>Ga0209491_10000294_pt1 | contig 98952 bp, 83 predicted proteins | sample BON02_FD_187213 | JGI IMG/M metagenome (GOLD analysis project Ga0209491, IMG submission 187213) | Freshwater microbial communities from Lake Bonney liftoff mats and glacier meltwater in Antarctica - BON-02 (SPAdes) (version 2) | ecosystem: Environmental > Aquatic > Freshwater > Ice > Glacier...
TGTAACCTCGGAAAAAAGAACGTAACGCCCTTCGGGCTGTTCTTTTTTCCGAGGTTACAGACTATCAACCGAGTCGAAGGCTGAAGCCAGTATCCGACTGAAGTCGGAGGGGTTACTCCTTAAAAAGGGACTCTAAAAGCCTGAACTTGGCAGACTGGGCCAATCCTCGGCCATTGATGTCCGGGACAGCGCGCCACAGGGCGAGGAGACAAAGCGGGCGGATCGTAAATGCGATTCGCCCGCTTTTCCTTTTCAGTCACCGCGCTATGGTGGCGAAATGAAACGTATGCCTGCTCTCGCTGTTTTCTCGCTGCTTGCGGCGCGGCAGATAATGATCCCGGCCCCGGCGGGGTGACCGTGGGCGAGGCGCGGGCGCTGGACGAAGCGGCAGAGATGCTTGAATCCCGCCGACTTCCGCCAGAGGCGATTGTGACTGAAGATGGCTTGGCAGCCACACCGGCGGAACAGTCTCCGCCAACAGAATAGAATCCGCAGATCACCGCCCGCCTGCAAATCAGGGGGCCAAAGAGGACAGCTAGATGGCTAACACCGGCATGGATCCCGAAATTTTCGACCAGTTTATCGACCAGCTTCACCGCTATGTGCGCGAACGGCTGATCCCGGCGGAAGCCGACGTAATCGAAAATGACCGCATCCCCGAAGATCTGATCGATGAAATGCGCGAGATGGGATTGTTCGGCCTGACCATGCCTGAAGAATATGGCGGTTCGGGCATGAATGTACCGCAATATGTCGAGACGATCCGCGTGCTCAGCTATGCGCTGCCAGCGTATCGGTCGATTACCTCGATCAATCTCGGGATGGTCTGTTCGGCGCTGAAACATTCCGGCACGCCGGAACAGAAGGCGGAATGGTTACCCCGCCTTGCCGCTGGTGAAATCGCCTGCTTTGGCCTGACCGAGCCCGGTTCTGGATCGGACAGTGCGGCGATGGCGACGACCGCCCGGCGGGACGGGAATGGTTACGTCCTCAACGGTTCGAAACGCTACATCACCAATGCGCCCCATGCGAAACTGGGCCTGATCATGGCACGTACCAATCAGGAAAGCCTGCCCAAGAATGCCCACGTGTCAGCTTTTCTGGTGCCGATGGATAGCCCGGGCATTTCAGTTGGCAAACCGGACCGGAAAATGGGCCAATCGGGCAGCCATATTGCTGATATCTATCTTGATGATGTGAAACTGCCGGGCAATGCCCTGCTCGGCGGGGAAGAAGGCAAAGGCTTCGCCACCGCGATGCAGAGCCTCGACAATGGCCGCCTTTCTGTCGGCGCAGCCAGCGCCGGTTATGCCCAGCGCATCCTCGACACCGCGCTGCGCTATGCCAATGAACGCAAGGCGTTTGGCGAACCAATTGCCAATTTCCAACTGATTCAGGCGATGCTGGCGGACAGCAAAGCAGAAATTTACGCTGCCGAATGCATGCTGCGCGATGCCAGTGAAAAGGCCGACAAGGGCAAGGCAATCATCGAATGCGCCAGCGCCAAGATGTTCGCTTCGGAAATGTGCAACCGGGTGGCGGATCGCTGTGTCCAGATCCACGGCGGCGCGGGATATTTGGCGGAATATGAAGCTGAACGGTTCTACCGCGACAGCCGGATTTACACGATTTACGAAGGCACCACGCAAATCCTGCAATTGGTAATCGCGAAGAATATGCTGCGAGAATTCGCCGCCGGGGCCGCAGCCTAGATGTATAAACTCCTGTCTGGCCTGTCAGTTATCGAAGTTTCCAGCTTCGTCGCCTCTCCCACTGCCGGGCTCTATTGCGCGCAAATGGGCGCTGAAGTGATCCGGGTGGACCAGATCGGCGGAGGTCTCGACTATGATCGCTACCAGCTGACCGATGAAGGCCGCTCGCTTTCGTGGGAAAACCTCAACCGCGCCAAGAAGAGCGTGGCGCTGGATTTACGATCCCCCGAAGGGCGGGAATTGGTCGCGGAACTGGCGCGAAAAACCGGCCAACTGGTTACCAATGTCCCTGAACAAAGCTTTCTGTCGCATGCCAAATTGGCCGAGGGGCGCGCAGACATGATTACCGTGCGAGTCATGGGCTGGGGCGATGGGCGCCAGGCGATGGATTTCACCGTGCACGCTGCCAGCGGCTATCCGCTGATGACCGGGCCGGAAGAATGGGATCAGGACGAAGCGCCGCCGGTTAACCAAGTGCTGCCCGCATGGGATTTCATCACCGGCGCCTATACCGCCTTTGCGCTGGTTGCCGCTTTGCGCCACCGTGACCAGACCGGCGAAGGGGGCGAGGTGCGCATCCCGCTGGGCGATGTTGCGATGGGCACCGTGGCCAATAGCGGCGCGATGGCGGAAATGCTCTATCGCGGCGGCAACCGGCAACGGCTGGGCAATGCGATCTGGGGCGCATTTGGCCGCGATTTCCGCAGCCGTGACGGCAAACGTTTCATGGTCGCCGCGCTAACTCACAAACAATGGGCCGGTTTGATCGAGGCATTTGGACTGGCTGCAGACATAGCCGCAATCGAGGCCAGGCTGGGCCTTAGCTTTGCGCTAAGCGACCACAACCGCTTCACTCACAGGGACGAATTGTTCGCCCTGTTCCAGCATGCTGCGGACAAGGTCGATTATGCCGCGCTGGCTGAAAAATTGGCGGCAGCAGGCGCAACCTTCGAACGCTATCGCACCATGCACGAGGCCGCGACCGACCCGCAATTGGTTGGCAATAATCCGCTGTTCGGCCCCTCCCCCGCCAATCCCAGCGGATTCGAATATCCCGCAGCAGGGCCATTCGCAAATATGCCTTCGCAAACCCGCGGCAATCCGCATCCCGCGCCCTATCTGGGCGAGCATAGCGAGGAAATTCTCGCCGAGCGCCTGGGCATGGCATCGGGCGCAATCGCCAAATTGATCGACGCCGGAATCGTCGCCACCAGTGATAAGGTCTGAACCATGAAATTACGCCGCGCAGCCATCGTCTCACCGCTCCGTACACCGGTCGGCAAATTCCTCGGATCACTCGCCCCGTTGGAAGCAGGCGCGCTTGGGGCGGTCATCCTGAAAGCATTGATTGAACGCAGCGGAATCGATCCGGAACGGGTCGACGATGTGGTTTTCAGCCAGGGCTATGGCAGCGCCGAAGCCCCGGCGATCGGTCATTGGAGCTGGCTGGCTGCCGGCCTTCCGCTCGAAGTCCCCGGCTATCAAGTGGACCGGCGCTGCGGATCCGGCCTGCAGGCGGTCGTCAATGCCGCGATGATGGTTCAGACCGGCGCGGCTGATGTAGTGGTGGCAGGCGGCGTTGAAAGCATGTCCAACGTCGAACATTATACGACCGATGTGCGAAATGGCGTCCGTTTTGGCGACATGGTGCTACACGACCGGCTGACGCGTGGGCGGCTGATGTCCCAGCCGGTCGACCGGTTCGGTGTGATCAGCGGGATGATCGAAACTGCTGAAAATCTCGCGAAAGATTACAGCATCAGCCGGGAAGCGTCGGACGCTTATGCAGTTCGCAGCCACCAAAATGCCGCAGCAGCGTGGGACGCGGGCAAATTCGATGCGCAATTGGTCCCGGTGGAGGTCCCGCAAAGGCGCGGTGATCCGGTTACCTTCGCAAGAGACGAAGGTTACCGCGCAGATGCCACTACCGAAAGCCTTTCAGCCCTCCGCGCCCTTGAAGGCGGCGTTGTGACTGCCGGTAACGCCAGCCAGCAGAACGATGCTGCCGCGGCTTGTCTGGTGGTCGCCGAAGACAAATTGGAAGAACTCGGGCTCGAACCGATGCTGTGGCTGCACGGCTGGTCTGCTGCGGGCTGCGACCCTTCGCGCATGGGGATCGGGCCAGTTCCAGCAGTCGATCGGCTGTTCAAACGCAGCGGACTTGGCTGGGGCGATATCGGCCTGGTTGAACTCAACGAAGCCTTCGCGCCCCAAGTGCTCGCGGTGCTCAAGGGCTGGGGCTGGAGCGCAGATGACAGCCGCCGCGACATGCTCAACGTCAATGGGTCAGGCATTTCATTGGGCCACCCGATCGGCGCAACCGGGGGCCGTATATTGGCCGATATGGCGTATGAAATGCATCGGCGCGGCACACGTTACGGTCTGGAAACCATGTGCATCGGCGGCGGTCAGGGCATGGCGGCTGTGTTCGAGCGGGCCTAATTTTCGCAAGCTAAACCTTGAAGGGTTTGATCGGCTTCAACACTGCATAGCTTTCTTTGAGCGGATCACCCTCCAACGGCGGGAAGTCCAGCGGCGGCGGTTCAATCTGCGTATCGGGCAAACGGTCCAACAAATTCTGGATCAGCGTCAGCCGCCCGTGTTTCTGATCGTTGAAATCAACCAGCGTCCACGGTGCATAATCTGTATGGGTCGCCTTCAGCATCGCTTCGCGCGCCTGCGTATAGGCGTCATACTGACCGCGCGCAGCCAGATCGATGGGGGATAATTTCCACCGTTTAAGCGGGTCTTCCAACCGCTCCGCCAGCCGCTCCTCCTGATTTTCCTGATCAGTCGTCAGCCAATATTTGAACAGCAAGATCCCGTCTTTGACCAACATCTGTTCGAAATTCGGCGTTTCTTCCAGAAAACGCGCCACCTGATCGTCATCGGCATAACCCATGACTTTCTCAACTCCGGCGCGGTTGTACCAGCTGCGGTCGAACAGCACGATTTCCCCGGCGGCGGGCAAATGGGCGACATAGCGCTGGAAATACCACTGGGTCATTTCGCGGTCGGTCGGCTTGGCCAGCGCCGCCACCCGGCATTGGCGCGGATTGAGCCGCTGAGACACCGCGCGAATCGCGCCGCCCTTGCCCGCTGTATCGCGCCCTTCGAACAGTACCACGATCCGCGCGCCTGTGTGTTTCGCCCAGCGCGCCATCGCAACCAGCTGTTCTTCCAACGGTTCGAGCAAAGGTTCATATTCTTTACGTTTTAACTTTCCCACGCGCGCTTCCTGTTGCTGTCATTCATTTGTCAGTGATACAGCCGGATGCTAGGATGAAACGCAAGATCATGGCCACACTTATCGAAGCTGAAAGCGACTTTAGTGCGCTACCCGACATGCCGGCAGACATATTTGCCGCGCCGCTGAAGAAACCTGCCTATCTTGGTGACGATTGGGTCGAACCGAAACAGACCGAATATGCCTCCGAAGATAATGCGATCTGGGATGATTTGTTCGCCCGGCAGATGAAAGTTCTGCCCGGCCGCGCCGCTACCGCATTCCTGCAAGGATTGGAAAAGCTTGATCTTGCACGCGGCGGGGTTCCGGATTTCGGGCGTATCTCGGAAGAACTGGATCAGTTAACCGGGTGGAGCGTGATCCCCGTCCCCATGCTGATCCCGGACCATGTGTTTTTCTGGCATCTGGCCAATCGGCGTTTCCCGGCTGGTAATTTCATCCGCACCCGGGAAACCTTCGATTACATTCAGGAACCCGATGTATTCCACGATGTGTTCGGTCATGTCCCAATGCTGACCGATCCGGTTTTTGCCGATTACATGCAGGAATATGGCCGCGCAGGGTGGAAGGCGATGAAGTATAATCGCCTGAAATCTCTCGGTGCGCTCTATTGGTATACGGTCGAGTTCGGGTTGATGATGGAGGGGGCAGAGATGCGCGCCTATGGCGCTGGCATTTTGTCAGGGCCAACCGAAGTGGTTTACGCACTGGATGCGAAGAGCCCAAATCGGATCATGCTGAATGTCGACCGGGTGATGCGTACCGATTATGTAATCGACGATTTGCAGCCGACCTATTTCGTGATCGAAAGCTTCGAAGACCTCTACCGGCAGACCGTGGAGCGTGATTTCGACCGGCTATATCGCAGCCTTCCGCCAGCATTTACTTACGCCAATTCAGCGGTGATTGATGTCGATAATGTGCTGGCGCGGGGTAGTCAGGAATATCTTCTGCGCGGTGGACGCGGGAGCGGGGCGACACCAGCATAGCGGCCGATTTGCGGACTGCTTAGTGGATTACACCTCTGCGAATGAGGTTGAGCAGCACCAGCAGCACGACCGATCCGGCGACGCCCACCAGCAGTTCGAAACCGCTAATCCCCGCCAGGATTGAACCGCCCCTGATAAACAGACCAGCAATCGATGCACCGCCCACGCCCGCTGCGACATTCATCAAAATGCCTTGCTGGTCATCAACACGCATGATGATCGATGCGAGCCAGCCGAGAATGGCCCCAACCGCTATCAAGATAATCAAACCCATCGTTCAAATCCCTCTTGCAATACTGCCTATTAAAAGCAGTTCAGCAGGATTGGTTCCGATTTTGCGGTGAATGGAATGCGCGGGTCAGCGCATCATCAGCCAGATCACTGCTGCGCTGCCGATCACGATCCGGTACCATGCGAAGGGCGCAAAGCCGTGCCGGCTGACGTAAGCCACGAACAAGCGGATCACCGCCAATGCAACGACAAAACTGACCACAAAGCCGACGGCAATTTCCCACCATCCAACTGTGCTGGTGCCCGCCATCAGCTGATCACCTTTGGTGACAATTTCCAGCGTCGAGGCACCAATCATCGTCGGGACCGCCAAAAAGAACGAGAATTCCGCTGCCGTCTTGCGGCCAATGCCCATCGCCAGCGCGCCCATGATCGTTGCGCCAGAGCGGCTAACACCCGGGATCATCGCCACACATTGTGCGAGCCCCACCCCAATGACTTTCTTCACTGGAAGATCGGCGACGCTGCCATCTTCGCCCGGCTTGGAAACTTTTTCGATCCCCAAGATCGCGATACCGCCGATAATAAGCGCCCAGGCCACCACTGACGGGCTGCCCAGCATAATGTCGATATAATCTTTCAGCGCCAGTCCCAGCACTGCAGAAGGCAAAAATGCGAGGAGAATATTGCGCGCAAACCGTAATCCCTCGGATTCCAATCTCAAAACACCCATTCCGGCGTTCCAGAAAGTGCTCCAATATTGCACAACCACGGCCAGAATCGCGCCCAATTGGATCACGACATTGAACATGGCCCATTCCGCCGCGTCATAGCCGAATAGTTCAGATGCGAGGATGAGATGGCCGGTCGAGGATACCGGTACGAATTCGGTCAGCCCCTCGACAATGCCGAGCAAGATTGCAGTGAGTGTCAGGTCCATGGGCGTTGCTCATGGCGAAGCGAGCGATCAAGTCAAATGCAAAAACCAAAAAAGCGCCCCCACCCGGCCGGGAGGGGGCGCTTTCTTACAAATCGACATGGATTACTTACCAGATCGAGATACGTTCTTCCGGCGGCAGGTACATTGCATCGTCAGGGGTCACGCTGAACGCTTCATACCATGCGTCCATATTGCGCACGACACCGTTCACACGGAACTCCTCCGGGCTGTGCGGATCAGTCCGCAAGCGCTGGCGGGCATTGTCTTCCCTCTGCGCCGAGCGCCAAACTTGCGCCCATGCCAGGAAGAATCGCTGATCGCCGGTCAGCCCGTCGATCACTGCATCTTCTTCGCCGTTCAATGACAATTTATAGGCACGGTAGGCCAAACTTAGCCCGCCCAGATCGCCGATATTCTCGCCCAGCGTCAACCGCCCGTTGACGCAGGTTTTGCCGTCATCGAGCGGGCAGAATGCATCATACTGCGAAACCAGCGCATCGGTGCGTTCGGTAAAGGCCGCCAGATCGCTTGGTTCCCACCAATTGCGCAGCAGGCCAGTGCCATCGCTTTTAGAGCCCTGATCATCGAAACCGTGGCCCATTTCGTGGCCGATTACCCCGCCAATGGCGCCGTAATTCACGGCCGCATCCGCAGTGATACCAAAGAATGGCTGCTGCAGGATCGCGGCGGGAAAAACGATCTCGTTCTTGGTCGAATTGTAATAGGCATTGACCGTTTGCGGCAACATTCCCCATTCAGTCCGGTCGATCGGTCCGCCCAATTTGGAGATATTATCCTGCCAGCCCCACGCCGCCGCGGCCATCCGGTTGGCGATGGGATCACCCGCCACAATGGTCAGGCTGCCATAGGTTTCCAGATTGTCACGGTAACCAATTTTTGGATCAAACGCCGCTAGCTTGGCCTTGGCTTCAACCTTGGTTTTGGCGCCCATCCAATCAAGCTGGTCGATGCTCTCGCCCATCGCAGTGCGCAGGTTTTCAACCAAATTATCCATTGCCGCCTTGTTTTCAGCCGGAAAATTACGCTCGACATAGCTCTTGCCGAGTACTTCGCCGAGATGACCTTCCACCTCTGCAATGGCGCGTTTCCAGCGCGGACGCTGTTCTGGTGTACCTTGCAGCGTCTTGCCGAAAAATTCGAAATTCGCCTCGTCGAAACGGGTCGGCAGGACAGGGGAATTGCCGGACAGGAGGCGGGCCGCCGTCCATGCCTGAAGTGTGGCGACATCATAATTACCCAGCAATTCAAACATGCCGGGCGTGCCCTTGCCAATCTTCGCGACATAATCCGGGGTCAAGCCCAATTCGGCCACTTCATCTTCGGTTGGCTGCATTTGCGGCACGACGAATTTTGTCGCCGCCGTTAGTCCGGCTTCCTCGATCATGGTCTGCATGGGGAATTTCCCAGCCATGGCGATCATTTCCGCCGGGGTTACCGCATTGTAAGTCAGGTCGCGATTACGGCTGACCGCGCGGTCCCATGAAATATCGCGGGCAATCGTATCTTCAAAATCATATACTGCGCGCGCGGTCATTTCCGGATCGCCGAAACCGGCCTGGGTGAACAGGAAGGTCAGATAGTCGCGATATTTTTTCTGGATCTCGACGCCTTTTTCAGTCTCGTCGAGATAATATTGGCGGTCAGGCAAGCCCAGTCCGCCGCTGCCAACATAGGTGACATATTGATCGGGCTGTTTCTGGTCGACCGTAACAAAGCCGCCGACAGGGCCGGGCATGCCTGGCTGACCCCACAATTTCGCCAGTTTGCCCAACGAATTTGCTTCGTAAATCTGGTACAAATAGGGGTTGACCGGGGCCATGCCCGCCGCATCAATTGCAGCTGTATCAACAAAGGATTGATAGGCATCGACAATCCGCCGTTCGGATGTTCCGGGGGCGGGGTTTTCCGCAACCAGATCATCGACCAGCGCCTTCACATCGGCGGTCGATTTCTCGCGCAGTAAATTGAAGGCACCGAAGCGGGAAAATTCTGCTGGAAGCGGGTTTTCCACGAGCCATTTGCCGTTCACATAGGCGAAGAAATCGTCACCCGGGTCCATTGCCGGATCAAGCGCTGCGGGATCGACGCCCCAAGTACCGAAGCTCATCGTAGGCATGGCAGCATCCGCGCTGTCAGCTTGCTGAGCAAGGGCGGGCGTGGCCAGGGCAAGCGCCAATACGCTGCCCCCGATGGCGAGGACTGATTTGATCATTAAGTGCGACTCCGGGTTGAATGCGGCCCTGCTTGCAACTTACCTGCGGGCCTTTTGATAATCTGGCTTTGATATACGGATTTGGGCCGACAAGTTGTCACTAGTCGGTTTCATTTGTAACTTTATCGAAAAATAGCCGGTTTTACGCGAATGCGCCGGTTCAGAGCGCCTCCATCGCGCCGAATTGCAAAGATGCCAACCGCGCATAAAGCCCGCCTGCGTCAGTCAATTCGGCATGGGTGCCCTGTTCCACTATCTGCCCGCCATCCAGAACCACGATCCGGTCCGCCTTGCGCACGGTGGCAAGGCGGTGGGCGATGACCAATGTGGTCCGGTTTTCCATTAAATGGTCGAGCGCCTGCTGGACCAATTGTTCGCTTTCTGCATCCAGCGCGCTGGTTGCTTCATCCAGCAACAGGATCGGCGAATCGCGCAGCAGGGCGCGGGCAATTGCCACCCGCTGCTGCTGACCGCCCGAAAGACGCGCACCGCCTTCGCCCAGATATGTATCAAGCCCGTCCGGCAAATCGCGCAGGAAACCCTCCGCATTGGCGGCCCGCGCTGCCTCCCAGATTTGCTCGTCACTGGCGTCCCATTCGCCGTAGCGCAGATTGTCGCGCGCATTGGCGGAAAACAGCACGCCGTCCTGTGGCACCAACGCCATGCGGCGGCGGATTTCGGCGGGATCGGCGCTGGTCAGCGGCACCCCGTCGACCCGTATCGAGCCAGCCTGCGGGTCGTAAAAACGTTCCGCCAATTGGAAGATAGTCGACTTGCCTGCGCCCGAGGGGCCAACGATAGCCACCGTTTCACCCGGCTCGACCTCGAGGCTAAAATCCTTGATTGCGGCCACTTCCAGCCGGGTCGGATAGCGGAATGTAACGTTGCGGAAAGACAGGCTGCCGCGCGGCGGCTGCGGCAAAGCCTGCGGGCGTTCGGGCGCCGCAATTATGGGTTTTTCCAACAGTAACTCATTAAGTCGGCTGGCCGCACCGGCACCGCGCAACAAATCGCCATACACTTCGGTGAGCGCGCCGAATGCACCCGCCACCAGAGCCGCCGTGAAAACAAATGCAGCGATTGTCCCGCCACTAATCTCGCCAGTTGAAACGCCAATTGCACCGCGCCACAGGATCAATGTGATCGACCCGAAAATGAACATGATGATGATCGAGGTCATCGCGGCCCGCAGCATTATCCGCCGCTTGGCGGTGGTGAAAATCGCCTCCACCGCCGCGCCGAACCGGCTGTTTTCACGGTCTTCCTGATTGAATGCTTGCACGATTTTCATCGCGCCGAGCGTTTCAGTGACCATCCCGCCAACGTCAGCCACGCGGTCTTGGCTGGTCCGAGAAACATTGCGCAGGCGCCGCCCGAAATACATAATCGGCAACATGATCGTCGGTATTGCGATGACCAGCCAAACGGTTAGCTGCGGGGCCAGGTAAAACAGATAGGCCGTGCCGCCGATGCCCATCAATATATTGCGCAAGGCAACCGAGACAGTGGTGCCGACGACTTGTTCAATCAGCGCAGTATCCGCCGTCATCCGGCTGGAAATTTCCTTGGGGCTGTTTTCTTCGTAAAAAGAAGGCGCCAACCGCAACAGATTTGCCTGCACCTTGAGCCGGATGTCAGCGACCACCCGTTCACCCAGCCAACTGACATAGTAAAACCGCATCGCTGTACCGATCGCCAGGACCACCACGATCATCAGCAAATATCGGAACCAACGCCCGATATCGCCCGCTTGTTCACCGCCAAAACCATTGTCGATAATCAGCTTGAAACCCGCCGGAATCGCCAGCGTAGCGCTCGCCGTGATCGTAAGAGCCAGCAGGGCCAACGCCGTTTTGCCGGGATATTTGCCGATTTCGGTCCAGATCATTTTTAGCGGGCCAAGCGTTTTTGCGGGCTTTGGCTTGCTATCGGTCTGCGGGCGAGCGCCAACCTCGACGATTACGTCGTTGGAATCGTCTGAATTTCTACCGGCATCGGGCACATTGGCTAAAGTCTGGTCCATCGCCGGATGCCTAGACCCGCAGCGAGGCAAAATCTACACTTCGCTGGTCAAGAAGGCTCGATTAGCTTGGCGATAGGAAAAGTACGGACAAAGGTCCGTTGCTATGATCGGCAAACACGTCCATTGTGCATTGCAACAATTCGGGCAAAATAGCTCGGTGATCGGATCGCAGGAGACTTCAATTGCTTTATCATGCACATGAAATGCAGCGCGCTTGGCTGAACAGCGCCAGCGCGTGGGCCTCCATCGGGTCTGAAATGCTGGGCAAGCCTTGGATGCCAATGGGTTATCTTGGCCTTGGCCCGTCAGCTGCCTCTGCGCTCGAGGTATTCGCCCATGCGTCCGCGCCGCGCGGAAAGCCTGCCTTCGGGATCGAAGATGTAAATATTGACGGTATCGATTATCCGGTCCTGGAATCACTGGTGTTGAAAAAGCCCTTTGGTGATTTGCTGAAATTCCGGCGCGAAGGGTTGGCGGCTGACACACCCAAACTGCTGATCGTTGCCCCGATGAGCGGCCATTACGCCACTCTGCTGCGCGGAACGGTCGAACGAATGGTAGAAAGCTGCGAGGTCTACATCACCGATTGGGCCGATGCACGCACCGTCCCGGTTAAGGAAGGGCTGTTCGATCTGGATGATTACATCGACTATTTGGTCGACTTCCTAGATTTCATTGGTCCCGGCACGCATATGATGGCGGTTTGCCAACCATCGGTTCCGGCCATCGCCGCCACAGCGCTGATGAACGCCGACAATCACCCTGCCAGCCCAGCCACGCTGACCATGATGGGCGGCCCGATCGATACCCGCAAAGCGCCGACCACGGTCAACGATCTGGCGATGGAGCGCCCACTCAGCTGGTTCCAGCAGACGGTAATCGCGACCGTTCCGTTCAAATATGCCGGTGCAGGCCGAAAAGTCTATCCCGGCTTCCTGCAACTGGCCAGTTTCATGAGCATGAACCTGGGTTCGCACATGATGAGCCATTTCGAGATGTTCAAACACCTCAATGCCGGCGATGAAGCCGGCGCGCAGGCCAGCGCACAGGCGACCAAGGATTTCTACGAGGAATACCGGTCAGTCTGCGACATGACGGCAGAATTCTATCTGCAGACGGTCGAAGAAGTGTTCCAGAAACATTCGATCCCCAATGGCACCTTCGAACATCGCGGCAAAGTGGTGGATCTGGGCACAATCAACCAAACCGCCATTCTTTGCATTGAAGGCGAGCGGGACGATATCTCTGGCATCGGCCAGACCAAGGCTGCGCTCGATCTGGCGACCGGCCTGCCGGAACGAAAGAAGCAATATTACCTCGCCGAAGGGGCCGGACATTACGGCATCTTCAATGGCAGCCGCTGGCGCGACAAAATCGCCCCCGTGGCAGAGGAATTCTTCGCCAAACATGGTGCAAAGGCCAAAAAGTCAGGCCTAAAAGCGGTCGCCTGAGCCGGTGCGCCTAAACCCCGCCCGTTTCCTTTGACTGTCCGAAAATCCGCTTGATTATCCGGCGGGCCAATAACAACAGCCAAATGGCCAAGCCCAGCAACATCAGGGCGATTGCGCCCGCCGCATAGGGATATTCGTAGGCGGCATAGAGCAGCCCTGCGGTCGCCACATCCTCGACCGTGGACATGGCGACATTGGTCACCGGTTCCGGGCTGGCGTTAATCACTGCCCGCGCGCCCGCTTTGCCGCCATGCGCCAACAGCGCGCCGCCGCCGCCAAGCAGAAAGGCAATCACCTGGTTCGCGGGATCGGACGGATCGACGATGGCCAGCGCCAGTATCGCGCCGCCAAATGGCCGGATGAAAGTGTGGATGCCGTCCCAAAGTGTATCAAGCCAAGCGACCTTGTCTGCAAAAAATTCCAGCACCGCGGCAATTCCCGCAGCACCCATCACCCACGGGTTGGCGAGCACTTGCAAGCTGTCCAGATGTTCAGGCAGTGGGATCGCACCCCATTGCATCGCGATGCCAGTCGCCAGGATGCTAAGATACAGCCGCCAGCCTGATAACAGGCTGACGCTGCCAGCGATTCCCAGAATTTCAATGATGCCCATGGAGCGCAAGATGCGCGAGATTAGCCGTTAGGGCAAGTTACCCTCCCCGGACGACAAATCCGGGAAGGGTTATCTCATTTAGAAAATTTCGAACAAGCCAGCTGCGCCCATACCGCCGCCGACACACATGGTGACGACTGCATATTTCGCGCCGCGACGCTTGCCTTCGATCAATGCGTGGCCGGTGCAACGTGCGCCGGTCATGCCATATGGGTGGCCGATTGAAATTGAGCCGCCATTGACGTTGAGCAGGCTGTTATCAATGCCCAATTTATCGCGGCAATAGATAACCTGCACGGCGAAGGCTTCGTTCAATTCCCACAGGCCGATATCGCTCATCTTCAGATCGAATCGTTCGAGCAGCTTGGGAATGGCGACAACCGGGCCGATGCCCATCTCGTCAGGCTCGGTACCGGCAACTGCCATGCCGACATAACGGCCCAGCGGGGTCAGGCCGCGCTTCTCAGCAGTCTTGGCTTCCATCACCACGCAGGCGCTGGAACCATCGGACAATTGCGATGCGTTACCGGCTGTGATCGTCATGTCAGGGCCCATAACTGGTTTGAGGCTGGAGAGCCCTTCCAAGTTGGTTTCCGGACGGTTGCCCTCGTCCTTGGCGATGGTCACTTCGACGTCGCTGATCTCGCCGCTTTCCTTGTCCTTCACCTTGTGGGTGGTGGTGACGGAGACGATTTCATCGTCGAACTTGCCAGCAGCCTGAGCGGCAGCGGTACGCATCTGGGATTCCAGCGCATATTCGTCCATCGCTTCGCGGGTGATCCCGTAACGCTTGGCAACCGTTTCAGCGGTTTGCAGCATGTTCATGTAAACATCGCCGTGCATTGCCATCAACTCGCGGTCAGGCGCAACGCGCATTTCCGGGGTCTGGACCAGGCTGATCGATTCCTGACCGCCCGCTGCCACAATATCCATGCGGTCAACGATAACCTGCTTGGCTGCGGTGGCGATGGTCATCAGGCCGGAGGAACACTGACGGTCGATGCTCATACCCGAAACGGTTACTGGCAGACCGGCGCGCAAGGCGACCTGACGGCCGATATTGCCAGCCTGAGTGCCCTGCTGGAGCGCGGCGCCCCAGAGTACGTCGTCAACTTCGGCGCCTTCGATTCCGGCGCGTTCCAGCGCTGGTTTCAATGAATAGGCGCCGAGCGTTGCGCCCGAAGTGGAATTGAAGCCGCCTTTGTAAGCGCGGCCAATGGCCGTCCGGGCGGTCGATACGATGACTGCGTCACGCATGATGATTTCCTTAAATTAAAACAGGTTGCTTGGTCTGGTGATCCCTGGGGAGGGGGTCAATTCTCAGACGAAATACATCGTCATCCATTCGCAGATCAAGGCAGGCTTTTCCTCGCCTTCGATCTCGATGGTGATCTCAACCGATTGTTGCCACTGGCCGGGACGCTTTTCAGTCATTTCGGTCAGTTTCCAATGGCCGCGAATGCGTTTGCCGGAACGGACCGGTGCGATGAAACGGGTTTTGTTGCCCCCGTAATTCACCGCCATCTTGATATCGTCGACCTTGGGCAGATCGGAATTGGCGCTGAGATAGGGGATCATCGACAGGGTCAGGAAGCCGTGGGCAATGGTGCCGCCGAACGGCGTCATCTTGGCCATCTCTTCGTTGATATGGATGAACTGGTGATCACCGGTTGCCTCGGCAAACTGGTTGATCCGTTCCTGGCTCATTTCGGCCCATTCACTGGTGCCAATGTTTTCGCCAACTTTAGCTGCAATATCCTGCGGGCTCATACGCCTCTCCTCTGGTCGCTATTACGATAAGATAACCCGCTACATGGCGGATTACCGGGCCTAGCGCAACGCGTCTTGGGCTGCCGTTACGGCACGCTAGACTTGCTGCGCCAGTTATAGCGGCAGCGGAGTTTAGCGGACAGTCGTTCCGGCGCTGCCAAGCGCGAATCGCGGCGAATGAGTGTTAAGCCAGCGCTGACTAGGCTTTTCAAACCAGCGATATGCCAAGTCGGAAGCAGCCAGCAAAACAGCCGTGAAAACCAGCAACTGCCACCAGCCAATCTGCAGGCTGTGATCCACCAGTGCCAATTTGAACAGCACGAAGCCGAAGAAATGCAGCAGGTAGGTCGCATAGCTGATGTCCCCTAGCCACCGCAGCGGCGCAGCGGCGAACATCTGCCCCGCCGGGCCGCGGTTACTGGCCAGAACCAGCAGTCCAGCGGCGAAGAACCCCGGGACAAAAGCCGTTTCCGGTAAATCTGCGATAATTGCAAAAACGACCAAAGCGATGGCGGCGGCCAAAGCCAGCGGCGCCAGCGCCCTCCCATCGCTGTGCCGCTGCCAGATGATCGCCAGCAATGCGCCGATGGAAAACTGTACCAGACAGCGCCACAGGCCAAGGCGCGTAATATCCTCACCCAGATTATCGTGGCCCTGGAACGCGAAGATCAGATACAGGCCCATCGCCAGCCCTGCTACCACGCCAAGCAGCAACCATGTCGCAATGCGCGGCCAGTCCACCGCAGTCACCAGCAGAGGGAACAGCAGATAGGCAGCGAATTCGGCGCTGATCGACCAAGCCGGGTGGTTCCACGTCAATTCCGGGGTTAGGCCCCAGTTCTGGACCAACAGAAAGTGCAGCGGCAATTCGGCAATCGGATAGTCAGAAGCATCGCGTCCGGTCACCGCCACCAGCAAAGCGAAACACGCCATTGCAGCCAAAACCGCTGCGTGGAGCGGCCATATCCTGGCAAAGCGCTTCCACCAGAAACGCGGTGCCTCGCGCAGTCCCCCGCTGGTGAATTTGGCGCCATAGTTGAGCCACATGACAAAGCCCGACAGCAGAAAGAACAGGTCGACCGCCAGATATCCCTTGGCGAGAATATCGATCACCGGCGCTGGCAGAATATCTGTCATGCTCAGCCTGATATGGTAGAAAACCACACACCAAGCCGCAATGCCGCGCAGGCCGGTCAGCGCGTGGATCTGACGAGGCGCTGACGCGCGAGACGGCCCGGTTCCGGTCGAGGCTTGCGGCGCACTCATGATGGAGACGAAACTTGCGGCGGCGGCGTCACCCGCTCGCTTTGCAGAGCGGCATGGCGCGCGCCGGCGGTGAGACGCGCAGGCGCACTCATCCCACCATCCGGGGTTGCTGAAAATTTCAAACGTTTCAGCAGGGTAACCAGCGCAATCTGCAGACCGATGATCATCAGCATTAGCGGCTGATAGGCAATGCCGGTAAATATTGCCCCGACCAGGTAGATGATTTGCGCATATTGCAGCGCACTCGCGAGCGGTGCCTGCCATGTTTCACCCGGGGCGGTCCGTGTGCGCCAGCGTCGGCGGACACGCTCCATCTGCCACAATCCGCTGAATTGCAGCAACAGCCAGATAGCCAGACCAATCCATCCTTGTTCGCCCAGAACTTCGAAATAAGCGGAGTGATAAGCGCGCCCCTCATCAGTCACTTGCTCAAACTTCACCGCCTCGGTGTTTCCGCTTTCGGTCACTACGGGCAATTCGTAGGTGAATTTGTTGCCGCGAAACGCGTCGAATCCGCCGCCGAAAGGGTTCTGCTGTATATATTCCAGCGTCCAACTCCACACAGCCACACGAGTCGAAGCGGATTCGTCACGCTGCGGCGCGGTCAGGGTGGACATGCGGTCGTAAAAACTGGTGGGGAGGAAGGGCAGAGAAACCGTGCCGATCAGCGCCGCGGCTGCAATGAAAGTTAAGCGCCGTTTGGAATCGCGCAGCAACAGCACGGCCAGCACCGCTATACACACCAGGCCAGTGCGCGCCTCGGTCCCCACGGGCACCAGCAGGCAGGCAAATATCAGGGCGTACCCAAACAGTTTTACCCGCCAATCCGGCAGGAAAACGGTGCCGTAGCGGGTGAACCACAATATAAGGGGGATAATCGCAATGCCCATGCAGGCCAGCACGGAACTTTCGTAAAGTCCGCTATTGTCGTTGACGAACACACTAAGCGAACCATAGCCTCCGCCTGCAAGAACCGTCTTGATCCCGGCAGAGATGTAAATTGCCGCCGCGCTCAGCAGCATGATCAGCGTTGCGCCCTCGATCCTGAGCCGCGTTGTCAAAGCCAGCGGGAAGAAGATCGCAAAAACCATCGCTTTCCAGACCCATGACCACTTATTCGCAGCATCGACCGGAAAATCAGCGTTTGCAGTTGTGACCGCGCAATAGATCAGCAGGCAAACCATCAGAAACTGGCGGAATGTGAACCGGCTACCAATTTTGGGATCGGCCAGCAGCCACCCGGCAAACGCCGCACAAAATGCGATCAGCGAAATTGGCAGAGCCGGCGTAAGCGACCAACCGATTTTCTGCGGCGATAGAATATCGATATAGAGATAGACCAGCACCCAGATGAAGGGGTGCCGAATGCCGGCTGCCAGAAACGCAGCCACAAACAGGAAAAGTGCGAGATCCAGCATGGCGGTTAGAGCGGCGGCTCGATGGATTCGCCCGAATCGTCGTGATCCAGCGCCGGATTACCCGACAACCGGATCACGGCGATTACAATCAGGGCGTGCGCCACAGCTAGGGCAAAGTAATCGATCACGAGCAAACAGGCCTTTCGGACATTATCAGACGTGTCCCTAGCAGCAGGCAGTTGACGGCGCGTTAAGGGTGTTGTGGCAAAAGAACATCTATGACCCGCGTTCTCCATGTCCTTGACCATTCGCTGCCCCTGCAAAGCGGCTATACTTTCCGGACACGTGCGATTCTGAAAAGCCAGCAGGCAGCAGGGATCGAGGTGCGCGGCATTACCGGCGTTCGCCATGAACATGATGGCCCGGCAGTAGAGGTTTACGATGGCCTGATGTTCCACCGGACATCAGCCGAATCGGGCGGGCGAGCCAGTGGATTGGCCGGTATCCGCGAATGGCGCGAAATCGCCCGCTTTGCCGAAGCAATCGAAGCCTTGGCCCGCGAATGGAAACCTGACGTTCTGCACGCCCACTCCCCTGCGATATGCGGGCTGGCAGCGATGAAAGTCGCGCGCAAACTGGGTATTCCGCTGGTCTATGAAATTCGCGCATTTTGGGAAGATGCCGCGGTTGGCAATCTGACGGGCCGCGAGGGATCGATTAAGTATCGCGCCACGCGGGCGCTGGAAAACCGGGTGGTGGCAGGCGCGGATGCGGTGTTCACCATCTGCAGCGGATTACGGGACGATTTGATTTCCCGGGGCTTTCCCGGCGGCAAGATCGGGCTTTCGCCCAACGGCGTCGATCTAACCCTGTTCGGTGATCCGCCCCCGCGCGACGATGCGCTGGCCGCTGAATTGGGCATTGGAAATGGCAGCGGCGGGGAGGGGCCGGTTATCGGTTTCATCGGCAGTTTCTACGATTATGAAGGGCTGGACGATTTGATCGCAGCCATGCCGCTGTTGCGGGCGCGCCAGCCGGATGCACAATTGCTGCTGGTGGGCGGCGGTCCGATGGACGGTGCCTTGCGCGCACTGGCCGCTGCCTCACCTGCCGCCAATGCGATTACCTTCACCGGCCGCGTGCCCCACACGCAAGTTGAGCGCTATTATTCGCTGGTCGACATCCTGGCATATCCGCGCAAACGCAGCCGCCTGACCGATCTGGTCACTCCGCTGAAACCGCTGGAGGCGATGGCTCAGCGCAGGATTGTGGCCGCATCAGACGTCGGCGGGCACCGCGAACTGATCGTCGACGGTGTCACCGGCAGCCTGTTCCCGGCAGACGATCCGCAGGGCTGCGCTGATGCCTTGGCCGAACTCACTGAAATAAAGCCGGAATGGGATATAATGCGCAGTCGCGGGGTAGAGCACGTTCGGCGCAATCATAACTGGGCGCTCAACATTCGAAATTATCATTCCGTTTACCAACATTTGTTAGGCAGAGGATCGAATATTGCTGTTTCCAAAGCCGCATAAGGCACGTTGGACCAGCCAAAAGCACTTGAGCCTGAAACATCAGGCCACAATCAGCAAAGGCAGCCCATCGTGGTAACCAATTCCAGTCAACAGACCCGGCAGCAGCCAGGACGGAAGGCTCCGATCAGTTCACATCCGGCATTTCCGGTCATTGTTGCCCTGTGGTTTGCCGCGCTGCTGGGTATCGGCAGCCTGATTGTGCCTGCTGTGCTGCTAGAAAGACTGGTCGCAGTGACCGGGTTGAGCACGATCCTATCTTCAGCCGAACCCCCGCTGGGTGATACCGCACGAACAATCATTGCACTGATTGGGGCGGGCCTCGGCGCTGTTTCGGGGCTGCTTATTGCTCGCAGGGTTATCGGCGCATATGCGCCAACTGGACTGGCCCCGGTGTACGAAGTGAAAGTCCCGATTTCTGCCATGGAGGAACTGGGCGCGCTGAGTTTTGACCAGGCAGTCGATGAAGACCATTCCTTGGCACCGCAAGCCGCCAGCCCGGTCAACGAGCGGCTGCGTGCGCCGATCGCTCCTGAAGAAATCACTCCTGCCGATCTGTCGGAACCAAACCCGCCACAAGACGCGCCCGAAGAAGCGCCAAATGAAACGCTGGAAGAATTCGCCAATGCGGCGGAAATACCGGCTGAACCGGCAAGCCATCATACATTGACGGCAGGTCCTGTTGCCGGAATGACCACTCAACAATTGATCGCCGAGCCGCTAAATCAGCTTGGGATTGTTCAGCTGGTGGAACGATTTGCCCTATCATTGCAACACAACGCACCAACTGTGGCCGAACAGCCGCCTAAAGCTGAAATGGCGGAGAACAAGTACGCCGCCGCGGAGGCCATAAGCCAACCTTCATCTCCAATCCTGCCATTGCCAGACGCCATGCGCCCGATTGAATATGATGTCGCCCAAAACGATGATAATGGGATTGACGAACCGGATATTGGCGGCGATTTCAGCTCATTGCTGGGTATGAAGAAATTCCCCGATCTCCAAAACGATTCCGCCGATCTGGTTCCCGTTTTTACCGGTCAGGATGAGCGCCGGGCGGACCAGGCCGATGACAGAGCAGATATTGCAGACCAAAGCGGTAGCCTCGTGCGCCGCAGATTCGATCCTCCGACCGTAGTTTCTGCTGCCGAGGCACCGATTGTAGCCGAAATCAATCCGGCAGCAGCAGAACGCGCTTTGCGTGATGCCTTGGAAAAACTACAAAAAATGAGCGGCGTCGGCTGACCCGTTTGCGCTTACCCGACCAAGATAAGCGATATATTTCCTAATATAATCAGATATTAACACAGATCTTTGGCCTGTTGGAACAATCCGGCGGGCCTTCTTTTGATCTATATTGCCGGGGCCAGACGGCAGGATAAACTATATCCTGGCGAAAGATTAGTTGCGGCTTCGCAGTTGCAAAAATCATTTCACGTCGCCAATAACGGCGATAGCGACATTTATGCCAAGGCTGATACCAGCAAGAGTCGCGTTTCATTGCCGGGCGAGGTCCAGCAACCTCTGGTTCGGCACCTGACAGAATTGGAACTTGAATGGGCAACACTCCGCCTCTGCGTCCGCTTGAAATCGGCCAAAAGCAAGGCCTGTATGATCCGCGCAACGAACATGATGCCTGCGGCGTCGGTTTGGTTGCGCATATCAAAGGCAAGAAAAGCTATTCAATCGTCACGCAGGCGTTGGAGATTTTGCACAATCTCGATCATCGGGGCGCGGTGGGCGCCGACCCTTTGCTGGGCGACGGCGCCGGCATTCTGCTGCAAATTCCTGATCCGCTAATCCGTAAATGGGCTAATCAAGCCGGTCACCAACTGCCAGCGCCCGGCGATTATGCTGTGGCCATGTGCTTCATGCCGCAAGACGGTCCAGCCCGCGAATTCGTAACCGAACGACTGGAAAAATTCATTGCCAAGGAAGGCCAGACCCTGGTCGGCTGGCGCGATGTGCCAGTGACCCAGACTGGCCTTGGCAAGACGGTAATCGCATCAATGCCCGTAATGCGGCAATGCATCGTTGCCCGCGGCGAAGACTGCGCCGATCAGGATGCCTTCGAACGCAAGCTGATCGTGATCCGCAAGCAAACGCTCAACCCGCTGAAAGTTCTGGCGGAAAAGCACGAATTGCCAGGCCTCGCCAGCATGTATATCCCGAGCTTTTCCAGCCGGACGATAGTTTACAAGGGCCTGTTGCTCGCAACGCAGGTCGGCTCCTTCTATGACGATCTTCGTGACCCTGATTGCGTCAGTGCATTGGGCCTGGTGCACCAGCGTTTTTCGACCAACACTTTCCCCAGCTGGCGGCTGGCGCACCCGTTCCGGCTGATTGCGCATAATGGCGAAATCAACACGGTTCGCGGCAACGTAAACTGGATGAATGCGCGGCGCCGCACGATGGAATCCGACCTGCTCGGCCCCGATCTGGACAAGATGTGGCCGCTGATCCCGCATGGCCAGTCCGACACGGCATGTCTCGACAACGCGCTCGAATTGCTGCTGGCGGGTGGATACAGCCTGGCCCATGCGATGATGGTTCTAATGCCGGAAGCGTGGGCCAAGAACCCGCTGATGGACCCCGCGCGCAGGGCGTTTTACGAATATCACGCTGCGCTGATGGAGCCGTGGGACGGTCCCGCCGCTGTTGCATTTACCGATGGCCGTCAAATCGGCGCGACGCTGGACCGCAACGGTCTGCGCCCCGCACGTTTCTGTGTGACCAAAGATGATTTGGTGTGCCTCGCTTCGGAAAGCGGCGTGTTGCCCTTCGCCGAAGAAGACATCACTCGCAAATGGCGTCTGCAGCCCGGAAAAATGCTGCTGATCGATCTGGAACAGGGCCGGATTATCGAAGATGAGGAGCTGAAGGCTGGTCTTGCCGAAGCAGAGCCTTATGAAAAATGGCTGGATCAGGCGCAGTATAAGCTGGAAGATCTGGACGTTGTCGATCCCGAATTCGCGGAACTGCCGCAGGATGAAAACCTGGACACGCCAACGCTTCTTCAGGCGCAGCAGGCGTTTGGCTACACACAGGAAGACATCACCAAATTTCTTGAGCCAATGGCGCGCGAGGGCGCTGATCCGATCGGCTCGATGGGCACCGATACGCCCATTGCGGTATTATCCGACCGCAGCCGTTTGCTGTATGATTATTTCAAGCAGAACTTCGCGCAGGTAACCAATCCGCCGATCGATCCGATCCGCGAAGAATTGGTGATGAGCCTGCTGTCAATAATCGGCCCGCGCCCCAATTTGCTGGGCCGTGACGCCGGTACCCACAAACGGCTGGAAGTTAGCCAGCCGATTCTGACCAATCAGGATCTAGCCAAAATTCGCTCCGTCGAAAGCGGTTTGGATGGCGCATTCCGGACCGAAACCATCGACACTACCTGGCGCGCGTCCAAGGGTGCCAAGGGTCTGGCCTTCGCGCTGAAGGAAATGTGCTGGGCGGCGACCGAAGCGGTGCTGCAGGATCACAATATTCTGGTGCTGTCCGACCGCGCTCAAGGCCCGGACCGGATTCCGATTCCAGCTGCGCTGGCAACCGCCGCCGTCCATCATCACCTCGTCCGCCAGGGTTTGCGGATGCAGACCGGCCTGGTGGTCGAAACCGGCGAGGCGCGCGAAGTCCATCATTTCTGCGTGCTGGCAGGATATGGCGCAGAAGCGATCAATCCCTACATCGCGTTCGAAACGCTCGAACAATTGCGCGAACTGAAATACTCCGACCTGACAGCGGCTCAAGTCGAGAAGAATTACATCAAGGCTGTCGGTAAAGGCATTCTGAAGGTCATGTCCAAAATGGGCATTTCGACCTACCAATCTTATTGCGGCGCGCAGATTTTCGACGCGGTTGGCCTCAGCACGAAATTCGTCGATGCCTATTTCACGGGCACTTCAACCACCATCGAAGGCGTCGGCCTGATCGAAGTGGCCGAAGAAGCCGTCAGCCGCCATGCCATCGCCTATGGTGATAACCCGCTCTACCAATCAATGCTGGATGTCGGCGGTATCTATCAATACCGCTTGCGGGGCGAAACCCATGCATGGACGCCGCAAAATGTGGCCGATCTGCAGCACGCTGTGCGCGGCAACAATCCCAAGAATTACGCCGATTTCGCCAAGTCAATCAACGAACAGGCCGAACGGCTACTAACCATTCGCGGGCTGATGGAACTAGCCCCCGCCAACGATCCGCTGGATATCGATCAGGTCGAACCAGCGGCGGAAATCGTTAAGCGTTTCTCCACCGGCGCGATGAGCTTTGGCTCGATCAGTCATGAAGCGCATTCGACGATGGCGATTGCCATGAACCGTATCGGCGCGCGTTCCAATACCGGCGAAGGGGGCGAAGAAGTTTTCCGCTACACCCCGCTGGAAAATGGCGATTCGATGCGCAGCCGTATCAAGCAAGTGGCTTCGGGCCGGTTTGGTGTAACGACCGAATATCTGGTCAATGCCGACGATATCCAGATCAAGATGGCGCAGGGCGCAAAACCCGGCGAAGGGGGCCAATTGCCCGGTCATAAGGTGGACAAGCGGATCGGCGCGGTGCGTCATGCGACGCCGGGCGTGGGCTTGATTTCGCCCCCGCCGCATCATGATATTTATTCGATCGAGGATCTCGCGCAGCTAATCCACGATCTCAAGAATGTGAACACCGGTGCGCGCGTTTCGGTCAAGCTGGTGTCCGAGGTAGGCGTTGGCACCGTGGCCGCCGGCGTATCCAAGGCGCGGGCCGATCATGTGACCATTTCGGGTTACGAAGGCGGGACTGGCGCGTCACCGCTGACCAGCCTGACCCATGCCGGTAGCCCGTGGGAAATCGGCTTGGCAGAAACGCAGCAAACCTTGCTGCTCAACGATTTGCGCAGCCGGATATCAGTACAGGTCGATGGCGGCCTGCGCACCGGGCGCGATGTCGCGATTGGCGCATTGCTGGGCGCGGACGAGTTTGGTTTTGCCACCGCCCCGCTGATTGCGGCGGGCTGCATCATGATGCGCAAATGCCACCTCAACACCTGCCCCGTGGGCGTGGCGACGCAGGACCCTGAATTGCGCAAGCGGTTCACCGGCCTGCCGGAACATGTGATCAATTACTTCTTCTTCGTGGCCGAGGAATTGCGCGAAATCATGGCCGAAATGGGCTTTGCCACAATCGACGAAATGGTCGGCCGGGTGGACCGGATCGACATGCGCCGCGTGCACCGCCATTGGAAAGCGCAGGGCATCGATCTGACGCGGCTGTTGCATCAGGTCGAATTGCCGGAAGGCACCCCAATCCACCACACGATGACGCAGGATCACGGCCTCGAAGCGGCAATGGACAATGAACTGATCCTCGCCAGCGAGCCCGCGCTGTCACGGGGCGAGCCGGTTCAGCTGACCCGCGAAATTCGCAATGTGAACCGCACTGTGGGCGCGATGCTGTCAGGCGAAATCGCCAAGAAGTACGGCCATGCCGGCCTTAAGTCCGACACGATCTGGATCAATCTGAACGGCGTTGCCGGACAAAGTTTTGGCGCTTGGCTGGCCCACGGGGTCACGCTGGACCTGACCGGTGATGCCAATGATTATGTCGGCAAAGGCTTGTCTGGCGGGCGCATTATTGTTCGCCAGCCAGACGGCGTGGACCGCGATCCGACGCAGAACATCATTGTCGGCAACACTGTCCTTTATGGCGCGATTGCAGGCGAGGCATATTTCGGCGGCGTCGGCGGCGAACGCTTTGCCGTGCGCAATTCGGGTGCGGTTGTGGTGGTCGAGGGTACTGGCGATCATGGCTGCGAATATATGACCGGCGGCGTAGTAGCCGTGCTGGGCAAGACGGGGCGCAATTTCGCCGCAGGCATGTCTGGCGGGATCGCTTATGTTTATGACGAGGCAGGCAATTTCGCCGATCTTTGCAATCCGGCGCAGGTCGATCTACTGCCGATCTCTGCCGGACCGGATGCGGATGATGGTGCGGGCCGTCCGCAGCAGCGCGCGCGCAGTGTCACCGATGCCGGGATGGGCGATATGCTCCGCCACGACGCCGAACGAATAAAGGTGCTGGTTGAACGCCACAAGCTGCATACCGGCAGCGCGCGGGCGGCCTATATCCTCGACAATTGGGATGAATGTCTGCCAAAATTCGTCAAAATCATGCCGCGCGATTACGCCGCCGCGCTCCGCCAGCTGGAAGCTGAGCGGGACGAGGCAGCCACCGTTGCAGCAGAATAGAACATCGGAAGGTAAGGGCGAATAGCATGGGCAAAGACACCGGCTTTCTGGAAATCGACCGCAAGGACCGCACCTATGCGGACCCAAAAGAACGGCTGAAACATTACAAGGAATTCGTCATCCCGCATGATGAGCCAGCCCTGAAATTACAGGCGGCGCGCTGCATGGATTGCGGCATTCCTTATTGTCACAATGGCTGCCCGGTAAACAACATCATCCCGGACTGGAATAATCTGGTCTACGAAGGTGATTGGCGGAATGCATTGGAAGTGCTGCATTCGACCAACAATTTCCCCGAATTCACCGGCCGCATATGCCCCGCCCCGTGCGAGGCCGCCTGCACGCTGAACATTGTCGATTCGCCGGTCACCATCAAATCGATCGAATGCGCAATTGTCGATCGCGGGTGGAAAGAAGACTGGATCAAGCCGCTGATCCCGACCAAGGAAACGGGCAAATCGGTTGCCGTCATCGGGTCCGGCCCGGCAGGCATGGCCTGTTCCCAGCAACTGGCGCGGGCCGGCCACAAGGTCACTTTGTTTGAAAAGAATGACCGGATCGGCGGCTTGCTGCGTTACGGCATCCCCGACTTTAAAATGGAAAAGAACCTGATCAACCGCCGCGCCATGCAGATGCAGGCGGAGGGGGTAACCTTCCGTACGTCTGCAGAAGTTGGCGTGGATGTTTCGTTCAAGAGTTTGCAGGAAAATTTCGACGCGATCGTATTGTCTGGCGGCGCAGAGGAAGCCCGCCCGCTGGAAATCCCCGGCGCGGAGCTTTCCGGTGTCCGGCTGGCGATGGAATTCCTGACCCAGCAGAACAAGCGCAATGCGGGCGACGATGAATTGCGCGCCGCCCCGCGCGGTAGCCTGACCGCGACCGGCAAACATGTGATCGTGATCGGCGGCGGCGATACCGGCTCCGACTGTGTCGGCACCTCCAACCGCCAGGGCGCGGCCAGCGTGACCCAGCTGGAAATCATGCCCCAGCCCCCCGAACATGAAGACAAGGCGCTGACCTGGCCTGATTGGCCGCTGAAAATGCGCACATCCTCCAGCCATGAAGAAGGCGTGGAGCGCGATTGGTCAGTGATGGCAAAACGCGTGATCGGCGAAGACGGCGACGTCACCGGCCTCGAATGCGTGCGGCTATCGTGGGATGGCGGCAAAATGCAGGAAGTCGAAGGTAGCAAATTCGTGCTCCCCGCCGATTTGATCCTGCTCGCGATGGGCTTCACCGGCCCGAAAAAGCACGGCTTGCTCGGCCGCGCCGGAGTGGAACTGACTGATCGCGGTGCAGTGGCCGCCAATGAAGATGACTACGCCACCAGCGAACCGGGCGTGTTCGCCTGCGGCGACATGCGGCGCGGGCAAAGCCTGGTAGTCTGGGCCATCCGCGAAGGCCGCCAATGCGCGCGCAGCGTGGATATGGCGCTGATGGGCGCGAGCGAATTGCCGCGGTAGGATTGCAGTTGGGGCGGTAGAGCCTCAGGCTCAGTTGCTGTCCGCTATTGGGTGGAAAGCGGACAAAAGGATCCTTCAAAGGCTGTCCAACAAAAGCCCCCTAGCATCGATTCAGCCAAAGCTTCCCGAGCATTCAGGCGTAGACGTCAAACGGAAGTACCTCACACCAGCCACTTCAATCGTGGCTAGCAAGTGGGCCGCAACCAATAGATGCCCTTGTTTCCCTTGCTTGCTATCAGCTCAGTAGTGCCGGCGCTGGTTACTTCTATCCACGCAGGTTCTCGCCCTTCAGTGCTCTGGTAGACATATCCATCGTCGGTTAGCCCGTTTCCGTTACGGTCACAGACAAAACTCGCATGTAACGCATTTGTTGCGATGACAGGATTATTGGTAAGAACCTCACCCGGGCGCCATTCGCTGACTTTTCTAACACTTTGCCCCGTTCGACGGTCACTCCAACTTAACAAGAAGCTTTGACCGTCTTGCGCGACATATACCTCATCGATGGAGAACTGTTCTTCAGGCGCGAACATCAGGCTAGTGACTGTGACTGCTCCGATGTCGACATCAAATCTGAGAAGTGCATGCCCACCTCCACCCGGCAGGTTCTCAATTGCTGCGATAGATGAGCCATTGCTAAAAAAATCGCAGGATTCCAAAACACCAACGTCATTTATGGACCTTTGTTGGCCATTTGACATTTTGACTTTGAGTTCGCCGCCAATGGCAGAAGTTAGAGAGTAGGCAGTGGCTCCGTTCGCCGCGGTTGCGATGCACTGCAAATTCGAAGCACTTGATTCGCCATCGAACAATAGAGTTCGACCGGTCAACGTAACAATTCCATCCTGACTTACGCTGCAGTTGGTCTCGTACAAAGCCCGAAACTCTTCCACTAATACACGGCCCTCATCGGGAGCGTGATCAAGCCCTCTCGTGCGCCCGTCGCTGGTTTCGGTAATTATCTTCGTTACGCTAAAATCTGAATTTGCAAGATTGAGCGTCGAGGGTTTGCCTGACAGAGTATAGACATAGGCTGGCTCGAACGGCACGGAGGGTGGCTCCTCGCCACCACCTCCGCCGCCATTGCCCCCACCCTTACCAGGGGGAGGTGCTGCAAACCCTATGGTCCCAATCATAAGTGAAGCAATGGCGATCGCAATGTTTTGAGTCTTAGGCATGCCGACAACTCCTCCGAAAAGAAAACGTTGCGACCCATCAATATAATTGCGAACGGTAATTAACACAAAAACTCTATGTTTGCGAATCCGCACTTTGGAAGTAGCCGCAAAAGGGTAGCTTCAGCGTCGAATTCGAAGCCGACTGGCTGCTATTGGGTCGATAGCCAACATCCCTACCTACCCGCACACCCGACACATTCCGCAACACTGGGATCATGTTCCAGCCGTTTGGCTGCGATCTCTTCGCCGCAGGTGAGGCAATAGCCCCATTCGCCTTGATCCAGCCGGTGGAGCGCGGCGCCAATCCGGCTGCGTTCAGACTGGCGGCGTTTTTCAGCGGCCAATGCCATTTGCTGCTGCTGCATCGCATCCATCCGCGATAATCGCCCGACGCTGTCCTGTTGCAGGGTTACCGGGCCGCGGGCCTCTGCGCTCATCCGGTCTTCCTCCGCCAATTCCGTCCGGCGGACCTCTAGCGCTATGCGGGCTTCTTCCTCGGTCATCCGCGCAGACTATCACCGGACCACGCAAAAGGCGAAGCCGCTTCCCTCATGCGCGATTTGCGGTAAGGGTTTATGCAACGGCATCCGGCCAAGGTCGGCTGCGCGCGAGGGGTCGCGTAACCAGAGGGAAGATGGCGCTTTACGAAGTCGTCACCGCCCCGACTAGGACGAGGCCCATTCATGGCGACACTAGCATCTGACACCCGGCCCGCCGGCCAGCTTCACAAAGTCCTGGGCCTGGCCTTTGCGCTGGCCATCGGATTGGGCAGCGTGATCGGTGCGGGGATCATGCGAACACCGGGGGCAGTGGCCGATGTTCTGCCAGCACTCGATCTTGTGCTGCTGCTGTGGCTGCTAGGCGGTGTGCATTGCCTGTTAGTAACGAATACTGCGTCAGAACTGGTGACCGCCGTGCCGAAAGCTGGCGGGTTGTATGTACCCGTCCGGCTGGCATTCGGCGAATCCTTCGGGCTCTTGGCGGGCTGGGTGGACTGGCTGGCCTATGTCGCGGGCATGGCCGCGCTGGCGGTGGTTTCCGCCGAATTTCTGGCGCTGTTGGTGCCGGCCTTGTCCGACAAGATCGCGCTTGTCGCCGCGGCGTTTGGCCTCGGTTCGGTCTTGCTCAATTTCCTTGGTGTAAAGGAAGGCGCAGCTGTCCAGATTGTCGGAAGCTTGCTGAAGTTTCTGTTTTTGGCCGGTCTTGTCGCGGTCATCCTCCTGTCTCCGCCGCTGGCAGTCGCGACGGCTGGCAACGCCGCTGCCGGGACTGCCGCGTTCGCCGAACCGATCAGCCTGTTCGCAGTCGTGGTGGCATATCAGCTGATATATAGCGCCTTTGCCGGGTGGACTGCCCCGATCTACTTTGCGGAAGAGGATGTGGCCGCGTCCAAGAACATTCCCCGCGGACTGGTGCTTTCACTGATCACGATCACGGCGGTTTACCTGCTGGTCAATGCCAGCCTGTTCCATGCCCTGCCACTGGAACAGCTGCGTCAGTCGGAATTGCCGGTTTCAGCCGCGCTGGCGAACATATTTGGTCCGCTTGGCGGCAAGATTGTGGCAGGCGGGGCATTGTTGCTGGCGGCAAGCTGCCTTAACAGCGGGGTCATGGTGGTGCCGCGTATCCTGTACGGGATGGGCCGCGACGGACTGTTTCCAAAGATCGCAACGCGGGTCAATAAAGGCGGCACGCCGACCGTTGCTCTGGGTCTTTCGGCGATCCTGATGATTGTCCTGATTTTTTCCGGCGGGTTCGACTTTCTGTTTCGCCTGATGGGCGCCTTGGTCATATTGATCATGGTTTTATATCAGGCATCTTTGTTTGGGTTGCGGAAGAAATATCCCGACCTCGAACGGCCCTATCGGGCGAAGTTTTACCCGTATCTACCCGCGCTCGTGCTGTTGCTCGATACTGCTCTGCTGGCTGCTTTTATCGCAGCCGATTGGTTTAGCGGTGCCGTTCTGGTGGGACTTGTTTCGATCTCAATTCCAATCGGCCATCACTTGGCGAGACAGCGAGCCGCGGCGCCGACAGGTTCCGAACCTACCAGCTGATTGCGCCGCGACCGTTTGCTACGAGAAATGCGTTCGCCTGACTGAACGGCTTTGAACCGAAGAAGCCGCGATAGGCAGATAGCGGGCTGGGGTGCACTGATTTCAGAACCAGATGGCGGCTGGCATCCGCAAGCTCCGGAATACGTGCAGCTTTGCTCTGCGCGTGGCTGCCCCAAAGGATAAATACGCTCGGTTGCTGCTGCGCGGCGACCGCTGCCACGGCAGCATCGGTGATCGCCTCCCAGCCGCACTTGGCATGGCTGCCCGCCTGTCCTGCCTCCACCGTCAGAGTATTGTTGAGCAGCAACACGCCCTGCCGCGCCCAATGTTCCAGATTGCCATGCGCGGGCCGCTGGGCCCCGATGTCGCTGGCCAGTTCTTTGTAGATATTGGCCAGTGATGGCGGAACCTTCACACCTTCCGGCACAGAGAAAGACAGGCCATGCGCCTGCCCCGGCCCATGATAGGGGTCCTGACCCAAAATCACGACTTTGACCTGATCAAGCGGGGTCAGTTCCAGCGCCCGCAGACGCATCCCGCGCGGAGGATACACCAGCTTGCCCGCGGCTTCCTCTGACTTCAGCCAGCCGCCCAGCTGGCGGGCCTCCGGCGTGGTGACGGCGGGTTCCAGCGCAGCGCGCCATTTCTCGGGAATTTGCTCGTGGGCCATGACGTCAGACTACCGCTGCCACGCACACTGCGCCAGCAAGCACTTCCCCTCTTTCCCCAATCGGACTAAGGCACCGGTTATGGCAGTATTTTTTCATGAAGAAGACCTCCCCGCAGGCGTGCTCGCGCCCGGCCCGGTCGCAGTCGACACCGAAACCATGGGGCTGATCACTCCGCGTGACCGGCTGTGCCTGTTGCAGATAAGCGATGGCGGCGGTGATGAACATCTGGTGCGCTTCAAAGTTGGTAGCAGCTATGATGCGCCCAATCTGAAAGCTGTGCTGGCCGATCCGGCGCGGGTGAAGCTGTATCATTACGCCCGCTTCGATCTGGCGGCGATCGAACATTACCTTGGTGTTGAGGCGTCACCGGTGTTCTGTACCAAGATCGCCAGCAAGATGACGCGGACCTATACCGACCGGCATGGGCTGAAAAACCTGGTCATGGAATTGCTTGGCGGGGAAATCTCCAAGCAGCAGCAAAGTTCTGACTGGGGCGCGGACGAGATCAACGATGCCCAGCGCGATTATGCCGCGTCCGATGTGCGGTTCCTGCACCGGCTCAAGGCTGTGCTCGAAGTTCGGCTGGAACGCGAAGGCCGCACTGCCATGGCGCAGGCTTGCTTCGAGTTCCTTCCTACCCGCGCACGGCTTGATTTGGCCGGTTGGGCGGAACACGACATCTTCAGCCATATGTAATCTGGCGGAATATAGAGCAGCGGTATGAGTGCCCGGATAGAAACCAGCGAAGCAAAACAACTGCGCAACCGGCGCCAAGGCTTTGCTGCGCCCGGCGGATCGCATGACAAATTGGTCAATGTTCTGGCGAAATTCTTGCCGATGGCGGTGGGCGTGCTGGCCGCCTTTATGGTGATTACGCCCCTGTCCCCGCGCGGTGAGGTCAGCTTTCTGCTGGACCGGAACAAGGTGGCGATGATCGACGAACGGCTGCGAGTCGATAATGCAATGTACCGGGGCAAGGACAATGACGGGCAGCCATTCTCGCTGACGGCAGGCGAGGCTGTGCAAAGGTCAGGCGCAGAAGGGATCGTCCGAATGCAAGATCTGATCGCACGAATCCTGTTGCCCGAAGGGCCCGCGCGGCTGGGCGCACAAGGCGGCACTTATACAATCGCGGATGATCTGGTGACAGTCACCGGGCCGGTACGCATGACCGGAGCCGATGGTTACAATATGACCGCAAGCGGGGTGTCGATCAATCTCAAGACCAAACAAATGGTCGGCAAGGACGGCGTATCCGGCACTGTTCCGGCAGGCTCATTTTCCGCCAACCGGATCGAAGTCGATCTGCCCGCGCGCACTATTACACTGGATGGAAATGCCCGCATCCAGATGATCCCCGGCAAACTAAGGATGCCGTAATGACGAATAACAGAACTTCATTGCTGAAAACGGCAGGCCGCTCCGCTGCGGTCGGCTTCGCGCTGACACTTGTCGGGTTTGGGGCGGCTTTCGGCGGTATGTACAGCAATGCGCAGGCTATCGCGTCGCATAATTCAAACGCACCGGTCAGTTACGGCGCCGACCGGATCGAATTGCAGGACCGGCAGAACCGCGTTGTTCTGAGCGGGAATGTGGAAATTGTCCAAGCAGGCCTGCAACTGCGTGCGGCGCGGACATTGGTCAATTATTCCGATGCCGGATCGCTCAGCATCCAGCGGATCACCGCCACCGGCGGAGTACAGATTACCCGCGGCGGCGAGGCAGCCAGCGGCGATGTGGCGGTGTATGATTTCGGCCGCCGGATCATCACCATGGCAGGCAATGTGCGGCTGAAGCGCGGAGGCGATACGCTCAACGGCGGGCGGCTGGTGATCGATTTGCAAAATGGCGTATCAAGCGTCGATGGCAGTGCCAGCGGATCATCTCCAGTGACCGGTGAAAGCGGTACGACCCGCTCCAACGGGCGGGTAACCGGCACTTTTGCCGTGCCGAAAGACTAGCTTCAGCCAGGCTGGGTGGGTCATTCAGGCACAAGACGTCATGCCCCAGCCGAGGCCAGTTCGACGAGAAGCTGTTGACCGGTCCAATCTCCCACGTTCACCCGCGGCAATGCAAATCGGTCGAAGAAGAGCGGGTGTATTACCTGGTTTCTTGAACTGACCGCCCAGGAATGGCCCGCTTCCTTGACCAGCTTTTTGGCGCGCCTATCATAGCGCCCATGCGGATAGGCAAATCCAGTCGGCGTGATATCGAGCGCAGCGATGATATCGCTGCGCGAACCTGAAATTTCTTCGCGCTGATCGTCCGATGTCATCAGATCAAGCGGCACATGACTGCGGGCATGCCCCCCGACACTGCTGCCCTGCCTGGTAAGTGTACAGGCCATGTCCCAATCCATCGGTCTGACGTCGCGATGCGTTTCCGGCATCGCTTCCGGCCCTCCAAAATGTGCCCGCAACTCCTGCATTGCTGCCGCACGATGCGCAGGCTTCAGCTTCGCCAGCTTGCGCCACAGGCTAGCATAGGCGGCTTGGCGCGCATCGTGTGGCGGTTCGCCATCGACCCTCCAGTTCCGCAACGACGGCGGCAATTCCGATTGCGCGGGCACACTGGCGTGCAGACGAACATTGCCAACCGAAATGTCAACCTCTGCTGGCCCCGTGCCCGAAAGGATCAAGTCGGCCAATTCGTCCCACCAATAGCCTTCGTTCTGCCCGATCAAGCCGGTTGTCAGAAAAAAAGTTGCGGGGATTTCGAGGCTCTCGAGAAGCGGTTTGGCAATCAGGGCGTTGTCGGCATATCCATCATCAAAGGTAATCGCAGTTGCGCGCGTCGGAACTTCCCTGGCGTCGAGGGCGGCGACCAGATCATCCACCGACATGACTGTTCGATGGCTGGCGAGAAATTCCAACTGGCTGCGGAAATTATCCGCAGTGACGCAAATGCCCCAGGGATCGTGCGGCGGGTCGGCAATGCGGTGATACATGAGGATGATCGGCGCATCACCAGGTGCCAGCCCCAACAGCCTCAAGCGGCGCCACGCGAGGCCGAAAATCTTTCTCAAACTAGTCTGCCCGCCGCGCCCTGATGGCGACGGTGACAGGGAAGCAAGGATCGCGCGGCTCCAGCCATTCCCGGCTAATTTCTTCCAGGGCCAGCCCCTGCAGGAAACAGGTTGCGGAAAAAGCATTGCTCATGTCCCCGCGCACAACATTGATCAATTGGGGCAATTCATCAAGGCTGGTCCGGCGCAGAATACGGCCAATCGGCGTAATCCGGTCATCATCAAGCGATGCCGAACGATTGCCGTCAGCATCGGCCTTATCGACTCGCATGGAACGAAATTTCAGCACTTGGAAAAATCGATTGCCGCGCCCAAGGCGCCGTTGAACAAAAAATACCGGCCCTCCATCGCCAAGTTTGATCGCCAATCCAGCGATCAGCATGACGGGCAAAAAGGCCGCCAGCGCAGCGCCCGCCAACGCTGTATCAAAAGCGCGCTTCATCGCTCGCGCACGAAGCCCTAGCGGGCCAACGGATACGATCAGAGAAATACATTCTCCGTCTACCTCCATGCCTGTTGGAGCAAGTTCTTGCAGACTACCTGAAACAACTTCGCCGCGGACACCGGCCGCCCTCAGGACAAGCGCCCAAGCCAGTCGCCGCTCGACCGGGCAACTTACAACCACCCGGTCCATATTCTGCAGGTATCGGCCTAATCGATCCAATCTATGCGGATCAGTCACATCGGCGACGATATCATGCTGCTTGGCGTTTATCCTGAGCGCGTTGCGCAAGTTCACTTCTGGTCCGCCATCTTCGATGAGCAGCACGTTGGTGACGCTGGGCCCCCAAGTGCGCCGGATCACGTGGATTATGAAAATCCTCAGCCCAACCATCCCGATCGCTGTGAACAGGAGCGCCAAGGTGAACGTCCCACGTGAGAAGGAAGCCGTCGGTTTGGTATAGAATGTGACGAATATTAGCAGCGCAGAAGATACCAGCAAGGCGAGCAGTCCGCGGCGGATTGCATATTTGGCGTCCGACAATGCGTTAATCGAATATGCGCTTTGGTACAAAGCGATCGTCGCGAAAACGGGCATCAGTAATTGCGCCTCAATCCTAACGAATTCGGTCGGCCAAGCCTGATGGTAGACGGCACCCGCCAAAGAGAACGCGCACTGGATTAATATCAAATCACCGACCAGCATCAATAGATAGATGCGCAGGCGCCACTGCTCCAGCGAAGGGGCAAGCGGCTTTGAAGACCGTGCCGACAACGGCAGAGATTTGATCGGTATGTTCATCTATCGGATGCCTATAACAAAATGCTGCATCGCAGCAATACAAATTAGGCCATTTGCTTGGTTTTTCGTTTGCCTGCTTTCTATCTTGTAATTGTTAAAACCATACCCTTGCCAGAAAAGGAAAGGCTAAGGACAAGCTTATAGTCTTATAACAGGCGGGTTTTCTGCTGCATTACATGATTTTACTTTCGCATTGCAGCAAATCTTGTGATTTCAGCCAGCCCCTGAGAAAGCAGTATCCCCGAAGACTGACTGTTCGACAACAATGCCTGATGCAGCCCAACCAATTTTGCGACCAGCCGGTCGAGTTTTTTCCCGCGCCAGCATCGCAACTGGTTCGCCAGATCGCGTTCATCCTTAAAAAATACCCGGCGGGCGCGCATTTCGGCCTTCAATGTTCCGCTCACATCTCCGCGCGGGCCGATCCGGGCTGACAGCTGCGCCAATTGCGCGGTGCGCCGCTCGAATGCGAGCAACAAGCCCACCGGATTAAGCGACATTTCATGCATCCGCCGCAATTCGCCGGGCAATTTGGCGGTTTCGCCCGAAAGCACGGCATTAACCAATGGCATGAATCCATCTTCTTCAGTCGCCGCGCCAATTTCTGCCAGTGCATCGGCATCCGCGGAGCAAGGCGCCTCGGGCGACGCATTCAGATAGAGTGCCAACTTGGTAATCTCGGATTGGGCCAGCCGCACATCCAGCCCGGCACCGCGAGCAATCCGTTCTGCAATATCCCCATTCAGCCGCAGCCCGGCAGCATCAGCCATGGTGCGGACAGCTGCGCTAACGCTCGAGAGATCCGGCGGCCAGAACATCGCCACCAGCGCATCGCCGCGTTTCTCGAGCAATTTGGCGGTGCGCGCCTTGTCGGTCGCCGAAGTCGCCACGATCAGTACCGGACAGATTTCTCCTTGGCCCTGGTCCACTCCGTCCAGCAGGATCTTGACCGCATCATGCGCCTCGTCACCGCTGGCGCGAATAAACAAATGGCGAGTATCGCCAAACAACGAGGTGGATCGTGCTTCATCGCCCAGCCGGACCGGGTCTTTCTTCAAATCACTGCCGGACAATTCGATCCGTTCGCCTGGGTCATTCAGCTGCGACACAATCCGCGCGGCTGCGGCGGAGGCCCCCGCCTCGTCCGGGCCGCAGAAGAAGAATACAGAACATTCCCGCGCGGCCTTAGTGGCTGCGCCGCCAAAATCGCGCTGGGTAGCCTTCAAGGGGTATCCCGCAGCGTCAGTGCAATCTGCCTGACGATACGGTCTGCGACTTCGAGCGAAAGATTTTCAAGCGCGGTTTGTTCCGCAGCGATGGTGGCATATTCGCTGGAAACTACGTCAATTCCGGCATCGGAACCGGCCGTTGCGTCCAGCAAAATATCGCCGCTTGCCAGATCGACCAATTGATAGCGGGCCCGCAGCGTCCGCCGCTCGCGGCCAATCGTGTCATCGCCGAGCACGCCCAAACCTTCGAGCCTGTCATCCAGCCGGACATCCAGCCGGTAAAGAGCAGCGCCAGCATCAGTATTACCGAGCCGATCCTGCAGCGCACCGCGCATCAACCAACCTGCCTGACCGGGAATTGCCGGCACTTCGATGCCCGAAAGCCCGCGCGCCACGCTGCCACTGCTGCCGCCAGCATACATTGGCTGGAGCCCGCATGCTGACAGCAGCGCGAGCATGGGCCACAGCGCCATCAAGGCAGCCTTGCGGATCATGTGACGATATTGACCAGTCTGTCAGGCACGACGATCACCTTGCGAATTTCTGCTCCATCGATCGAACGCTGGACCTTCTCGCTGCCGAGTGCAAGCGCTTCAATCTCGTCTTTGGGCAGGCCCTTCGCCACGGTCAGCGTATCGCGCAGTTTGCCCTTGTGCTGGATGGCGATGGTAACCTCGTCATCAACCAGCAGGGCTGGGTCGACTTCAGGCCATGGGGCCAGCGCGATCAGGCCAGGCCCGCCCATGATTGACCAGACTTCCTCTGCCAGATGCGGCATCATCGGGGAAACCAACAGCAGCAGCGAATGGATCGCCTCACTTCGGCTGGCCGAAGGCGGAGCTTTTTCAATTGCCCCCGTCAGCTCGTATATGCGCGCAACTGCCTTGTTGAAGGACAATGCCTCGATATCGCCCGCAGCCGCCGCAATGGTCTGATGGGTCTTGCGAGCCAGCGATTTATCTTCGCCAGTGGCCGCCAAATCATATTGATCGAGCAAGCGCCACAGCCGCTGGACGAACCGCCAGCAGCCTTCAATCCCGGCTTCCGACCATGGCAGGTCGCGTTCGGGCGGGCTGTCGGACAGCATGAACCAACGCACTGCGTCAGCGCCATATCTGGCGACAATTTCATCCGGATCGACGACATTCTTCTTCGACTTGGACATCTTGATGACACGGCCAATTTCGACCGGGAAGCCATCCGATTTCAGGACTGCATCCTCGCCGCGCTTTTCAACCTCTGCCGGAGTGAAAAACGTCTGGCGGCCATCATCCGGCGCCCGGCGCGCATAGGTTTCATGCGTCACCATGCCTTGCGTAAACAGGCTGGCGAACGGCTCTGCAAAACCCAGTTTGCCGGTATGCTGCAAAGCCCGCGTCCAGAACCGAGCATACAACAGATGCAGGATCGCGTGTTCGATACCGCCGATATATTGTTCGACCGGCAGCCATTTCTCGACTTCTTCGCGGTCAAATGGCTGGTCGTCGGGTTGGCTGGCAAAGCGCAGGAAATACCAGGAACTGTTGACGAAAGTGTCCAGCGTGTCGGTTTCGCGTTGGGCCTTGGCGCCGCATTTGGGGCAATCGACATGCTTCCACGTCGGATGATGGGCAAGCGGGTTGCCCGGCGTCGTGAAATCAACGTCCTGAGGCAATGCGACCGGCAATTGGTCCTTTGGCACCGGTACCACGCCGCAAGTATCGCAGTGAATGAACGGGATCGGTGTGCCCCAATAGCGCTGGCGCGATACGCCCCAGTCACGCAGCCGCCACACAGTCTTGCCCGCGCCCCAGCCGCCTTTGGTCGCATGGGTAATCACTTCCGCGCTGGCGGCGGCGACATCCATTCCATCAAGTGGTCCGGAATTGACGATAATCCCGTCACCCGCCTCGGCTGTCGCACCAAAGGGCTGGTCAGCCTCGTCCGCAGATTTCGCGACAACGCGGATGATCGGCAGTCTATATTTGGTCGCAAATTCAAAATCGCGCTGGTCATGCCCGGGCACGCCCATCACTGCGCCAGTGCCGTAATCCATCAGCACAAAATTGGCGATGTAGACCGGAAGACTGCGCGCTGGATCCATCGGATGCGCGGCGGTGATCCCGGTATCGAACCCGAGTTTCTCCGCAGTTTCCATTTCCGCCGCAGTAGTTCCGCCGCGTTTGCATTCCTCGATGAAAGCAGCCGCAGCGGGATTACCATCTGCGGCGCTCTGCGCAATTGGATGATCGGCCGCCACAGCGACAAAACTGGCGCCGAAAATCGTATCGGGCCGCGTGGAATAAACCTCGACCAACCGGCCATCGGATAGACTGAACGCGAACTGCAGACCCTGCGATTTTCCGATCCAGTTTTCCTGCATCAACCGGACTTTCTCCGGCCAATTTTCCAGCGCCCCCAACCCGGCCAGTAAATCATCGGCGAATTGGGTAATCTTGAGGAACCACTGGCTCAGCTTGCGCTTTTCCACCTCAGCGCCCGAGCGCCAGCCCTTGCCGTCGATGACTTGTTCATTGGCCAGAACGGTATGGTCAACCGGGTCCCAATTGACCTCGCTTTCCTTGCGGTAAACGAGCCCGGATTCGTAAAGGTCAAGAAACAGCGCCTGTTCGTGGCCGTAATATTCCGGATCACAAGTGGCGAATTCGCGGGACCAGTCGAGCGCAAAACCGATCCGTTTCAATTGCGATTTCATGTGCGCGATATTGTCACGCGTCCATCCGCCGGGATGAACGTTTTTCTCCATCGCCGCATTTTCAGCGGGCATACCGAAAGCATCCCAGCCCATCGGATGCAGAACTTCGAACCCGCGCATGCGTTTATAGCGGGCCAACACATCGCCCATCGTATAATTACGGACATGGCCCATGTGCACATGGCCAGAGGGATAGGGAAACATTTCCAGCACATAGCTTTTGGGTTTTGAGCTGTTGCTGTCGGCATGGAAACAGCCCGCGTCATCCCACGCGGCCTGCCACCGCAGATCGGCCTGCGCCGGATCGAAGCGGCTGTCTGTGGTGTTACTCATTTGCGGGCTACCCAAGATTTACGCGGCCGATTAACTTGCCCGGCCAAAAGTTTGCCCCAAAATTGCGGCCCATATGTACCGCGGCCCGGTATGATCAGCTAAGAGTTTGGCGCCGCAGGTCACGGGCCTTGGTCAGGATAATGTCTTCCAGTTTTTGGACAGTCGCGGCCTGAACCGGCGCATCTACCCAGTTTCCGTTCTGCATGACCTGACGGCTGGCTGAGACCCTCAGCGCATCGGCGCGAAGATCCTGATCGAGAATAGTAACCGACATTTTAACCCGCTCAGCCGGGTTTTCCGGGCGCGAATACCAATCGGTCACAATTACGCCGCCGGCGCTATCGGCCTGCAACAAAGGCGCAAAGCTGACCGTTTCCAGCGAGGCGCGCCAGAGGTAGGAATTTACCCCGATGGTGGTGACCTGCGAGGCTGCCAGGTCTGCGACAGGGCGGTCTTTACCCCCACAAGCAGCAAGGCCGGTCAATGCGGCGCCAGTGAGCGCAATACGCAGGATTTGGGCGGAAACGGAATGTTTGACGGTCATGATATTGCGGAACGTCCTCAAAAATGGCTCGAAAATCAGCCAGAGTCAGAATTTCCATTCTCTATAGCTCGCATGACGCGGGCGGCAAGGTATGGATGCGAAATCGGTTGCTTCGGTTACTGCCTGAATACGGTCAACATGGCTGAACCGGCGCTTAATTGGCGATTTCGACTCGGACTGTCTTGACCGGGCTGCGTGCGAATCGAATCGTTCTGCGGGCTGAAACGAATCGGCCTTGATGTGCATCCAGCGCCGTAAACTTGTCGAACCCAGCCCAAAAAGACTGCTTGGGCAGATCAACTTACGGACTAAATTGTTCGCTGTGTGAGCAAGGTGCAACAGTTTTGCCATATCGGCAGCCAAAGCCTGTGGAAAAGCTGGCCAAGCCAAAAACTCGCGTTTATTGATATAAATATAACGCATGGCTGCCGTAGGGGAAATTTCGGCCTGACACATGCAAAGTCAGCAACCATTCAGACCCTTTGAGGTCAGAATGATGGAAAGTTAACAGAGGGCACTTAATGGCACGGTCTCGCAACAAGGCAGGAATCGGCGGAAACGCGCCGGCGCTTTTCGCCGCTGCGGGTCTTGCCTTGGCTGTTCCTAGTGCAGGTCTGGCCGTTACCGGCATGCAATATGTCAGCGGCGATTCGGCATCTGCCGGCTTCACCGCATTCACCCCTGCCAGCGTTGACCCGCAATTGGCCCGCCGCGTTGCTGCGAGCGTTCAGGCAAAGGGGCAGGCGCTCCGCTTCACCCCCGCCAGCAGCCAGACAGCGTCCGACCGCACATTCACCGTTGCCGTTCGGGTCGATGACCAAACAGCGCGCGCCATTTCCGTTCGGTCCGCGGGTTCGATGGCTCTGGGATCAACCGGTCTTGGCGAAACAATCAATGGCGTAATTAAGCTGGCGCCAACGCGTTACAATCTGGGCGCGGCCCGCGGGTATAAGGGCTTTGCCAAGGTTCCCGCTCTGGCTAAACCTGACATTGCCAACACTGCATCGCCGGGACTTGGCAAAATCGGAATGCCTGATCTGGCAGATTTCAAGCCGGCAGAGGGCGGCGCAGCAGACAAGCCGAGCAGGTTCCGCCCGGTCATTGCACTGGAATCGGAAAAAGGCACGGCAGGCCGTTCCAGAGGTACTTTGGAATCGCTTGGCGAACAGACGGTTGATCTGGGCGGCGCTTATCGTGTGACCCGCAATCTGGATGTCACCGCCGGTGTCCGTTTGTCGCAAGATCGTGACCGTCTGGCGCCGCTGACTGATTCGGTACAGGACAGCCAAGCTGTCTACGTCGGCACCCAATTCCGCTTCTGATCTGACTTTTCGCCGATAGGTTTTCGGGGAATTTTTGCGAGAATGCCAGAATTTGGCTACGCATTCGATTGCACGGCCCTAACCCAGCCCCGCTGATGCGGGGTTTTTCTTTGCCCGCATTGACGCTTGCCGTAAGGTCACCCACGTAATTTTGGAGCGAGGGAACACACCGTATGACACATATTGCAATCATCACCGGCGGCACGCGCGGGATTGGCAGAGCGATTTGCGAAAGGCTGAAATCGGACGGCTTTACCGTAGTTGCCAATTATGGCGGCAATGATGAAAAAGCGCGGGCCTTTACCGCAGAAACCGGCATTCCTGCCTATAAATGGGATGTCGGGGATCACGAGGCGTGCTTGGCTGGGTGCAAGCAGGTGGAAGAGGAGATTGGCCTGGTTGACGTTGTGGTCAACAATGCCGGGATCACCCGCGATGGCACTCTGTTGAAGATGAGCTTCGATGATTGGAACGAAGTGATGCGGATCAATCTGGGCGGCTGCTTCAACATGGCCAGGGCGTGTTTTCCCGGCATGCGAGAACGCAAATGGGGTCGCATCGTCAATATCGGATCGATCAACGGACAGGCCGGCCAATATGGCCAGGTCAATTACGCCGCAGCCAAAAGCGGCATTCATGGCTTCACCAAAGCGCTGGCGCAAGAAGCGGCGCGTTCGGGCATCACCGTCAATGCGATCGCTCCGGGCTATATCGATACTGATATGGTGGCGGCAGTGCCTGACGCGGTGCTGGAAAAGATCGTCGCCAAGATCCCCGTCGGACGCTTGGGTCAGGCATCAGAAATCGCACGCGGCGTATCATTCCTGTGTTCGGAGGACGGCGGGTTTGTCACCGGCTCGACCATGAGCATCAACGGCGGGCAGCATATGTATTGAGGGGCGCGGCGGGGCCCCCGCACCCCGCTGACTCTCCATAGATATGGGCTGTGGGCTGATAGGTCTTTTAGCGGCCCAGTTGCGGACTTTGCCGAAAGCAACCTCACCTGATACATATTGGGTCAGGGGGAAACGATCATGATTAGATTACTAAAGTCAGCGCTTGTGCTGTTCATAGGGCTTCATGCTCTATTTTACGCTTTGCAAAACATCGCCAACCTTGAGGCTGCGCACGGGGCTATGGCCTACGTGATGAGCGGCGCAGACCACGAGGTTTACCCGGCGACTATCTTCTTCAATCTCAGTAACTCCGTCCTTGCATGGGCGGCTCTGGTGCTTGTGTTGGCCGGGGAATTTGCTGTGAGCTATTTCGGCATCAAAGGGGGATGGGACCTATTTAGAGCGCGCGCTGGGACTGCAGAAGAGTTCCATGCTGCGAAAAGCAATGGCGTGATCGCAGCAGGCCTCGCTTTGCTCGTCTGGTTTGGCTTCTTCATGAGCTTTGGCGCAGCATTTTTCCAGATGTGGCAGACGCAAGTCGGATCAGGTTCGATGGAAGGTGCATTTATGTACGCCACGGCATCAGCAGTAACCATGCTATTTGTAAGCCTTACTGGCGATTAACGTTCAATCCAGTGCCTGCTTACCAACCAAAGCCGGTCATTCAGTTTGGTTCGCCCAGCAGATCACGCTAGTGGATTGCGATGCCCGCACCCTATCACCCCCCGGTCAAGCAGTCGGTCCAGATCGATAAGCACAAGACCTCGATCAGTCTCGAACCTTTGTTCTGGGAAATGCTGAAAGCCGCGGCGGAAGCGGAAGGCTTGGCGATCAACGCGCTGGTCGCGCGGATCGATGCGGAACGGATCAAATCTCCGACCCCGCCCGGCCTCGCCAGCGCGATCCGGGTGTGGCTGGTGGTGAATGCACCGAATTAGGCAGACCGCCTAATCGTCCCCAACCCGTTCAATGTCTGCACCAACCAGGGCCAGTTTTTCTTCCAGCCGTTCGTAACCTCGGTCGAGGTGATACAGGCGGCGGACCTGCGTTTCACCTTCTGCCGCAAGGCCTGCAATCACCAGACTCATCGATGCGCGCAGATCGGTTGCCATCACTTCCGCGCCTGTCATGCTCTCGACCCCGTGAACAATTGCGGTGCGGCCGGATGTCTCGATATTTGCGCCCATCCGGCTGAGTTCGGGCACATGCATATAGCGGTTTTCGAAGATTGTTTCCTTCAGCACGCTGGTGCCTTCCGCACGGCATAGCAGCGCCATCAATTGCGCCTGCATATCGGTGGCGAGGCCGGGATAAGGGGCAGTGGTCAAATTGGTCGCCTTCAACTTACCGTCCGAGGCGATGTTCACGCCCTTGGCGTCGCTTTCAACCTGCACACCAATATCGCGCAGCGCATGCAAAGTGGCGGCCATTTCGTCCGCTTTCGCGCCTTCAAGCCGCACTTCGCCGCCAGTGATCGCTGCCGCGCAGGCGTAGGAGCCAGCCTCGATCCGGTCAGGCATCACCCGGTATGTTGCGCCGTGCAACCGCTTGACTCCGTGGATAGTCAGGTCGGAAGAACCGATCCCTTCGATCTCCGCGCCCATCGCGCTGAGAAGATTGCACAGATCGACAATCTCCGGTTCCCGCGCAGCATTGGTCAGACGGCTGGTACCGGTGGCCAGTGCCGCCGCCATCAGCGCATTTTCCGTGGCTCCCACAGACACCACCGGGAAATCATAATCCCCGCCGGGCAGGCCGCCATCAGGCGCATGGGCGCGGACATAACCGGCCGCCATTTCGATCTCTGCACCCATCGCTTCCATCGCTTTGAGATGTAGGTCAATCGGACGGTTACCGATCGCACAGCCGCCGGGTAGCGAGACAGTTGCCTCACCCGCACGTGCCAGCATCGGGCCGAGCACCAGAATGGACGCGCGCATTTTCCTCACCAGATCATAGGGCGCAACAGTTGAGGTCAGGCGGGTTGCTTCATAAGTAACCACTCGCCCGAAATCTTCTGGCCGGCTGCCCTGAATGCTGGTCGAAATACCAAACTGGCCCATCAAATGCTGGAACCCGTCAATATCGGCGAGCCGCGGCAGATTGCGCAACGTCAGCGGTTCTTCGGTCAGCAGCGCGCAGGGAATCAGCGTTAGAGCCGCATTTTTCGCGCCGGAAATGGGAATTGTGCCTGAGAGACGTTTTCCGCCCCGGATTATTATCTTGTCCATGGCATCGGTTTAGCCGGAACCACGCGCCTGACAAGTAGGCGGGCAACTATGGCTCACTTCATAGACGATATTGTTACACGTCAGAAACACGTAACCTCTGGTTGACGCATTCCTTTGTCCCTGATTAACGAGGCCCCATGACCACACGCAAACCGATCCGCAAAGCTGTCTTCCCTGTTGCGGGGCTGGGCACCCGTTTTCTGCCCGCGACCAAAGCCATTCCGAAGGAATTGCTGCCCATCGTTGATCGGCCTCTGATCCAATATGCCGTCGATGAAGCGCGGGAAGCCGGAATCGACCAGATCATCTTCGTCACCGGCAGGGGCAAAACGGCCATCGTAGAACATTTCGATGTCGCCTATGAATTGGAAGCGACAATGAGCGCGCGCGGCAAGGATATGAGCGCACTCGAATCGACCCGCGCAATCCCGGGCAATATTATAACAGTCCGCCAGCAGGTTCCATTGGGCCTGGGCCATGCCATCTGGTGCGCGCGGGCAATCGTTGGCGATGAACCCTTTGCGATCCTGCTGCCAGATGAATTGATGGTCGGCGAACCGGGCTGCATGAAGCAAATGGTCGAGGCGTATAATGAAGTCGGCGGCAATTTGATCAGCGTGCTCGAAGTGCCGCATGAGGAAGTGTCCAGCTACGGCGTGATCGATCCCGGCGCGACCAATGGCGCACTGACCGAGGTGAAGGGACTGGTCGAGAAACCGCCCATTGATCAAGCACCGTCAAACAAGATTGTTTCCGGTCGTTATATCTTGCAGCCCGAAGTCATGCGGACGCTGGAGACCCAGGGCCAAGGCGCAGGCGGGGAGATCCAGCTGACCGATGCGATGGCCAAGATGATCGGCACCCAGCCGTTCAACGCAGTGACCTTTCAAGGCAAACGTTATGATTGCGGCAGCAAGCTTGGGTTCGTCGAGGCAACGCTGGCACTGGCACTGGCCCGCGAAGATATCGGCGCAGATGTGCGGGCAATGGCCCTGAGACTGCTCAAATAAGCGGCTGCTCGGCTGGACTGCCACCGCCAAGCTTGCGCAAGATTGGAACGCCGCGCCCAAAAGGCGCGGCGTTCAATTCTATTTCAAGTCCAGCTTACTTCGCAGTCAAATCCGCGGGCTCGCCCGATTTCGGGACCGGCTTGGCTTTAGGCTTCGCGCCGGTTTTTGAAGCGTCCCCGGCCATTGCGGCATCGCTTGCGCTACTGATCGATTCCGCCTGATATTCTTCTTTCAACTTGCGTTTATACAGCTTCCCATTGGCTTCGCGGGGCAATTCAGCACGGAAATCGAACAGCCTCGGCAATTTGAGCTTGGCCAATTTGGTGGCAAGAAATTCGCGTAATTCTGCGGCCAGCATTTCTCCGGCATGCTCCAGATCAACGGGCTGGACGACAGCCACCACGCATTCGCCCATTTCTGCATCAGGCGCGCCGATCACGGCGGCATCCATCACCTTGGGATGACCAAGCAGCAGGTTCTCGATTTCTTGCGGATAGATATTCACTCCGCCGGAAATTATCATGTTGCTGCGCCGGTCCGTCAGATAGAGAAAGCCCTCCTCGTCCACCCGGCCAATATCGCCCAGCGTGGTCCAGCCCAGGGGGTGGGTGGCCTCTGCCGTTTTGGCGTCATCCTTGTGATAGGCGAAGGGGTGCGGGCTTTCGAAATAGATCACGCCTTCCTCGCCCGCGGCCACTTCTGCGCCATCACCATCCTCGGCATCATCGCAAATGTGGATCGTCCCCAGGATTGCCCGGCCAACAGTGCCCGGATGGGTCAGCCAGTCGGCACCGCTGACCATGGTCATTCCATTGCCTTCGCTGCCCGCGTAATATTCCCAGATGATCGGCCCCCACCAATCCAGCATGGCCTGCTTGACCGGAATTGGACAAGGCGCGGCTGCATGGATCGCGTGTTGATGCGATGACAGATCGTATCGTGCGCGCACTTCTTCCGGCAATTTCAGCAGCCGGACAAAATGCGTCGGCACCCACTGGCTTTCGGTGATGCGGTATTTCTCGATTGCTGCCAGCGCGCCCTCGGGGTCGAATTTCTCCATCACTACCACGGTGCCGCCCAACCGGTGGACCGTGGTGCTCCAGCCCAGCGGGGCGGCGTGATAAAGCGGAGCGGGCGAGAGATACATGCTGCTGCCATCGTTCGGGAAATGAAAGCCATGTACCGCCAACATCATCAGCGGAGTTCCCGCCTCGACCGCGGGATCGGCGGGCGGCGCGGGAACGATCCCTTTCGGCCTGCCGGTGGTTCCGGAACTATACAGCATCAGGCGCCCAGCCGACTGATCCGCAATCTGCGCGTGGGGATAAGCCGCCAATAAATTTTCGGCAGAACTGTCACTGCCTTCGCCTGATTTTGCACCGTAAGTCAGCATTGGCAACGCCATGCCATCGGCCTGCATTTGTGCCACCAACGGGCCGAACAGCGGCGTTGTGACCAGCAGCCGCGCATCGCTGTCTTCCAGAATATAGGCCACTTCGCTGGCGGTCAGATGGGTTGAGACAGGGACCAGGATGATGCCTGATCGCTGGGCCGCCCAGTATACTTCGTAATATCGCGGCGAATTTTCCATCAGCACGGCAACTGCGTCGCCCGCTTGCAAGCCTTGGCTGCGGAACCAATGCGCAAGCCGATTGGCAGCCCCGTCCAATTGACCGTAGGTGATTGTCTCGCCGCTGCCCGCCATGATCACTGCTGGATGGTCGGGCCGCGTTTTTGCATGCTGTATCGGGTGCATATTTTTCCTCTTCCGCCGGGCAGACTAGCCAGACTGGGAATGGCCACAAGGAAAAACGCAGGTTCGGCCGTGACTCCTGAAATGACGAAGCAGCAGACAAAGAAAAGAGGCGGCAGGATTTCTCCTGCCGCCTCTACTCAAGACACCCTCTCCGATGTCTAACTCAAAATTCTAAAACTCGTTCGATAAAGCCTCTGCCAGCAGAGAGGCCCCCATGTCAATGTATGGAAAGCGTTACTCTGAGCCTTATTTTACTCTGGGCCGCCTTGGCCGCCACCGTCCATGACAAGCGCGAAAGCCTGCTGAGCGTCAGATTCGACCATGTAAGGAATCGGATTTACTGCCACGCCCGCCATCCGAACTTCGTAATGCAAATGGGGGCCGGTCGAACGGCCGGTCGAACCGACGTAACCGATGATATCGCCCTTGCTCACGCGCTGTCCGGCGGCAACTGCTAGGCGGGACATGTGGGCATAGCGGGTTTCAAGCTCTGCACCGTGCTGCAGGGAAATATACAGGCCGTAGCTGCTGAAACGATCTGCCCGGGATACGATGCCATCTGCTGTTGCGAATACCGGCGTTCCGGTTGGCGCAGCCAGATCGACACCCTTGTGATTGCGGCGACCGCCGATAACGGGGTGGGTGCGCATGCCGTAATTACTGGTCAGCTTGGCAGAGGCCAGCGGCATAATTGAAGGGAACGCAATTGTGGTCGTCGGCGCAGGGGAGGAAGCATCATCGCCATCGAGCGATTCCCAGCTGGCAAACAAATTGCGGAATTGATCGTCGCCGCCGCTGATTGGAGAAGTACGTGCATCGCGCGCTGCGGCGGTAATATCTGCCGATGCTGCACTGCTGTTGGCGAGGGTCGGGACAGCTCCCATTGTCATAAAGCCGAAAGCGACCGCAACCATTGCTGCAATCCGGCCCTGCTTGAAAATAGAAATCACAAATCCGTCCTTTGCTGCGATGTCCTGGAACATCGCCGAGACCCCGTTTCATATCCAGACAGCCGATTGCCGAACGCCATGAAACTTTTTTGAAACTGTACGGAACAGATCCGCCGCTTCGTTGTTATGGAGTTATCCGCGAATTTCTTAACAGCGCAATACCGCTGTAGAAGTCTCGCGACAAACCGGCTGCGAGACGCGCCGAGTCGTTGAATGGGGCCTTAATCGCCCCTTTGAAATGCGCCGAGACCAGGGTTTTCCAACGTTTTTGAGGCACATCGCCGGATTGTCTACAGCCTGCGATAAAGTGTTTGGTACCGATTCCTACATGCCGGATCTCGTCGTCAAGAATGCGACTCAGGATTTTGACGCCATTATTGTCGCCCCCGTTTGCGTGATCGGGCGATCCCACCTTTTTGATCATGGCCGGAGTGACGTCCAACCCGCGCGCTTCCAGCACCATCGGCACAATCGCCAATCGGGCCATGACGTCAAAACTGGTGTCCGCTGCCGCTTCCCACAATCCTCCATGCGCCGGCAGTGCACCATAAAAGCTGCCCATTTTGCGTAATTTGCGATCCAGCAGCGCGAAATGCATTGCTTCATCCGCTGCCACCGACAGGAAGTCAGAGGTAAATTCGCGGTCCATCTGCGCGCCAAAACGCCCAGCCATATCCAGCGCGAGATCGATTGCGACGAATTCGATATGTGCCAGCGAGTGCCACATGGCGATGCGCCCGTGCTCCGATCCACCGCCGCGCCGGGGCATCTTGGCGGGATGCAACAGCTCAGGCTGGTCCGGCCACGCCGGCTGATCCGGCATATTGACGTCAAAGACGAAGCCGAGACGCCCTAGCCGCCACGCCCGCGCCACCTCGCGGGTCGCCATGGCTTTGGCGCGGGGGTCTGGCGTCAGTAATGCAGCGCGGATTGCGGAGGCGACTGACGGCAAGCGAGCTGATGTGTTCACGATACGCCTTAGATAGCCTTGGCGGCCTCCAGCACTTCGGCGGCGTGGCCCTTCACTTTCACCTTATTCCAGACCTGCGCGATTTTTCCCGCCGAATCGACCAAATAAGTAGTGCGGACCATGCCCAGATAGGTTTTCCCGTACATCTGCTTCTCGGTCCAGATCCCCAGCGCGTCGGACAGGCCGCCCGTTTCAGCATCAGTCGCCAGCGCCACAGTCAGATCATGCTTGGCGATGAAGCCCAGGTGCTTCTTGGGGGAATCCTTGCTGATCCCAAGGATGACGGTGCCCGCTGCGGCAAATTCCTGCTTCATCGCAGAAAAGTTCTTCGCTTCATTGGTGCATCCCGGCGTGTTGTCCTTGGGGTAAAAGAACAGAACAACTTTCTGGCCCGCGAAATCGGATATTTTCACAGTTCCGCCCTCAGGCGTTTCCAGCGCGATGTCGGGAATAGTATCCCCGGTGGTCATATTGCTCATTCTGTCGTCTCCAAATCTGTACCGAGAATCGCTTTCCAGCTTCGCGCTACGCTTTGCCGCGCCAGGGCGAACCGGTGCAACAGGCTTGTGCCGCTGTCACATCCGCAAGCCTGCGCCAACACCTTGGTGGCAGCTGGCGCGGGTAATTTGAGGTCCGGCGCGAGCAGCCGTGCCGCCACCAGCATCCGAATCATCAGATCATGAGCGCCGGCCAATTCGTCCGGCAGAAAGCCCTCCGCGATCAATTGTCTGATCGCCTTGCCCAAATCGGGATGAAATGCAGTCTGTTCGCGCAATTGCAGATAATGGACGAGAAATTCCAGATCGACGAGCGCGCCGCGCAGCAATTTGGCATCCAGCCGCCCCTTGGGATGCTTATGCGCGGCCATGTCAGTGCGCATCGTAAGCAGGCTCTCGCTCAGATTCTCGGGATCTCGCGGGGCGTTCAGCACATCGGCAATCAAGCCTTCCAACTCTTGCCGGGCAGCGGGCGATCCGCACAAAACCCGCGCCCGGGTCAGCGCCATATGCTCCCACGTCCACGCAGTTTCACGTTGATATCGGGCAAAGCTGTCGAAACTCGCAGCCAGCGGCCCCTGGGTACCTTGGGGTCGCAGCCGAGTGTCGACTTCGTATAAAGCGCCCTCCGCCGTAGGAACGCTCAGGGCCCCGCTGACCCGGCTCGCGAGCCGGTTGAAATAGAGAGTCGCGCCGAGAGGCCGGCCGCTTTCAATTTCGGCGCAATCGGATTCGCCTTCATACGTACCGCTGAACAGATAGATAATGTCGAGATCGGAGGCATGGGTCATCACCCCGCCGCCCAGCCGCCCATATCCCAGAACCACAAGTTCGCTGTTTGGAACCTGCCCATGGACCAGCGCGAATTCCGCGCTCGCCGCTTCTACCGCCACTGCAATTGCCGCCTCTGCCAAACGTGACAGCGCAGCGCCAATCTCAAGCGGATCATGCGATGCTTCGATCAATTGCACACCAAGAGCAAAACGCTTTTCGCCAGTGACAATCCTGATCCGGTCCAATTGCCGTTCGTAATCACTGTCACCCTCGTTCAGCCGCATGGCGCTGACCAATTCCTCAACATCGCCCGGCAGATCGAGCGCACTGCGATCGATTAGCGTGTCGAGCAATTCCGGACGGCGGCCCAATTTGTCCGCCAGCGGCGGCGCGAGAGTGAGGACTTTAACCACTTGATCAAGCAGGGCGGGCCGCGCTTCGAGCAGCCGGAACAGATTGATCGCGCTGGATGCACCCGCCAATAAGGCCTCCCATCGCAGAATGGCGCGGTCCGGATCGGCCGCTTCGGACAATGCCTCAAGCAAATCGGGCAGCATTGCTTCAAATGCTGCACATGCAGCCGGGCTCCGCAACGTGCGGAATTGGCCATCGGTCCACGCTGAAATCCGTATCGCGAGCGTTTCAGGATCGGCAAACCCCAACTCCTTGAGCCGGTCTGGAAGCGTACTCGATGGCACCCCTGCGCTTGGAACCGACCGGCTTTCGACATCTATTAACCGGTCAAACCGCTGTCCGACTGCTTCGGTCAACTCAGCCACTTCAGCAATCAGAGCCGCGCCGTCCGCCAACCCTTCCAGCCGCGCGACATTGTCCAGTGCATCGCCAGAGGGCAGCGCGTGGGTCTGCTGGTCGTCAACCATTTGCATCCGGTGTTCCAGAGTTCGCAGCCGGTCATAGGCACCGCCAACAACTTGCGCATCCTCGCCAGAAATCAGCCCTGCCGCTGCCAGCGCATCCAGGGCAGGCCGCGTGCTCCGTTGGCGCAGCGAGGGATCGCGTCCGCCATGGATCAGCTGATGGGTTTGAGCGAAGAATTCCACTTCGCGGATGCCGCCGCGGCCGTGCTTCAGATTGAAGCCCGGACCCGGCACTTTCGGGCCGCTATAATTGTCCCGGATTCGCGCCGTCAGCCGCCCGATTTCTTCGATCGCCCCGAAATCCAGGCTCCTGCGCCACACAAATGGACGGATCGCAGCGAGGAAGTTTTCACCCGCCGCCACATCGCCGCCGCAAGCCCGCGCCCGGATAAAGGCAGCCCGTTCCCACGTCAGCGCGGAGGATTCGTAATGCGACAGCGCCGCGCCCAGCGAAATCGCCAGCGGGCTGACTTCCGATGCCGGGCGCAGCCGTAAATCCACCCGGAAGACATAACCCTCGGCAGTATTCTCCGCCAAAATCTGCACGATATCGCGGGCATAGCGCTGCGCTGCCTCGCCCGGTTCATCCCGATCCCGGCGCGGCAGGGTTTCGGGATCGAACAACAGAATCGGATCGATGTCAGAGCTGTAATTAAGCTCGCCCGCGCCATGCTTGCCCAGCGCCAGCGCAATCATTCCTGCAGGCTCAGCATCCGGCACACGCCGGGCAATCGCCGCTCCGATGGCGGCGTCCAATGACCGATCAGCCAGGTCGGAGAGTTCCTGCATCACTCGGCCCACCGAGAAAACGCCCGCCAGATCGCCGATTGCGAGCGCCACCGCATAAGCCGTGCGTTCTCGCCGCAAAGCCACTCTGACATCAGAGATATCCGCGCCAGCCCGCCGCGCCCAGACCAGCGCTTCCTCGCCCTGACCCGCTGCCAATAGCTCCGCCAGTTCGGGCATCCGTTCAAGACCGCGCGCAAGAAATGGCGCATGGGCGCGGGCGCGCGTCAGAGCGTTTTGCCAATTGGGTTGCCGGGACGCTTGCATAGCCCCAACCTCTGCCCGTCCGGCAGGTTCGGCGCAAGGATGGAGCTTGCCGCGCCGCGTCAGCTTTGCAACAAAGGCATATTATTTCCCAGATACGGGATTTTCCCGAAAAGGACTGTTGGATGCTGCGTAAATTGACCGTTCCCGCATTGGCGCTCGCGCTGGTCGGCTGCAATGCTACTGGCAATGCCGAATTTGATATGCCCGAAGTGACTGCTGGCGACATCTCGATTGAGACGATGAAGGATATCACCAAGACATTATCATCGGACGAGTTCGAAGGCCGGATGCCGGGCACGGTCGGCGAGGAATTGACCGTTGCGCTGTTGACCGAGAAATTCGCCGCCGCTGGATTGGAGCCGGGCAACAATGGTTCGTGGGTGCAGAAAGTGCCGCTGATGGAGATTACCGGCAAGGAATACGCCCCGCTGAAAATCTCCGGAAAAGGCGTCGACCTCAGCTTTGCGCCGTCCAAGGATTGGGTCGGCGTGACCTACCGCGAAGAAGCGGAAACCACCCTTGCCGATAGCGAATTGGTGTTTGTCGGTTACGGCATCAACGCGCCGGAAAAGGGCTGGAACGATTATGCCGGGATCGACATGACCGGCAAAACTGCGGTCATCCTGGTCAATGATCCCGATTACGAGACCAAGGGGCTGGAGGGAGACTTCAACGGCCGCGCGATGACCTATTACGGGCGCTGGACGTATAAATATGAGGAAGCGGCCAAGCAGGGCGCAGCGGGCGCGATCATCGTACATGATGAATTTCCCGCTGCCTATGGCTGGAACGTGGTCGAAAGCAGCTGGACCGGGCCGCAGGCCTATGCCCAGCGCGGCGACAGTGCGCCTGCACTGACGCAAATGAATGGCTGGGTACAAAAACCGGTGGCTGAGAAGATTTTGACTGCTGCCGGTCAGGATTTCACCAAATTATCCGCCGCCGCGAAAACCAAGGGTTTCAAAGCCGTTCCGCTGGGCCTCAAGGTCTCGACCAACTTCAAAAATGACATCCGAAAATTCTCCTCCCAGAATGTAATCGGTCAATTGCCGGGCGCGACCAGCCCCGATGAATATGTCCTCTACACCGCGCATTGGGATCATCTGGGCCGCTGCACCCCTGACGAAACGGGCGACGACATCTGCAATGGAGCGATCGACAATGCCACCGGCACTGCCGCGCTGGTTGCGCTGGCAGAGGCGCAGGCCAAGGCAGGCGCACCCAATCGGACACTGGTATTCCTTGCGGTGACGGCGGAGGAATCGGGCCTGCTCGGTTCTGATTATTACGCCGCCAATCCGGTGTTTCCATTGAGCCAGACGGTTGGCGGGGTGAATATGGATGCCCTGTCGATGGCCGGTCCGGCGAAAGACATCGTGGTGATCGGCCCGGGAAAATCACAGCTCGACGCTTATCTTGAAAAGGCGCTGACCGACGAGGGCCGGATTGCGGTTCCGGAATTGACGCCGGAAAAGGGCTATTATTACCGCTCCGACCATTTCGGCTTTGCCAAACGCGGACTGCCGATGCTGTATGTAAAGGGCGGCGGCGATTTGGTGACCGGCGGACCGGAAGCGGGCGCGGCCTATGAAGCTGCCTACCGCGCCAATGCCTATCACGGCCCGAATGATGAATATGACGAGAATTGGGACTGGACCGGCGTGGCGCAGGATCTGCAAGTTTATTACCGGCTGGGCCGGATGCTGGCGATGAGCAGTGCGTGGCCCAATTGGGTGGAGGGCGACGAATTTCGCGCCACTCGTGATGAAACTTGCGCCGCAGAAGGCGGCTGCTGAGGCCGCAATGACATTCCGAATGCCGCCCGAATGGGCGCCGCAAGATTGGCTGTGGATCGGCTTTCCCCACGACGCTGAGGAATGGCCGGGCTATCTCGGGCGCGCACAGGAACAGATCGCCGCGTTCGCCAATGCGGTTGCGGATAGCGGGCAGGAAGTGCGCCTGCTGGTCCGGGGCGCAGCGAATGAGGCGCGGGCCCGCGAATTGGTCAGCAGCGCGGTGATGCTGGAACGGCGGACTTACGGTGATATCTGGCTGCGCGATACCGGGCCGCTGGTGGTGGCGGAGAATGGCAAGCGCAAAGCCATGCGCTTTGGCTTCAACGGCTGGGGCGGCAAATATCTGATGCCGGGGGACCAGACCGTCGGTGCGGAACTGGCGGCGGATGCTGGTCTGCCGCCGGAGGCCTCGGACTGGATTTTGGAAGGCGGAGCGGTTGATGGCGACGGGACGGGCCTCGCGGTGACCACCGAGCAATGCCTGCTCAACCCCAATCGCAATCCCGATCTTTCACGCTCGGATATCGAGCAACGCCTGAACCGCAACCTCGGTTTCGACCGCATGTTGTGGCTGGGGGACGGGCTGATCAACGACCATACAGACGGCCATGTCGATAATCTGGCGCGCTTCGTTGCGCGGAATGTCCTGACCCTACCCAGCGCAAGTGCCGCAGACGATCCCAACGCGGAGATCTATGCCGATGCCAAGGCGCGCGCCGAGGCGTTTGGGGTGACGGTCAAAGAAATCCCCTCGCCCGGCAGAATCGAACGCGAAGGCAAAGTGGAACCCGCCAGCTACGTCAATTTCGCGGTCACCAGCCATCTGGTGGTTGTCCCGACATTCGGCTCGCGCCACGATGCGGACGGCGTGGCGGCCATCGCCGAACTGTTCCCCGACCGCGCGACCATCGGTCTACCCGGCGATGCCGTGCTGGCAGGCGGCGGCGGGTTTCATTGTGCGAGCCAGCAGATGCCAGCAGGCGGGGGATAATGGCCAAATTGCTGTTTAGTGTGAATACCAACTTCCGAATGTCCGATTATGGGTGGGGAGCTGCCATGCCAGCAATTGATTCTCCGCAATGGCATTTTTGCTATAGTCGAGAGTGATGAAACCGAGAGAATTGTTCGAGCGTGTCAGATCATTATGGCCGGATGCGGTTGTTCTGAAGGACCATAGCAATCAGGATGGCGACAACCCGCTGTGGAGCCTAGTTCATACCTACGAAGCGATTGAGCGAGATATTGAAGACGACGATTGGCTTGCCTTAGCCGCATGGGCCTTTCATCAGGCACTCACTGAACTTGCGATGTTAAAGCTATCGGCTGGGGAACAAGTCGTCATGCCCGCTTCCGTAACGTTGGCCTCATTCGACCGGGATATGCGCGCCAATCTTGACGATGATAGCTGGACAATTGAGCGTCAGAATTATGGACAAATGACGGACTAGGATGAGCGTCCGCTTCTGGGTCGTTAGCGGCCACCGCCTTACACCCTCAACTCCCAACTTAACACTTCGTTAGCGCTTATCGCCGACAATGGCACTATGGCACAGGTAATTGCACTCGCGCGCGGGGTTGAGTTTTCGCCCATCGAAGCGCTCCGCACAGTAATCGTGACGGGCTGCGCTGTGTCGCTGATTATGGCGGGGCAAGCTTTTCCTGCCTTGGCCTTCTAAGCTAAACCAGTTTGATCAGCGCGCCCACGGCGGCTGCGCCCAATACCAATCCTGCGAAACTGCGCCATAGCGTAGCGCTGACCTTGCCAAAGGCAAGGCTGCCGAGCGCGTTTCCGATCAGGATCGCGGGAAATAGAATCGCGGCCAGCACCGCGTCCTCCACCTCCATCAACCCCAGCGCCAAGGCGGCAACCGATCCGGCGATCGAGGTCGCCAGAAAGATCGCCATCATTGATGCGCGGGCGGTCTGCGGGGCAATCGCGCGGCGCAGATAATAGGGGATCACCGGCGGGCCGGGCATTCCCGCAAACCCAGTCAGCACGCCCGATGCGATGCCGGTCGCACCGGTTTCCAAGGCATGCGGACGGAAAGTTTCCGCACGTTTGGGCAGCAGCACAATCACGAAAGCAGCAATCGCCACAATCGCAATCAGGAACCGCGCCAATGCAGGATCGGTAATCGACAGAACCAACAGACCCAGCGGCGTCGCCGCCATCGCCAGAATTGCAATTGGCTTGGCCGAAGCCTCGCTATGGCCGATCACTTTGCGCAGGCCCACCAAACCGATCAGCAGCGCGAGCAGATTGCTCGTCACCACCGCCGACTGGGGCGAGATGACCAGCCCGAGGATCGGCACCAGCAGAATTGCCATGCCGAAGCCCGACAGCCCCCGGACAAAGGAAGCGGCCAGCGCCGCCGCCACCATCAGCGCGATCTGTTCCTGGTTGAGGCCCGCTAGCAAGATTGGATCAATCCGATACTTCCGGGCGCAAATCGGGCGCGGTTGCCTCTGCCGCCAACATCGCCACCGCTTCGTCGAGCGAGAGGAATTTCTGCTGTTGTTCGCCCAAGGTTCGGATCGCCACAGTGCCTTCTTGCGCCTCGCGCATGCCGACGACCAGCAGATGCGGAACCTTCTTTACCGAATGGTCGCGGACCTTGTAATTGATCTTCTCGTTGCGGACATCAATCTCGGCGCGCAGACCAGCGGCGCGCAATTTTGCCAGCACTTTTTCCCCATATTCATCCGCATCGGAAACAATGGTCGCGACCACGGCCTGGACCGGGGCGAGCCATAGCGGTAATTTGCCCGCATAGTTTTCGATCAAAATGCCGATGAAGCGTTCATACGAACCGTAGATCGCTCGGTGCAGCATGACCGGGCGGTGGGGCTGACCATCTTCGCCGATATAGCTTGCGTCCAGCCGTTCAGGCAGCACGCGGTCGGATTGGATCGTGCCAACTTGCCATGTCCGGCCAATTGCATCGGTCAAATGCCATTCCAGTTTGGGCGCATAGAATGCGCCTTCGCCCGGCAGTTCTTCCCAGCCAAACTCTTCCGTTGCCATGCCCGCTTCGATCACCGCATTGCGCAGTTCATTCTCGGCCTTGTCCCAATCGGCATCGCTGCCGAAACGCTCGTCCGGCCGGGTCGCCAGTTTGACCGCGAATTTCTCGAAACCAAGTTCTTTGTAAACCCGGCTGGCGAGTTCGCAGAACCGGCGGACTTCTGCCACCACCTGATCTTCGGTGCAGAAGATGTGGCCATCATCCTGCGTAAACTGGCGCACGCGCATCAATCCGTGCAGCGCGCCGTGGGGTTCATTGCGGTGGCAGCAACCCATCTCGCCCATGCGCAGGGGCAGGTCGCGATAGGATGTGATGCCCTGTTTGAAGACCAGCACATGGGCCGGGCAATTCATCGGCTTCAGCGCCATCCAGTCAGCATCGCCGCTGATCACCGGACCTTCATCATCGACATTGGGAACTTCGTCAGGACTGACGAACATGTTTTCGCGGTACTTGCCCCAATGGCCGGATTTTTCCCATTGGCGGGCGTCCATCAGCTGCGGCGTTTTCACTTCCTGATAATCGCCGCCATCCATCGCGCGGCGCATATAGGCCTCCAGCTCGCGCCAGATTTTGTAACCTTTGGGATGCCAGAATACGCTTCCGTGCGCTTCTTCCTGCAAATGGAACAAATCCATCTCGCGGCCCAGCTTGCGGTGATCGCGTTTGCCAGCTTCTTCCAGCCGGACTAGATGTTCATTCAGCTGTTTCTTGTTGAGCCAGCCGGTGCCGTAAATGCGCGTCAATTGTGCATTTTTCTGGTCGCCGCGCCAATAAGCGCCCGCCACCCGCATCAGCTGGAACGCCTGCGGATCAAGCTTGCCCGTGCTGGCCAGATGCGGGCCGCGGCACATATCCATCCACGCGCCATCGGCATCCGGCTGGCCGGACCAATAGACCGTCAGTTCTTCGCCTTCTGGTAACTCAGCAGCCCATTCGGCCTTAAAACTCTCGCCCTGCGATTTCCACCGGTCGATCAGATCTTGCCGGCTCCACGCTTCGCGGATCAGCGGCTTGTCTGCCTTGATAATCTCGCGCATTTTCGCTTCGATTGCGGGCAGATCATCCATTCCGAACGGCTCGCGGCCAGCTGGCGCCATCACATCATAATAGAACCCGTCATCGGTGGAGGGACCAAAGGTGATCTGCGTCCCGGGCCACAGCGCCTGCACCGCTTCGGCGAGCACATGGGCAAAATCGTGGCGCACCAGTTCCAGCGCATCGGCCTCATCGCGCGAAGTTATCAGTTCCAGCGCGGTATCGCCGTCAAACGGGCGCATGATATCGCGCACTTCGCCGTCAATCCGTGCCGCCAGCGCAGCCTTGGCCAGCCCGGGCCCAATCGCCGCTGCGACGTCAGCAGGCGTAGCGCCCTGAGGCATTTCGCGCACTGTGCCATCGGGCAGGCTGATTTTCAGCATTTCACTCATTGAATTCATCTCACATATTTCGCGCGCACTTAATTCTGAGCCAATGGCACAGGCAGGCGCGCACCGGAAGCCTCGGCGTCTTGTAAGCTGGTAAGTTCGGGAGGTTGACGCCCCGCCACCCGAAGCCGGATGGCGATGGCGATGGCGGGCGTATCAGGCCGCGACCAACCGCCCCGGAACCAACCGGGTGGTGGTAGTTATGATAGTGAAGAGCACGTGCGTCATAAAAATCTTTTAGCGTCCAATCCCTAATTCTTCAACCAAGGCTGAGTTTCTGACTGCCTGCCTCGCTAGTAATCCGCTTAGATCCGGCCAGCGCGACCCCGCGCGATTTGACCCCTTGCAGGAAATGATAATCAGTCGTCGCCCGGGTTGGCGTCAATTCCACCGCCATATAGCCGCGTTGGCTGGTGTCGGCCCATTGCAATTGTGGGTTTGCAGCCACTTGCCGCGCCGCAAGATCCTGCGGTTTGATCCATGGCAGGTAAGCTTCAGCGCCGGGCGAGCTAACGGAATGGCCAGCAAATTCAATCCCGGCCGCCGTTCCCTGATTGTCCAGGTTCGAGGCCCAGGCATTATGGCTGTCACCCGCCAGCACCAACAAATTTGCCTCAGCTTCTTGCGCCGCAGACAGCAGCCTTTCGCGTGCGGCGGGATAACCGTCCCATGCATCCATATTGAACGGGATGCCTGCTTCACTGGTTGCCAGCGCCGACCGCAGCCGCTCGCGAACATAATCCGGCAGCGCAGCCATCATGTCTTCGGTGACCGGCAGCGACAGGGTCATGCTCGACATCACCACTTGCTGTGCCAACACTTGCCAGACCTTGCCCGCGCTGCCGGATTTCTTGAGGCCGGCATAAAGCCATTCTTCCTGTGTTTGGCCCATCAAGCTGCGGCCGGCATCGCGCCATTCTCCATCGCGAAATGCGATGAGCGCTGCGGTCAATTTTCCGGGATCGCTGCCCGTGCCCTTGACCACTTCGGCCAGATCAAACGGCTTGTCGCGGCCAATCAGGCGGGTTTCCAGCCGGAAGATCGTGCCCAGATTACCAAGGTCATATTCTGCATAGGGCTCATCCGAAATCGGCATCCATTCGCGGTATGCCTGCATCGCCGCACGCTTGCGCGCTTCCCACGAACCCTCGGTTGCGGGATCATGGTTTTCTGCGCCATCCCGGTAACTGTCATTGGCGCTTTCATGATCATCGGGGATGGCAATCATCGGGAACAATTGGTGGAGCCGCTGTAAGTCGGGATCGCTGCGATAGGTCGCATAACGGAGACGGTAATCAGCCAGCGCGACAATCTCGGTCTGCGGGTTGAGCGTCCGCCCGGAAATCGCCTGTTCGGCGGTGGGATAAGTACCCGCGCCATATTCATAGATATAGTCGCCGGTATGGATCACCAAATCGGTCTCGTCGGCCTCGGCGATATGAGCATAGGCGTTGAACCAGCCGAAGCCGAAATTGGAACAGCCCACCACCGACATCCGGAACCGGGCTGTATCCTGCGCGGGCAGCGTCCGGGTGCGGCCAATGTCGGACATCGAGCCATCGGGCGCGATAAAGCGGAAGTAGTACCAGCGGTCAGGCTCCAGCCCGGTTGCAATCGGTTTGACACAGCCATCGCGGGCCGGTGTTGCCCGCGTTTCGCCGCCCGAAGCGACCTTTGCAAAATCAACGCTTTCGCTTACTTCGTAGCGCAGGGTTGTGTCGCTGTCGGAAACGAACCGAGTCCATATTAGCACCTGCGCCGCGCCCGGTTCACCGCTCGCAACCCCGTGCGTAAAGCCGCGAAGTCCGGATGCCGATGCAGCCGCAGGCAGCGCGGCCAGACCAGCAGCTAGAATTCCGGAGCGAAACAGGCTGCGGCGATTAAGCGAGAGTGCGGAACGAGGGTTGGCCGGGGCCGGAGGCTGGATCGTCATGACAGCGATCTACGCCGATTTGATGACGGCTCCAAGACCAATTGGCAAAACCGCATTAGCCAAGATAAATGACAAGGGACATACGCTTTATGTCAATGATACTTGACATTACACCGAATCGATGTCAATTACCCTTTACATAGTGAAAAGGACCATTGACCATGACGATAATTCAAAAAGCACTTTTACTCGCTGCCGCGATGATCGGCGTCGGGCTACTCACAAGATTCGGCATTGTTCCGGAAACAGTCTCCGTTTGGGCACCATTAATGCTGCTGGCGCTGTTCCCATCGATCTGGATAGGCCACTCGCGCGGCTGCGGAGCAAAACGATGAACGATAGTCCAGCCACCAAAGCACGCGGCAAGAGCCCTTGGTTTTTTGCCGGGCTTATGTTTGCCGCTTATGGCGTGGTCGCAGCGCTAGCCACAACAGGGGCCATCGAAGGGCCCGCAATTTACATCCTGATTATAGCGCCGTTCGGGCTTGTTTTCCCGATGTTGAATGCTGCCAACCGCCGGATCGACAGCGGCGGCGCGGCCTGTTTCGGCAAGGGGCAGGCACAGCGGCGCTATAAGAAACGCGTTGCGATCTCGACTTCCCTGTATCTTATCGCGATCGGCCTGATGACTTTCGTGAACAAGGAAAGCGACCCATCGATTGCCATCCGTACGCTTCTTGCAGTCTTACCGGGGCTCGCCATTATCGGGATGTTCTGGGCGATGGGGCGGTTGATCGTGGAGGAACAGGACGAATTCATGCGTATGCTGGTTATCCGGCAATCGCTGATCGCCACTGGGTTTACGTTGAACGCAGCCAGCGTCTGGGGATTCCTTGAATCGGCGGACCTAATATTGCATGCCGACGCTTATTGGTGGGCCATCGTCTGGTTCTTCGGCATCGGGGTTGGGGCAGTTGTTAACCGCGTTCAATATGGCACATGGGGCGCGGTATGAAGAACCGGCTCAAGGTGCTGCGCGCCGAACGAAGTTGGAGCCAGCAGGACTTGGCAGATCGATTGGAAGTATCGCGCCAAAGCGTGAACGCCATTGAAACCGGCAAATATGATCCCTCGCTGCCGCTCGCCTTTCGCATTGCGGAAACATTTGATATGTCTATCGAAGAGATATTCCTGCGGAAATGATATGAGGAAGAAAGACAATGCGATTTCTGACCTTATTGGCGCTAGTTCTGCTTAGTGCGTGCGGCAATGCAGAAGATCATTGCCCAACCATCGAACCAATCAGCTTTCCAGAGATATACTGACGCGCCATTTGCACACTTGCCGTTACGCTGGTGATCGGTGAATACCCCCGATGATGATTGAAACTCGATTACATACCCTGAGTGACGGCCGCCTGATCGCTTACCGACAAGCCTCGGGCGCGGGGCCGACGCTGGTGTTCCTGCCCGGTTACATGTCCGATATGACAGGCAGCAAGGCGAGCGCATTGTTCGACTGGGCGCAGGCAAACGGTCGAGGCTGCTTGCTGCTGGATTATTCGGGCTGCGGCGACAGTCCCGGTGACTTTGCCGATGGTACATTATCGCGCTGGCGTGACGAGGTTCTGGCGCTGATCGATGCGCGCGGGATTGACCGCGTCACACTGATCGGATCATCCATGGGCGGCTGGCTGATGTTGCTGGTGGCGCTCTCGCTCGGCCAGCGATTGGCGGCCATGGTCGGCATTGCATCGGCCCCCGATTTTTCCGACTGGGGTTATGACGCGGAGCAGAAGGCACAGTTAAGCCGCGGAGAAACGGTGCTCGAAGACAATCCGTACGGGCCAGAACCCACGCCAACCCATGCGAAATTCTGGCTGGACGCCCAGGCAAACCGGCTGTTGGATAGCGAGATCGCGATCAATTGCCCGGTCCGCCTGCTGCACGGCCAGAACGATGCGGACGTGCCGTGGGAATTGAGCCTGAAATTGGCCCAGCAGCTTCGTTCGGACGATATACAGGTGACCCTGATAAAAGCGGCCGATCATCGCCTTTCCCGCGATGAAGATATCGCCTTGCTGCTGCGAATTATTGCGCAGCTGCCCCCTGCCGATTTGTGAAAGCATGTCCATGTCCGTTTTGCTCGCAATCCTTCTTCAAGTCGGCCCCGCGCCGACGATCCAGCCTACATCGCCAATTCCCGATGAGATTTGGGAACAACGCCGGTTGAACCGTGAGGCGGCACGGCAGCGCGAAGAGCAGGGCACCATCACCGACAACCGGCTGGCCAATTGCGTAGCGCTGATCGAAGTCAATCCCGAGGCTGCGCGGGCCGATGCCAGCCGCTGGTTAGGAACCGCAAAGCTGGACCAAAAAGCTGATGCGGCGCAGTGTCAGGGCATGGCATTGGTGGAGCTAGGACGGTGGGAAGAAGCGGCGGAGACATTTATCAATGGCCGCGATCTGACTACTCCGGATGCGCAGCAATCACGCGCGCAATTGGGCGCAATGGCCGGCAATGCTCAGCTGGTGCTCGGCCGAACAGATGCCGCACTTACTACGTTGGACCGGGCGCATACTGATGCAGGCGGCGCTGGGAATGAAGTGCTGAAAGGTGAGATCGCGCTAGACCGGGCGCGGGCGCTGGTCGCTCTTAACCGCGGGGCTGAGGCGCGCGACGCGCTGACCTTAGCCCGTCTGGCGCTGCCGTCCAATGCTCAGGGCTGGCTGCTTTCCGCCACCTTGGCGCGCCGGATGGACGCGTTGGACGATGCTCAGAGATTTATCGAACAAGCGGCCTTGCTGTCCCCCACCGATCCGGAAATCGGCCTGGAAGCCGGGGTGATCGCGGTCCTGTCTGGCCGGGATGACGCAGCCCGCAAGAGCTGGACCTCGGTGATTGAAACCGCACCGGACAGCCCCTTCGCACAGGTGGCGGCGGAATATCTGGCACAGCTGGACCCCGCTTAAGCCTGAACCCCGCCTATGCCGGAGCCCTCCGCCTGGCCAAAGGCCCGGATCCGCTTGCCCGGGGCTGTTCAAAGGCAGGCAAGCGGATCCGGGTGCCGGTTGGGTAACCAGCTGGGGTCGAAGGTCCGGACCAGACGCCGGTAGGTGCGGGCCCGCTGTTTTCCGCAAGGGACGTTACGTACATCCAGCAGGCCCAATTTCTTTATAGACAGCAAGGCATAAGTCCGGGCGGTCCCTGCATATAAACAGAGACACCCCGCTTGCAGCGCCCAAGGCATCGGCCTATCCGTGATCTTACGCATCTCGCGAATTTATACTACGGGATGCAGTAACAAAATAACAAGGCTGCAAAGCAGCCCGCAGGAGCTGTTTGGATGCGTTCGAAGATTACCAAAACGAGCCGAAAACTGCCCGCCGTGGATGCAACACTGGCGAAATCCTTGACCAAGCGGATCAGCGATTCCCTGCTGCCCGGCGACACACCATTCGGCAATGACAAGGTGGACGACGCAGCGGCATTTCTGTTGGAATCAGCGGCCCAGCGGGATGCGGGCCATCCAGTGATTTTGCTCGCCTCGATCAGCGGCACACACCGGTTCATGCGGATCGCAATCGTCAATGACGATATGCCGTTCCTGGTCGATTCGATTGCCTCCACCATTGCGGCGCAGGGTCTATCGATCGACCGTCTGGTCCATCCCGTCGTACCGGTAGAGCGTTCAGATAGCGGCGCATTGAAAGCGATATTGGAAAAAGGCGCGGCAAAGACAAATGCTTCAGCAGCCCTAGAATCCATGATCTATATCGAAACGCCGCGGATTGATGCCCGTCAACGGCGTGAACTGGAATCGGCCCTGCGGATCACGCTCGGTGATATCCGTGCTGCCGTGAATGACTGGCAGAAGTTGCGCGATGCGATGTGCGCCGATGCCGACATGATCGGTGCAGGCAGCGGAGACGGTGAAGGCGCAGAATTGTTGCGCTGGCTGGACGGGGGAATGTTGACCCAGCTTGGTCATCTGACCCGGCGGCGCGATGGTTCGCATTCTCAATTGCTCGGTATTTGCCGCCGCAGCGCGAAGCAGATTCTGGCCGATACCTCCTATGACCGCGCCTTTGCATGGTTCGATCTGGCGCTAACCAACAAGGCGAAGGCGACGCGGCTGAACGCACCCCTTATCATCAAGGCCAACATCCTTTCGCAGGTCCACCGGCGGGTGCCTCTCGACCTGTTTATTGTTCCGATAGTCGAAGAAGGTAAAGTAGCTGCCCTGTCGATCCACGCGGGTGTCTGGACCAGTGCTGCATTGGCCGCACCGCCGAGCCACGTGCCGCGCCTGCGCACTCATTTGGCCGACCTGATCAACAAGTTTGCATTCGATAATAAGGGCCATGCCGGCAAGGCGCTGGTTCATGCGCTGACCGCGCTGCCGCATGATCTGATGATCAGTTTTCCGAAGCGCGATATTGAACGCGTCGCAACCACCATGATGAGCCTGGTCGATCGGCCGCGCCCTCGTCTTGCAATGGTTCAGGCGGCCTTGTCACGCCACTTGTTCGCCTTTGTCTGGCTGCCGCGCGACATGCTGTCGACGCAGGTGCGCACGCAGATCCAAGACTTGCTCGAAACCGGCGCGAAGGCCGAGTTGCTGGACTGGAGCCTGCAGGTCGAAGGCGGCAATCTGGCCATGCTGCGCTTCGTTCTCGATATTCGCGGCGGTCATGAAATGGCCAGCGAAGCAGATCTTGAAGAAACGCTTCAAGACATGCTCCGCGGCTGGACCGAGGCCGTTGAGGGCGAGCTTGGTCATCATCTGGAAGCAGGCCGCGCTGCCGCAATTGCAACCCGTTTTGCGGATTCCTTCCCCGCATCATATCGCACCGAGTATGGCGCTGCCGAAGCGGCGTTGGATATCTTGCGGGTCCGCCATCTTACTGCCGTTGATGCAGTCCAATCGGCTGGCGCGCCGCTGCAACGCGATGCCAGGCTGTACCATCTGGAGGGCGATCCAGAAGCACGGCTACGGCTGAAAATCTATGAAAATGGCGGCACTTTGCCATTGTCAGACTCGGTTCCAGCGCTGGAAAATTTCGGATTCCGGATTTTGGCTGAAACACCCACCTTGCTTGATGGCGGCAATCTCGGCGCAATTCACGATTTTACGCTTGCCTTGCCAGAGGGCGACTGCGCCAAGAGATTGCTTGAGCGATCGGGCATAATCGAACAAGCCATCGCCGCAGTTCTGAACGGCGCTGCGGAAGACGACCCGTTCAACCGACTGGTGATCGGCACCGGCCTGACCGCCCAACAAGCGGACTGGTTGCGCGCATTCTATCGGTACCTGCGTCAGGCCGGAATGGGCTTCACCATTTACACTGTGGTCGATGCATTGCGCAGCGCGCCCGCGGTCACCCATGCGCTGATCGCGCATTTTATCGCCCGTCATGATCCGGCTTTTGAGGGCGACCGCGATGCCGCTGCGAAAAAGGCCGAAGCAGCAATCAAACAGGGCCTGTCGAGCGTCGCGGCGATCAATGATGACCGTCTGCTGCGCCAGTATCAGGCATTGATCAGCGCAATCCTGCGCACCAACGCCTTTGTCGGCCCGTCAGCCGAGGCGCTGGCATTCAAGATCGAATCCCAGCTGGTGCCGAATTTGCCCAAGCCTGTGCCTTGGCGCGAAGTCTTCGTTTATTCCCGCCGGGTCGAAGGCATCCATTTGCGTGCCGGCCCGGTCGCTCGCGGCGGGCTGCGCTGGTCTGATAGACGCGACGATTTCCGCACCGAAGTTCTCGGGCTGATGAAAGCCCAGCGGGTCAAGAACGCCGTGATCGTGCCCACCGGCGCAAAGGGCGGTTTCTACCCCAAATTGCTGCCATCGCCGGTGATAGACCGTGAGGCATGGGCGGCAGAGGGCAAGGCCAGTTACCAGATTTTCATCCGCACGTTGTTGTCGATCACCGATAACATCGTCGATGACAAAGTCGTCCATCCAGAAAATGTGGTCATCAACGACGGGGAAGATCCCTATTTCGTGGTCGCCGCCGACAAGGGCACTGCGACATTCTCCGATATCGCAAATGGCATCGCGGAATCCCGTAATTTCTGGCTCGACGATGCGTTCGCCAGCGGCGGCTCCAATGGTTATGACCACAAAGCCATGGGCATCACGGCGCGCGGCGCGTGGGTTTCCGTCCAGCGCCACTTCCTCGAAATGGGCGTGGATGTGCAAAGCGATCCGGTCCGCGTTGTCGGCTGCGGTGATATGTCCGGCGATGTGTTTGGCAATGGCATGCTGCTGTCGAAGACAATCAAAGTGGTGGCCGCTTTCGATCACCGCCATATCTTCATCGATCCCGATCCGGACGCGGCGGCAAGCTGGAAAGAACGCGCCCGCATGTTCACTCTGCCCCGGTCGAGCTGGGAAGATTACAATGCGGCTTTGATTTCCAAAGGCGGCGGCGTGTTCAGCCGGTCATTGAAACAAATCACGCTGACTGCGCAGGCACGCAAAGCGCTGGGTATTGATGAAAAGTCGATCGAACCCGAAGCCCTGATTTCCAAAATCCTGAGCGCCCCAGTTGACCTGATCTGGTTCGGCGGGATTGGGACCTATCTCAAGAGCTCTGCGGAAAACAATGTCGCGGTGGGCGATCCGGCGAATGACAGTTTGCGGATCGACGCCAACATGGTTCGCGCCAAGGTCATTGGCGAAGGCGCGAATCTGGGCATAACGCAAGCTGGACGGATCGAGTTTTCGATTCTCGGCGGGCGCTGCAACACGGACTTCATCGACAATTCGGCCGGGGTTGATTGTTCGGACCACGAGGTCAACATCAAGATCGCGCTGGCAGCAGCAAAGCGAGCCGGCAAATTGTCGGAGAAAAAGCGGGTTAATCTACTGGCATCGATGACCGATGAAGTCGGCGCGATGGTGCTGGAAGATAACCGGCTGCAAGCTTTAACGCTTTCGATTGCCGAAACCGGCGGCGCCAAAGCTTCGGCATCGCAAATTCGCCTGATCGAGACATTGGAGGAGTTGGGCGACCTTGACCGGCGGACCGAAGGATTGGTCGACGGTGCGTCACTCGCCCGGCGGGCCAGTGACGGAATTGGTTTGACCCGGCCAGAGCTGGCTGTGCTGCTATCGTCCACCAAATTACTGCTGCAAGATGCAATCGAAAACAGCACGCTGCCCGACGATCCGGCCATGGAAGAGGTTCTTTTGACCTATTTCCCGGCGCCCATGCGCAAAAACTTCAAATCGCAGATTTTGGGTCATGCGTTGCGGCGTGAAATCATCGCTACGGTACTGGCCAACAAAGTCATCAATTGCCTTGGGCTGGTGCACCCGTTCGAACTGGCCGAAGAAGAAAGCGCCGAACTGGCACAAGTGGCGAGCGCATTCTTCGCCGCAGTCGAGCTGTTCGAGATCGACAAATTGTGGGAAAAACTCGACGGCGCCGACCTGCCCGAAGCTGCGCGGCTGATGTTGTTCGAACGAACTGCCTCCGCCGTACGCGGGCAAATGGCGGATCTGCTGCGCCGAAGCGCCAGCACATCGCGGCCATCGCAAGTGGTCGCAGAACTTTCTCGCGGCGTGCATCAATTGTCCGATGCAAAAGACAGCTTGCTTGCTGCCGAGGCCCGTCAACAATCGGCCAAACTCCGCGCCAGTTTCGTCGCAGCAGGAACGCCTGAGAAGCTCGCCGGGGAAGTCGCGCATTTGTATGACATTGACGGCGCAGTAGGGCTCGCCAGCCTGTCGCTTAATGCTGAAATCGGCGCGCCTGAATTGACCAAGGCGTTTACCGATTTGGGCGCAATGCTCGGGCTGGATTGGGCGCAGGGTACGGCCGCACTGATGGAACCCTCCGATGTGTGGGAGCGGCTGTTAGTGGCCGGATTGGCACGTGATTTCCAGCAAATGCGGCTCGAATTCCTTCGCCGTCTATCGCGCCGCAAAAATGCCAAGAGCGATCCGGCGGGCGCAGTTGCCGCATGGGCCGAAGAAAATTCCGGGGCCATCCACCAGTTCCGGTCGATGATCGGAAGGGCACAGGCGCAAAGCCCGGTTGCGCCCGCAGTTTTGGCGCAAATTGCCAGCCAGGCGCGAAACGTCTTGGGCCGCTAAAATATTGATTTTCTGACTTTAACTGGGGTCCGAGGCAGAGCTTAATCCGTCAACACTCTTGACCCCGGCGCGGATTACGACAAACCACGGCGCCATGAATCACGCAGATGTTATTATCGTCGGCTCCGGGCATGGCGGCGCGCAAGCGGCCATTGCCCTTCGTCAAAACGGCTTCGATGGGTCGATCATGTTGCTGGGCCGGGAAAAAGACCCGCCCTATGAACGGCCGCCATTATCGAAGGAATATCTCGCCGGAGAAAAACCATTTGAACGCATCCAGATCCGGCCAACGGGGTTCTGGGCGGACAAAGACATTGACCTGCGGCTCAATAGTTTTGTCGCCGCAGTTGATTGGATGGACCACCGGCTGACTCTGGCAGACGATACCCAGCTGACCTATCGCAAGCTGATTTGGGCCGCAGGCGGTGATCCGCGGCGGCTGTCCTGCCCGGGAGCGGACCTGAACGGTGTCCATTCAGTCCGCAACCGCGCCGATGCCGACCGCATGAGCGCAGAACTTGCCGGCGGCCCCAAAAATGTGGTTGTGATCGGCGGCGGATACATCGGGCTGGAGGCAGCGGCAGTGCTACACAAGCTTGACCATAAGGTGGTCTTGCTGGAGGCGTTGCCCCGCGTGCTCGCCCGCGTGGCAGGACAGGAATTGTCCGATTTCTACCAGGCCGAACACCGCGCACATGGTGTCGATTTACGCCTGGAATGCATGGTCGAGCGGCTGGAAGGAAGCGGCGATCATGTCACCGGTGTGAAACTGGCAACTGGCGAAATCATTCCGGCGGATATGGTGGTTGTCGGGATCGGCATTGTCCCATCCATCGGCCCGTTGATCGCTGCGGGTGCAGCGGGCGGAAACGGAGTGGACGTAGACGAATATTGCCGCACCACGCTGGATGATATCTATGCCATCGGTGACTGTGCGGCCCATGCCAATCCCTATGCCGACAATGCAGTCATCCGGCTGGAATCGGTCCAGAACGCCAATGATATGGCCAGCACGGCGGCGCGCGCGATTTGCGGGGACAAGCAGCCCTACCATGCCTTTCCGTGGTTCTGGTCGAACCAATATGATTTGAAACTGCAAACTGCGGGCCTGTCGCTTGATTATGACCAGACCGTGCTGCGCGGCGATCCCGAAACGCGGAAATTTTCGGTCATTTACCTGAAGGAAGGCCGCGTGATCGCGCTCGACTGTGTCAATTCGGTCAAGGATTATGTCCAGGGCCGCAAATTGGTGGAGGCGCGCATGGTGGCTAGTCCCGATGTGCTGGCAGACACGGAAACGCCGCTTAAGGAATTGCTATAAGCTCCAGCTGCGCCAGCGCCCAATGCGCGGCCTCGGCCACAACTTCATCGGCATCCTGGCGGAGCGCGCTCACCTGCTCCGCCAGCGCTTGATCACCGCTATTGCCCGCTGCAATCAAGCAATTGCGCACAAACCTGTCCCGCCCGATCCGTTTGACCGGCGATCCGGAGAACAGCCGGCGAAAACCTGCATCATCCAAGGCCAGCAAATCCGCCAGCGCAGGTGCGGTCAGTTCAGCGCGGGGCAGGAAAGCCTTGTTGCGCGCCGCCGCATCGGCAAATTTGTTCCATGGGCAGACCGCCAGACAATCATCGCAGCCATATATCCGGTTGCCCATCGGCTTACGAAATTCTTCCGGGATCGGGCCTTTGTGTTCAATCGTCAGATAAGAAATACACCGCCGTGCATCCAGTTTGTAGGGCGCTGGGAAGGCGTCGGTCGGGCAGGCATCCCGACAAGCAGAGCAGCTGCCGCATTGGTCGCTGTGCGGCGTATCCGGCGCGAACGGTACGGTGCAATACATCGCGCCGAGGAACAGCCAGCTGCCATGTTCACCGCTGACCAAATTGGTGTGCTTGCCCTGCCAACCCAGCCCGGCCATCTGCCCAAGCGGTTTTTCCATCACCGGCGCGGTGTCAACGAAGACCTTCAATTGCGGTTCCGGCAGGTTTAGTTTCTGGCATTCTGCAACCAGCCAGCGGGCCAGCGCTTTCAGTGCCTTTTTCACCGTATCGTGGTAATCGCCGCCTTGCGCATAGGTGGAAATCCGCGCCACACTTGGCTCGGCCTCCAGCGCCATTGGATCGGCCGAGGGAGCATAGCTCATGCCCAATGCGATCACGCTGGCGGCGTCCGGCCACATGCTCTGCGGCCCCTGCCGAACTTCGGCGCGCTCCTTCATCCATTCCATCGTGCCGTGATGGCCTGCGTCCAGCCATTCGCGCAGCCGCTCGGCCTGCAGCGGGTTATCTTCAGCGGGCGCAAAGCCAATTGCGGCAAAGCCGAGCCGCTCGGCTTCGGCGATGAACGCAGTTTTTAAACCATCAATGAAACCGGCGTTAACCATTCTTGGGGTTGCTCCCGTTCACGCCAGAGGGTTAATCGGCCAGCATGGACATTATGCTAAGCGAACCCAACATTTCAAGCAACGCCGTTGGCACCGACGCTACCGGCATTGGCCGCCCCTTGGCAATAGAAGCCCGCGGACTGGTCAAACGGTTCGAAGGGGTGACCGCTGTGGACGGGGTTGATCTGGCCGTACCGGAGGGCGCGATCTACGGGATTCTGGGCCCCAATGGCGCGGGCAAGACCACCACGCTGCGGATGCTGCTGGGCATTATTGACCCAGATGAAGGTATCCGCCGCATTTTTGGCCATGACCGGCCGCACGATATTGCGCGAATGATCGGCTATTTGCCGGAAGAACGCGGTCTGTATCCATCAATGAAGGCCTATGAAGCGATCGGATTTCTAGGTGCCCTGCGCGGGTTGCCGCTGGCCGAAGGCAAGAAGCGCGGGCGCGAATTGCTGGAACGGCACGATCTGGGCCATGCCGCAGACCGCCAGATCCGGCAATTGTCCAAGGGTATGGCGCAAACCGTCCAATTGCTCGGCACGCTGGTGCACAAACCGCGCCTGGTCGTGCTGGACGAACCATTTTCCGGTCTGGACGCAATTAATCAGGGCAAGCTGGAGCGGATGATTCGCGACCTGGCTGCCGAAGGTACCACGGTGATATTCTCCACCCATGTGATCGCCCATGCGGAACGCCTGTGTGAAGGCGTTGCGATTATCGCCGGGGGCAAAGTGCCCTATGCGGGGTCGGTCGATGAAGCTCGGGACCGTATTCCCGCGCAGGTTCGGCTGGAAACCCGCGCCACCGAAGGCCGCTGGCGAGATGCGCTGCCTGCCGATGCCCGGCGCGAGGGAGATTTCTGGATGTTCTCGCTGCCTGAAAGCGGGATCGAACCTTTGTTGCGCGCCTTGATCGAGGGTGAGGCAGGCATTTTATCGCTGTCCATCGAACGGGCCGGATTGCACGACGCCTTCGTGCATATCGCTGGCGAGGCCGCGGCCCGCGCGCTGAACGAACAATCCGCTGTGGAGGCCGCCCGATGACTGATTTCGGCGGCACAGGCCTGCACGAGAAGTCTCGCCTGAATTTATGGAACGCTGCATATGTGATTGCCCGGCGCGATTTCCACGCGATCCTGTTCAGCCGTGCATTCCTGTTTTTCCTGCTCGGGCCGGTATTCCTGCTCGCTGTGGGCGCGCTCTCAAGCGGCTTAGGCAGCCAGATCCGTGACGAAGCGGTCGATCCAGAAGTCGGCATCGCGATGAGCGTGCCGGACACGGCCGCAATGCTGGCCGCGCACAGCGCCTTGGCAGGGCAATTGGGCCGTACCATGCCGCCAATGGTCGCTGTAGAAATCGGGGCGGGAGACGCAACAGCGCGGTCTATTTTGTTGGAGCGCAAAGGCAATTATGCCGCCATCGTGACCGGCACACCGGCAGCACCGGTGATGACCGGAACCGAAGATCAACTGAGGCGGCTGAACGGGCGAGTGGCTCTGGTTGCAGCCACTGCAGAAGGCCGCGCTCCGGCTGAATTCCCCGAGATTACCACGCAAAAAGTCGCCACCAGCGGCGCTAGCGAGAAGAACAGCCGGGTAGCCACTGCCCAGATTGGCCAGATGTTATTGTTCCTGCTGACCATGCTGCTGGCCGGCATGGTGCTGTCCAATCTGGTCGAAGAAAAAGGTAACAAGATTATCGAAGTCCTGGCCGCCGCGATTCCGATGGATGCGGTGTTCCTTGGCAAGTTGTTCGCCATGCTTGGCGTTTCGATGGTTGGCATTCTGGTCTGGGGATCAGTGGCCGGCGTGCTGATTATGCTGACGGGAGCTGATCTTGGCGCGCTGCCGCCACCGGCAGTTGGCTGGCCGCTGTTTCTGATATTGGGCGTGCTGTATTTTTCGATGGGCTATTTGCTGCTCGGATCAATCTTCCTGGCTATCGGATCGATGGCGGCGACTGTGCGAGAGGTTCAGACCCTGTCGATGCCGGTCACCATGCTGCAGTTGCTGGTGTTTTTCTTTGCCAGCTATGCGATGGCCAAACCGGGTTCAGCGATAGAACTTGCGGCGGCCATATTCCCGCTCAGTTCGCCCTTTGCGATGCTGGCCCGTGCGGCACAGATGGAGGATCTGTGGCCGCATGCACTGGCATTGATGTGGCAGGCATTTGCCGTTGCGCTGTTCATCAAGGCCGGGGCAACCCTGTTCCGTAAACGCGTAATGAAATCGGGGCCGCAAGGCGCCGCCAAGAAACGCCGTTTCTGGCAACGGAAAGCCGCCGCCGGTTAAACCCCGCAAGAAACCATCGCTGCGGCGCAGAGATAAGTCGCAAATAGCTACTTACTATTGACATAAGGATAAGTAAGCGCAGGATACAGGCAAGTGACCAGCGGGCCATTAAGGTCGCGGCGCAAGGAGAGAACTGATGGCAACGAACGCGGCAGATGTAGATGGCGCGCCCGCGCCCACTTATCGAACCAGCCCCACGGCTGTGGAAGCGCTGGACGAGCATTTCGCGAATCATCCGGAAGATTTGCCAGTTCACACACAGGAATGGGATGTCAGCCGCAGCGACATCTATGTCGAGGACCGGTGGCAGCCAATCTTTGCCGAAATGCGCAAACGTGCACCGATCAACAAGGTCACTGGCAGTCCGTTTGGCGATTACTGGAACGTAACCACCCCCAAGGCGATCCAGCATGTCGAAGCCTTGCCTGAGCTATTTAGTTCTTCATGGAAAAACGGCGGGATCACAATCCTCGACCGGAATGATGATCTGGAAGGCGACCAGCGGTTCGAACTGCCGATGTTTATTGCGATGGACCGGCCCGAACATACCGGCCAGCGGCGCACAGTGGCGCCCGCCTTTACGCCTGCGGAAATGACCCGCCTGTCTGACGATTTGCGCGCCCGCACGGGCGAGGTGCTGGACAGCCTGCCTTACGGCGAAACGTTTGACTGGGTCGAAAAAGTATCCATCGAACTGACCACCCAGATGCTGGCGATCCTGTTCGGCTTCCCGTGGAAAGACCGTCACCTCCTCAGCTATTGGTCAGATTGGGCGGGTGATACAGAAGTGGCGCTGATCCGCGGTCTGGACCATGTGCGGCACGGAATTTTGATGGAAATGGCCACGTATTTCACCCAGCTATGGCAGGAACGCGCCGATGCCGGGGAAGCGCCCGACCTGATTTCGCGGATGATCCATTCCGAAGCGATGAACGACATGAGCCCGCAGGAATATATGGGCAATCTGGTGCTGTTGATCGTGGGCGGAAACGACACGACGCGTAATACCATGTCCGGCATCGTTCATTCGATGGATGCCTTCCCGGATCAGCGTGCCCTGTTCGAAAGCGACCCTTCGGTTATCCCCAATGCGGTGCAGGAATGCATCCGTTTCCAGACCCCGCTCGCCCATATGCGCCGCACGGCGACCGAAGATACCGATCTGTTCGGGCACGAGATAAAGGCGGGCGAAAAGCTGGTGCTGTGGTATCTTTCCGCCAATCGCGACGAAAGCGTGTTTCCCGAACCCGACCGGCTGGATTTCACTCGCGAAAACGCCCGCCGCCATCTGGCGTTCGGATACGGCATCCACCGCTGCGTCGGTGCGCGGCTGGCGGAATTACAATTGCGTATCCTGCTCGAAGAAATGCATGCGCGGCGGATGCGGGTGAACGTCATGGGCAAGGTTGAGCGTGTCCGGGCCAATTTCGTCCATGGTTTCCGCAAGCTTGAAGTTCAGCTCGAGAAGTTCTGATTATCTCAGCATGAAACCTTTCGGTGCTGCCCAGCGTATATAAGTCATACCAGACAATTGCGCCGAAAGGACCACATGATGAAACTGACAAGCACAAGTTCGCGGCGGAGCGTCCTGGCACTGCTGGGCACGGCAGCAACTGGTGTGGTGATGGCAGGCTGGGGGTCTGATGCTGCACAGGCGCGCACATTCCCCAAATCATTGAGCGACGCGGAATGGCGCAAGAAGCTGACCAAGCAGGAGTATTACATTCTGCGCAAGGCCGGGACCGAACGCCCCTATTCCTCGCCGCTGGACAAGGAAAAGCGCAAGGGAACCTTCATTTGCGCAGGCTGCGGCAACCGGTTGTTTGCCTCGAAAACCAAATATGACAGCCGCACTGGTTGGCCCAGTTTCTATCAGCCGCTGTCCGGGGGTATCGTGACGGATACCGATTACAAACTCGGCTATCCCCGCACAGAGGTGCTGTGTGCAGATTGCGGCGGGCATCTGGGCCATGTGTTTAGCGATGGGCCAAGGCCAACTGGAAAACGGTATTGCATGAACGGCGCCGCAATGGATTTTATTGCCGCCTGATAGGCTGTTGGACTGGTAGGCTAGGGATTATGCGCCAGCCCGGGGATCTAGCCTTCGCTAACGCTTAATCCGCCAGATTTTCATGCTGCCTTCAACGGGAATTGGCACAGGTTCCAGCCATTCAGGAACCTCACCCCTGTTCAATTGCGCCATAAACCCGTCCGGTGCGACAGTCCGGTAATTATACGGCTCCACCAGATCAGGGCAAAGCACCAGATAATCAGACCCGCGCGATATCGCTGTCTTATGCGCCGCTTCCTCTGTTCCTGTGAACAGATCGATCACTACGCGCATACCTGCGTTGCCTCGATGATGACTGGTCGCGATCACGGAATGATCGGTTTCATATAGCAGTTGCGGCGCGATATCGAATGGCGCGATTATCTCGCCCTTCGGCAGGGCCCGCAAGGCGCCTGATGCCGCTTTAATCGCGCAAGACGATTGGCTGGGATGTTTAGCATTTAGCGATGCTTTTGCCGGCATTGCCAGCGCCAATATCGTTAACGGCATAGCTGGCATCAGGGCGAGAGCCGTGCCTGCCAGCATAAAGGCCCGCCGGCCCGGCCGGCGCATATTGCGGGCCTGCCGGATCCATTGCGAAATCTGCCATCCAAGCGGGATCGCGGCGAGCGCACCGGCTACTGCTCCGGCCCGCGCCACGAACAGCGCAACTAGCAGTGCCGCGCCTAATAGCAGCGCATAATCATACCACCAGTCGCGCAGCCAGTCGTTGCTCTTTGCAGCCAACTTGAACGCGGCGAGCAATCCAACCATAGGAGGGCCAACAATCTGCAATGCGAGGGCAGGCGATTGCTGCCAGATTGGCATCCCCTCGCCTACGTTGCGGTACCAGAATTGGGTCACTACCGGATCAAGCGAAACGAAGCCGCCGCCCGCACATTGCGGCGCTGCGAAGAAAACGATGGCACCGCCGCCAGCTGCAATCAGACCCAGACCGCAGACTATAGCCACGCGAGGAATAGGTTCGCAGCGGGATAGAACGAAGGCTGAAACGCCTCCCCATGCAAAAACAGCCAGATGGACCGGCGAAATTGCATCACAATGCTGCGCCAGGTCAGCGAAGCCTCGGGTCCCGACAAAGATTACCGCTGAACTTACCGCAAGCGATCCCATGACATGGACAAACCAGCTGCTGCCCCGCCCGTCTCGTATCCAGCGCAGCGCAGCGATCCCGCAGATGGCAACTGCCATCGGCAATCCCTCGACTGAAATGGACACCCACAATGCGAGCGCGAGGCCGGTAACCCAGCCGCCTAAGCGCGGACTGCGCGCCATCAGGCCGTTCAATGCCAACAGCGCAAGAACAATCTGCCATCCGTGGTGATCAATCCTAAGCGAGCGCATATGGGAAATGAGCGGCACCGAAAGGGCCATCGCAAGGCAGGCAAAGCCAGCCGCTTCTGCCCCGACCAGCCGCCAGGCAATCCGCCCGGCCAGTAGTAATGCAAAGCCGAAAGTCACCATTGGCACAATCACCCCTGCGACAACTTCAGCCGTAGTTTGCGTCATGAATAGCGAAAAGAACCATACCGCAGCAACAATCGGCACATCGACCAGCCGCGACCAATGCATGGGCACGCCGCCGCCTGCGGCATCGACCCGGTACTGGCGGACATCGAACCAGCTTTGTCCATCAAGCAGATCGCGCACCTGCATCAGGCGCATGACATCGTCAGGATCAGGGAATCGAACTGTAGAAATCGCCCCGTAACTCGCGACCAACATCAAGCCGGAGATCATCACCCAAGCCAAAACGACCCGTACAATCAGCTCTGGTGCAAACAAGGGGCGCCTGCGGTCATGCATCACGCAGATCTCGCCCGAAAAACCACTTTGGCGCGCAAAAGCCAAGTTGCGGTGAAGCTGGCTGCCACTGCCACAAATTTGGCAAAGAGCGGGTTGAGCCCGGCTGCATCGGCGCCGCCGACAATCGCCGTGGTCAGGGCCAGTCCAATCAGAGCAGAAACTACAAACAACGCCTTCTGGCGGGTCCGTTCATGCCCGCGTTCGGCAACGCTATCGTGGAAAACTGTTCTGCTGGACATCAGCCAATGCGCCAGAATTCCCAATGAATAGCCAATCGCAGAAGCCGGAGCCGCGATCATACCCAATGCCATGAGGACCAGGAAACTGCCGAGATCCACCGCCAATGCCCCTGCGCTGGCGAATAAATACCGAATAAGCCGCACGTCACGGATTCTGGTCAGATATGCTGTCATCACGTACCCCCCAATTCGGCCCTCAGCCACTTGCGCATTCAACGTCACGCAGCCTTGCTAGACTTTGAGCCATCCTTTGCGGACGAGATCCGTTCAGGCACCCCGCGTAAAGAGTTTAGCGCAGCCGCCTGATCTGGCGTCACCGGAATTGCATCTTGCGAAGTTTCCCGCGCGGGAATGGCCGCCTCGGCACCTTCGTTGCCAGCTTCGTGATATTCGGCGTCTTCATTGACACACCAAGTGTCATACAGCCGCTTGCCAGCAATGATGTTTTCGGTCGTTAGCATCGCGGTCATCATCGCGTGATCCTGATTGTTATACCGGTGCATGCCATTGCGCCCGACCAGGTGCAGGCTGGGGAACTTCGTTTCCAGTTCCTGCCGCATGGCTTCCACATTGGCGGCGTAATCCTCGTCATAGACCGGATAGGCCTTTTCCTGCCGAACCACCGCGCCGCCGATCACGTCTTTTGGATCACACAGGCCAAGAATTTCCATTTCCTTGGTCGCCAGAGCGATCAAATCATCGTTGGACGATGACCACAGCCCGTCGCCTTCGAAACAGAAATATTCGAGGCCGACGCAAGCAACATCTTCGTCCGGCACCATTTCAGGCGACCAGCTGCGGAAGTTCTGGACGCGGCCAACTTGCACCTGATCGTCATGGATATAGATCCAATTATCCGGGAACAGATCGTCCGATTTGATCTTAAGTGCGACCGTCAGGAAATCACGATACCTCAGCTTGGACGCATTCAGCGTAGTGTCCGGTAGCGGATGCAGACGGGCTGCCAATTCGCGCATCGGCGCAGAACTGATCGCGTCCTTCGCGGTAATCAAAATCTTGCCATCTGGGCCATTGGCAGACATCCGCCAGCCGCCGGTACCATCACTGGCGAGCCGTTCGAGGCCGTGGCCCATGATCACTGTTCCGCCCGCCGCAACAATCTTGTCGCGCGCAGCATCCCACATCATGCCTGGGCCAAGCCGTGGATAGCGGAAGGTTTCCAGCAATGTCTTGGCCGCCTGGCCGTCGTTGGGTTTCCTGTTGAGGCCCATCGAACGCTTGAGGCCGTCGACCACCGCGCTCCATAGGGACAAGCCCTTGATGCGCTGGGCGGCCCAGTCGGCGCTCATTTCATTGCAGGGCATGCCCCAAACCTTTTCCGTATAGGTCTTGAAAAAGATCGAATAGAGTTTGTGCCCAAACTGGTTAGTGGTCCAATCTTCGAAGCTTTTAACTTCGGCCACAGGAAACAATTTGTAACGCAAATAGCTGAGCATGCAGGCGGCCGAGCGCAAAATTCCGAGGTTCGACAGCGCTTCAAAAGCCCGCAGCGGGTAGGAATAAAATTTACCCTCGTAATAGATCCGGCTCATCCGCGGGCGTTGGATGAAATCGTCAGGCAGGATCTCATTCCACAGATCGACCACCTGTTGACTCTTGGAGAAGAACCGGTGCCCGCCAATATCGAACCGGTATCCTTCGTGCTCAACGGTCCGACTGATCCCGCCGACATAGGTGTTATCTTTTTCGATGATCGCAACGGTCTTGCCCTGCTTGGTCAGCAGATAGCCCGCTGTCAGGCCGGCAGGCCCGGCGCCAATAATTGCGACATCGACATTCAGTTGCTTGTCAGTCTCATGGTTCATGTATGCCCCCGGTCAATCGTGTGATCCGGGAGTGAACGAAAATGGTTAGAGGAAGGTTAATTCAGCACATCTGCTCTTGTTAGTTCTGCTTACTCATCCGGGGACTTTCCCTGATAAATGCCCTCTGGGACTATCAAGTGGACTGGCCAGAAGTCGGGCCAGTTGACCGACTGGGCACTGGCGTGCACTTTTGCATGGCATGAACTATCTCCGCCAATTCATGTAGGCGGAAGGTGGTATCAAATATGAAACCGTATTGCTCGGCCTTACGCCAGCGAACCTTAGCCTCGATATCAGGCAGATTTGGGCCCTCTATCATTAAAGTTTGAGCGATCGCCAGGCGATCCGCGCACTCAATCATCGCCCCTTGCTGAGAAATATTGTGCATAACAGCGTCTTGGCGCACGCCCCTGGACACAAGTTTGATCGGCAATGCGGCGGCGAAGCGCAATTCCCGTTTGGGAAACCGGCTGGATCGGCGGATCATCCGTTCAACGTCAACCGGTGTGACAAATTGAAAGCCGGCTTCGCCCGGATTCTGCCAGACAGCTCGGACTGGATGCAGGTCTCCGGTTTGCATCTCCAGGATGAACTCGTCAGCAGCTGGAATCGGATGGAACAAGCGTACACTGATGCCCTCAGCCGAAACATCGCGAATTACACAGAGGTAATCTGCGTTGCCGCAGATCAATTTGGCGGTGCGAATCAATAAGGTGAAGCGCGGCGCAGCCCGCCCTTCAAGATGAACATCTAAGACTTCTTGCCGGTGCACCTTGTCGTGCACCTCGTCCATCTTTTCGTAACCCATTGCCGTACCTCGAAAAAATCGCGCCGAAACCTTTATGAGACTTCTACACGACCAAAAGATAGCATCGCGCTACCCTGCACCTACGGGAGATTACTGAACAATGTGTTTAAGTATATCGCGGCAGTCAGCAGGGGTTGCTGCAATATAGTTGGCCACTTTGAAGTGGTGTGAGTGACTGGGAAGTGGTGCGGGTGACTGGACTCGAACCAGCACGATCAATGATCAGGGGATTTTAAGTCCCCGGCGTCTACCATTCCGCCACACCCGCATTACCAAAGCGCCTCAATCAAGACGCCGCGACCCAGCCTCTACCGCTGGATCTTAGTCCTGCCAATATGGGGTGCCAGAATAGAACGCCAATATCACGTAGATCGCCAAAAGGGAGCGACCGATAGGCTGATCAGCCTGCGTTGAGGCGCTGACGCATTTCCTTGCCTGGTTTGAAGTAAGGCACGCGCTTGCCAGGAACATCCACAGCCTCACCAGTTCGCGGGTTGCGGCCCTTGCGCGCGTCGCGTTCCCTGGTGGAAAACGCGCCAAAACCGCGCAGTTCCACGCGCCCGCCTTCGGCAAGCCGCTGGGCGATTTCTTCAAAAAAGATATCCACCACCTGTTCAACTTCGTCGCTACGAAGTTCAGGGTTATCTTTCACAAGCGCTTGCAACAATTCTGATCTGATCATTTTATTCCCCCGATCCGGTGCCAAATGCCGCGAGCGGCATTTGTCGCAAATCTACAATATACCTTCCCAATACTCGGTAAGGTGTTTTATTTTTGTACGGACAAAGTGCCAGATTGAAGGCGTTTACGCAATATTACTTCGCGAAAATTAACCATCGCAAAGCGATTTATTCACGCCTCAAGCAGAATCCCGCCCGCCAAGCAGATCTCTGGGGTTAACTTTTCCTGCCAAATCAGATCATTACGGATTAAGCGTCCGCGATTTCCAGAAGCTTTACCGGATCGATCCCCAGCCGCTTTATCCGCGCCTCTATCTCGGGCCACTCCTGAGCGATGAATTGTTCACGCTCGGCGTTGCGCAGTTTGGCGGCAGCGCCTGGCACAACATACATCCCCACGCCGCGCTGGACCTCGACCAGTCCGTCGGTCTGGAATTGCTGATAGGCCTTGGCAACAGTCAACGGATTGGCGCCCTGTGCAGCGGCAAAGGCCCGCACAGAAGGCAGCATCTCGCCCTCGCGATACTCGCCTTCGATTATCGCCGCGGCGATCAGATCGCGAAGCTTCAAATATACCGGGCGGGACTGTTGGGGCATTTAGGTTCCTCAGGGGGTTGCCTTGCTAAGGTGCCTCAGTGCCATAATACAGCGCGGCGCGTCAAGTTTTAGGGAGAGGTAAGGAAACCTCAATAAACTGGCAGTTTCCGATGAAACTAACGCTTCACAAGGCAAAAACAGGCGTTAGGGTGCCGCCATTCAGATCCGCGCATTAGAACCGCGGACAGCATTTCGAGGGAAAATTCGCATGAAAGATATGGTATTGTGGAACGATGGGGACTGGATCGCGGCAATCGCGTCCGTAGTGCTCGTATTTTTTCTTGCGGCCGGTGCATTCGCCGTCACGCGCAAGCAACCCGAAGTGGGCGGCCACCCCAAGGGTTTGTACATCCTGTTCTTCGCCGAAATGTGGGAGCGTTTCTCCTATTACGGCATGCGCGCCTTGCTGATTTTCTATCTGACACAGCATTGGCTATTCAACGATAGTGCCTCCAACATTGTTTACGGTGCCTATGTCAGCCTGGTGTATATTACGCCGGTGCTCGGCGGCTGGCTCGCTGATCGCTATCTCGGACAACGCAAGGCTGTTCTATTCGGTGCTGTTTTGCTGACATTTGGTCACTTTTTGATGGCGTTCGAGGGAACTGGCGGACAGAATGATCCAACCATCAACATTTTCTGGCTGGCGCTCAGCTTCATCATCGTTGGCTCGGGCTTCCTGAAAGCCAACATTTCAGTGATTGTCGGCCAACTTTACCCGCGTACCGATATTCGCCGCGACGGCGCCTACACCATCTTCTACATGGGGATTAATGTCGGTGCGGCTGTCGGGACGATCATCGCAGGCTATCTCGGGGTCACTCTGGGCTGGTCCTATGGCTTCGGAGCGGCCGGTATCGGCATGCTGATCGGACTGATCGTATTCGTGCTCGGCAAGCCATTGTTGCTCGGTCAGGGCGAGCCGCCAAAGCTTCTGGTGAAGAGCCTCGAATTCTCACTCTACGGTATCGGAATCGTTGCCGTCGGTATCATGTGGCTGCTGATCCAGTACCAGTCCGTCGTCGGATGGCTGATGCTACTCTCGGGCGCTGCCCTGCTCGCCTACGTGTTGTTCGAAGCATTCAAGCTAGACAAAGTACCGCGTGAGCGGATGTTCGCGATCCTGTTCCTGATCGCGTTGCAGCCCCTGTTCTGGGGCCTGTTCGAACAAGCAGGCGGTTCGCTCAACCTGTTTACCGATCGCGAAATCGATCTGCAGGGTGTTCCGGCCCCACTATTCCAATCGATCAACCCGATTTACATCATCTTGCTGGCACCGCTTTTCGCATGGCTGTGGACGTTCCTCGGCAAGCGCGGGCTTGAACCATCGACTCCGGCAAAATTCGGCCTTGCCCTGATCCAGCTCGGCTTTGGCTTTCTGGTCCTGGTTTGGGGCGCTGCGACAGTTGGTCCCGAAACTCTGATTCCGGTGATCTTCCTGTTCGGGATCTACTTCTTCCACACCACTGGGGAATTGTGCCTCAGCCCGGTTGGCCTCAGCGCAATGAACCGGCTTGCGCCGCGCCATCTCGCCAGTCTGATCATGGGCGCTTGGTTCTTCGCCACGGCGGGCGGCAATTTTGTCGCTGGTATGATTGGCGCCGCCACCGGCGGGGAAGATGGTATGATGACCCGCGCAGCGACCATGGACATCTATTGGAAGATCGGTCTGGTCGCGATCGTAGTCGGCATCGTAGTCATTGTGATCTCAGGTCTGGTCAAGAAATTGATGCATCTCGATACGCTCGCTGACGAAGATGTGGGTGATGATCTACTGGGCCAATCCGAAGCAGGCGGCCCCGATTCAGCGGGCATCCACCCTGCCACACGTCAGGACTAATTAAACAATATGGGAAAACGCTCAATGCGCTATCGTGCCTTCGCAATCTTGGGGGGCGCGGTAGCGCTCGGCGCTTGTTCGACCACGGGGGACACGCGGCCCGCCAGTTCGGCGAAATCTTCCACCGAAGCGCCCTATGCTTCGACATATAGCGCCTATCCTGGCGCGGCCACCGCGCTGGTTGGTGCCACGGTCTATGACGGGGCGGGCGGCAAGATCGAGAACGGCACCGTACTGTTCGCTGATGGCAAGGTGGTGGCCGTGGGCGGCGCCGATCTGGCGGTCCCCGCTGGGTACACGCGCATCGATGGCAGCGGAAAATTCGTCACTCCCGGGGTGATCGATATCCATAGCCATCTGGGCGATTATCCCACGCCTTCGGTCGAGGCACATTCGGATGGCAATGAAGCCACCAGCCCAACCACGCCCGAAGTATGGGCCGAACATTCCGTCTGGCCGCAGGATCCCGGTTTCACACGAGCGCTGGCCAATGGCGGGATAACTTCGCTGCAAATTCTGCCCGGCTCCGCCAATCTGATGGGTGGGCGCACGGTTACCTTGAAGAACGTTCCCAGCCGCACAGTGCAGGGAATGAAATTCCCCGGCGCGCCTTACGGCATGAAAATGGCGTGCGGCGAGAATCCCAAGCGTGTCTATGGCGGCCGCGGGCGCGCACCTTCGACGCGTATGGGCAATTTCGCAGTCAATCGCCAGACCTGGCTCGATGCCAAGGAATATGCTGCCAAAAGATCGGGGCCTGACCGCGAAAGCCGGGATCTGGCCAAGGAAACACTGGCCGGAGTGCTGGACGGCGATATCTTGATCCACAACCATTGCTACCGCGCCGACGAGATGGCGCTGGTGATGGATATGGCCAAGGAATTTGGCTATAAAGTCAGCGCATTCCATCACGCGGTCGAAAGCTACAAGATCGGCGATTTGCTAAAAGAAAATGGCGTATGTTCCGCGATCTGGGCCGACTGGTACGGCTTCAAGATGGAAAGCTATGACGGCATTCCCGAAAACGCCGCGCTGCTACAACAAGCGGGCGCATGCGTAGTCATCCACTCGGATGATGAAAATGGCATTCAGCGGCTCAATCAAGAAGCCGCAAAGGCGCAGGCAGCCGGCCGCCGGATGGGCATTCAAATCCCTGATGCAGAGGTGGTTTCCTGGATCACCCTCAACGCTGCCAAGGCCATGGGGATCGACGCGATGACCGGCAGCCTAACAGCCGGCAAAATGGCCGATGTCGTGCTGTGGAACGGCGATCCGCTGAGTGTGTATTCCCGGCCAGAGAAAGTCTGGGTCGACGGTGCGATGCTGTACGATTCAAGCGATCCAAAACGCCGTCCGGTAAGCGATTTTGAGCTTGGCCAGCCCGGTGAAGGAGATGTGAAATGAGCACCGCAAAATATCTGCTCGCCGCGCTGACGGCAATCACCCTTCCCGTTACTGCCTCCGCGCAGGACTTTGCAATCACCAACGCAACCATTGCGATTGGCGACGGCGGTGAACCCATTCAGGGCGGCACCGTAGTGGTGCGCGGCGGCAAGATTGTCGCGGCGGGCACAGGCGTGAACGTTCCGGCAGACGTGCAAACCCACGACGGTTCAGGGATGTGGGTCACGCCTGGTATCTTCGCGGCGATGACTGATCTTGGCCTGCTTGATGTGGGCGCGGTGGATGAAAGCAATGACGCCGGCGCGGGCAATTCGCCGTTTAATGCGGCGTTGGACATCTCCCCTGCGATCAATCCCTCTTCCCAGCATATTGCGATCAGCCGTGCTGGCGGCGTAACGCGTGCCTCGATCACGTCAGGGCCCGCAAATTCGATTTTCGCCGGTCAAGGCGCGATCATCGATACTGGCGCAGATGCCAATGCGATTACCAAGGCGCGCGCATTTCAGATGGTGGTGCTGGGCGAGGCCGGTGCCCGCCTGTCAGGCGGCAGCCGGATTGCGACCAACGTGGCACTGCGCAATGCCTTGCGCGAAGCGGCTGAGTTCGCCGCGGGAGACTGGGAGGGCGAGGAAGCTTTGCTGACCCGGGCTGACGCGGCGGCGCTGGGCGTGGTCGTAACCGGAAAGCAAAAGCTGTATATTCACGTGGAGCGGGCATCCGACATTCGTCAGGTCCTGGCGATGCGCGGCGAATTTCCCAAGCTCGACATGGTGCTGGTCGGCGTCAGCGAAGGCTGGTTGGTTGCGGATGAAATCGCGGCGTCAGGCGTGCCGGTAATTGCCGATGCGCTGGATAATCTACCAGCAAGTTTTGAAGAACTGGCTGCAACCCAGAGCAATGTCGGGCGAATGGTCGATGCCGGGGTCAAGGTCGCGATTGGCGGGATGACAGGCACCGAACAACCTCGCAATGCGCTGCAATATGCAGGCAATCTGGTGGCGCTTAACAAAGTGCCGCGCGCAACGGGGCTAAGTTGGGGCGAAGCGCTGGCGACCATCACTTCGGTTCCGGCATCGATCAGCGGCATGGCCGGGCAACTCGGTGCGTTAACGCCGGGCGCAGCAGGCGATGTAGTGATGTGGGACGGCGACCCGCTGGAATTGTCCTCCGCCCCGGTGAAGGTCTTCATCGACGGTATCGAACAACCTTTCGACAACCACCAGACCCGCCTGCGCGAACGCTACCGCGATCTGGATGAAAGCGATCTGCCCAAAGCTTATGATTGGTAGGCTCGGTTTACAACTCCGCTGGGGCTACTGACCGGTGAAGATTGGTGCGCGCTTTTCAATGAGCGCGTTCACACCTTCGATATGATCCTGCGTATGATGCATTTGCGCCTGCGTGGCGGCGGCGAGTTCAAGTGCGGTATCGTAACTGATCGAACGGCCCTGGCGCAGCAGGTTCTTGGTTTGGCGCAGTGCATGCGGCGGCATGGCCGAGATCTTCTTGGCCATTGCACCGGCTTCCTGCATCAGCAAATCGCCTTCGACCACCCGGCTGACGAGCCCCCATTCGCAGGCCTGCTGCGCTCCAATCACATCACCAGTATAGAACAATTCGGCCGCTCGGCTCTGCCCAATTACGCGCGGCAATATCCATGTTCCGCCATCACCCGGCACAATCCCTAGCTTGAGAAAAGTTACACCAAACTTGGCGCGGTCTGACGCCATCCGGATGTCAGCCAGACATGCGAGGTCACAGCCTAGGCCGATGGCCGGGCCATTGATTGCTGCGATAAGCGGCACCTGAAGGCCATCAAGCGCGCGCAAGATGCGGTGAATATTGGTCCGGTATCCGTTGGCAATTTCCACCGGATTGCCGCTGAAATTTCCCGTCTTGTCACGCATTGCCTTGATATCACCGCCCGCCGAGAATGCCCGGCCTGCACCCGTTAGGATGGCGCAACGAATGTTTGGATCGGCGTTAATCGCATCGCAGGTCGCCGAAAACTCATCCCCGTCTCCATCCGCGCCCAATGCGTTCATTGCGTCGGGACGATTGAGGGTCAGGGTGACAACATGGCCATCGTGCTGGATAGCGAGCAACGACATAATTCAACTCCAGTTCCTTGTGGCAGCGCAGTTCAGTCGAGCCCGCTCAGCCAATTAACTTGTGCGAATTGCGCCTGAGGAGTGAAAATCACTTCATGGCGCGCCGCGCTATAGGTGTCGAAGGTGGTATCAGGGGCAAGCTGCGATCAGTGAATCTTGCTGCCCATGTTGGATCAGTACTGGCAGTTCCAGTTCCGTAATTTTTCCCGCATTGTCGAACCGGTCGCGGATCCGCAGACTAACCGGCAGCCACCTAACCTTGTCCGATGCATCATCAGGCTTACAGCCCTTAAGCCCGCGCTTCCTCCACACCTGCTGAATTATGCCGCAGCGCCTTCAGCACCGTATCGACGATGTTCGGAGCATTGAGGCCGGCTTCGTCATATTGCTTGTCCGGTGCGTCGTGATCCTGGAAGATATCGGGCAAACGGAGCGTCCGGATTTTCAGGCCTGCATCAGTCAGGCCAAGATCGCTCGCCAATGTCAGCACATGTGCACCGAGACCGCCGATGCTGCCTTCCTCGACTGTCACCACCACTTCATGGGTGCGCATCAATTTCTCTATCATCGCGCTGTCGAGCGGTTTGGCGAAGCGCAGATCGGCAACGGTGGTGCTAAGGCCCTTGGCTTCCAATTGGTCTGCGGCCTTTTGCGCTTCCGCCAGTCTGGTGCCGAGCGATAACAGCGCAATCTTGGTGCCTTCGCGAACGATCCGGCCCTTGCCGATTTCGAGCCGCTCGGGAATTTCGGGCATAACCGCGCCGGTACCCGCGCCGCGCGGATAGCGGAAGGCAATCGGTCCGCTATCATGGTACGCGGCGGTATAGGTCATGTGGACCAACTCCGCTTCGTCAGCCGCGGCCATCACCACGAAATTGGGCAGGGTCGCGAGATAGGTTATGTCGAAACTGCCCGCATGGGTCGCTCCGTCAGCGCCAACCAAGCCGGCCCGGTCAATCGCGAAACGGACCGGTAGATTCTGGATCGCCACATCATGTACGACCTGATCAAAGGCGCGCTGGAGGAAGGTAGAATAAATCGCGCAGAACGGGCGCATGCCTTGCGCCGCAAGGCCCGCAGCGAAGGTCACTCCGTGCTGTTCAGCGATGCCGACATCAAATGCCCGCTCCGGATGCGCCTTGGCAAATTTATCAACCCCGGTGCCCGATGGCATCGCCGCGGTAATCGCGCAGATTAGCGGGTCGGTATCAGCCAATTTCGCCAACGTTTCACCGAAAACATTCTGATAGGCCGGCGGACCGCCACCCGGGCCCTTGTCCTGTTTGCCGCTGACAATGTCGAATTTGGCAACGCCGTGATATTTGTCGGCGCTTTGTTCGGCCGGGCCATAGCCCTTGCCCTTTTGCGTCACGACATGGATCAGGATCGGGCCCTGTTCGCTGTCCCGCACATTTTCGAGCACAGGGATCAGATGGTCGAGATTATGGCCGTCGATCGGGCCGACATAATAGAAGCCCAGTTCTTCGAACAAAGTCCCGCCGGTGACCATCCCGCGAGTGTATTCTTCTGCCTTTTCCAGACCCGAATGGATCCGGCGTGAAAATTTGCGCGCCACTTTGGACGCCAGACTGCGCAGGCCGAGATATTCGCTGCTCGACACCATCCGCGCGAGATAGGCCGACAGCCCGCCTACCGGCGGCGCAATCGACATGTCATTATCGTTCAGGATCACGATCAGCCGGTTGCCCGCCTGTTCGGCATTGTTCATCGCTTCATAAGCCATGCCCGCGCTCATCGCGCCGTCACCGATTACCGCGATGGCCTTGCCCGGAGATCCCGCCAGCTTGTTCGCCACGGCAAAACCAAGGCCCGCAGAGATCGAAGTGGAGCTATGCGCCGCGCCAAACGGGTCATATTCGCTCTCGCTGCGCTTGGTAAAACCGCTCAGTCCGCCGCCTTCGCGCAGGGTCCGTATACGGTCGCGCCGACCGGTCAGGATCTTGTGCGGATAGGCCTGATGGCCAACATCCCAGATCAGCCGATCGTCCGGCGTATTGAAGACATAATGGATCGCAGTGGTCAGTTCGACCACGCCCAAACCTGAGCCCAAATGGCCGCCAGTGCTGCCAACGGTGGAGATCATTTCGGCGCGCAACTCGTCGGCCAACTGGCGCAATTGGTTCGCTTCAAGCTTACGCAAATCAGCGGGGATATCGACAGTGTCGAGGAGCGGAGTGTCGGGTCGAGAATTCATGGATATTGGCTTACACCGCAAATCTATGCCTGTCGATGAACGAGAATGTTCCGCTGGAAGCTATTTTGACTTGGTTTTGACTATGGCGCTTTATTCACGCCGAGCCGCTTGGGTCCCTACCGGCAAGCAGCACATAAACCGCGAATTTCGATGATCGGGCGTTCGGCCTGAAAATCCGCGCCTTGAGCAACCCGGCGAACCGCCTGCGAAATATCGTCATTGTCGACATGAGTCGCTTCGCCGCATTCATCGCACACCAGAAAAATGCAATCATGGGTACAGCCCGGGTGGGTGTTGGCGAGATAGGCATTCGCGCTTTCGACCCGCATAGCTAGATTATTGGTCACAAACAGATCGAGGATCCGGTAAACGCTGTTGGGTGCTACCCGCTTGCCCCGGGCCTTCGACAGATTTTCAGCAATATCATAAGCGGAAGCCGGGCGTTCATGCCGCGCCAACTCCTCAAACACGTCGGACCGCATGCCGGTCCATTGTTCGCCCGCTCCGGTTAAAGCAGTGCGCGCTGCCTCGACCAGCGTTTCGCCGGCATGTTCGCTGTGATTATGCTGATGTTTGGCCATAACCGGCATATAGCGATGCCGCAGAAAAATTGCCAATCAAGAAGCTAGAGCGGCAATCAGTCGCGTTTGAATGTCGCGCTATATTTGTCTGGGTACATGGATTTGAGCGCCCGAACCTTGGGCATATCCCAGCGCAAAATGTACGGATGGCGCGGGTTGTCAGCTAAAAAGTCCTGATGCTCGGGTTCCGCTTTGTAGAATTTCTTATAGCTTTCCAGCCCCGTCACAATCGGCCTGTCCCATTTTCCGGATTTCTTCATTTGCGCCAGATAAGCGGCGGCAACGCTGCGCTGTTCCTTGCCGATTGGTACCAGCGCGGCGCGGTACTGCGGCCCGACATCGGGGCCCTGCCGGTTGCGCAAAGTTGGGTCCGCCACGACTGAGAAGAAGACCCGCAGCAATTCGTCATAGCGAACAACGGCGGGGTCATAGACCACCCGAACTGCCTCTGCATGCTGCGTGGCGCCAGTGCCGATCTGTTTATACGTTGCGGTGGCTGCATTGCCGCCATGATAACCGGAGACAGCGCTTTTCACGCCCTTCATATGGCTGAACACTCCCTCGACGCCCCAGAAGCATCCGCCAGCAAAAATCGCGACCTTCAGGCCGGAGCCTTCCTTGGCAATCCGTGCGGCAGCGGGGGCGGGGGCGACATCTTCAGCCGCAGCTGCAGGCTGCTGGCATCCGGCAAGCGCGAGCCCGAGCGCAGCGACGAGCGGAAGCGCTCTGTTCATCGCAGAACCTGCGCGACGGCAGCAGGCGCTATATCTTGCCATAACTCAGGCGCTACCTGAAAACTGACGGCCACGGCGCCGAGCAAGAAGCCGATTGCGAAATTGCGATATAGATCGGATTTGAACAGGCCCATGGCGCTTCTTTTCCAAAAAATTGAATATCGTATGAGCCCGCAATTAAATGCGAACTACTTACAATACGCTGAATTGGGCCGAAAGGTTTCAGCAAGCACCAAAAAATGCGCGAATTGTTTGTCTGGCAGTTGGGTCGCTTAGTGCCGGAAGTGGCGCATTCCGGTGAGAACCATCGCCAGTCCGGCCTCGTCGGCGGCGTCGATCACTTCCTGATCGCGCATCGAACCGCCGGGCTGAATAACCGCCGTTGCGCCTGCCTCAGCCGCAGACAAAAGCCCGTCTGCGAAAGGGAAGAAAGCATCCGATGCCACCGCGCTACCCACTGTGCGGGCCTGATCCCAGCCGTGGGTCTCGGCAGCTTCGGCGGCCTTTACCGCCGCAATCCGGGCACTGTCGCGGCGGTTCATCTGACCGGCGCCGATCCCTGCCGTTACGCCGTCCTTTACATAAACGATCGCATTGGATTTGACGTGTTTCGCGACCGTCCAGGCAGTCATACAATCCGCGAGTTCTTGCGGCGTGGGTTCGCGTTTCGTCACAACCTTCAGATCATTCTGAGTGATGCGGCCATTGTCCCGGCTTTGGACCAACAAACCGCCAGCAATGGTCTTCATGGTGAACCCGGCGCGCGCTGCATCGGCCAATCCATCGGTCAGCAACAAGCGCAGGTTCTTCTTCTTTGCAAACGCTGCTTTTGCTGCGTCATCTGCGCCGGGCGCAACTACAACCTCGGTAAAGATATCGGTTATGGCTTCCGCAGTCTGGCCATCCAGCGGGCGGTTGCAGGCGATAATTCCGCCAAACGCCGACACGCTGTCGCATTGGAGCGCTGCTTTGTAAGCTTCAAGCAAAGTCTCGCCAGTTGCGACGCCGCACGGATTGGCGTGTTTCACGATCACCACAGTGGGCGGGCCGCCGGCAAATTCCGCGACCAGTTCCAGAGCTGCATCAGCGTCCGCCAAATTGTTGTAGCTAAGCGCCTTGCCCTGAACCTGCTGCGCACCGGCCACACCGACAGAACCTGCCGCTTGCCCCACATATAATGCGGCATCCTGATGCGGGTTTTCGCCGTATCGCAGCGTATCCACCAGTTTGAAGGCGATCGGCATCGTTTTTGGAAAGGCAGTAGCCTCCATCGCTTCCGTGCCAAGCGGATTGGTGAATGCATCGCCCCAGGCAAACCAGTTCGCAATGGCCGCATCATAGGCTGCTGTCGCTGCATAAGCCTTCGCCGCCATCCGGGTACGAAGCGCCAATGTGGTTGCGCCGTCATTGGCGCCAAGTTCGGCCACAACCGCATCATAATCCGCCGGATCAGTCACAATGGTGACAAATTGGTGATTTTTTGCCGCTGAACGAACCATACTGGGTCCGCCAATGTCAATGTTTTCGATCACTTCTTCCCGCGCGGCGCCTTTCGCCACGGTCGCTTCGAAGGGGTATAGGTTGACCACGACCAGATCGATTGCCCCGATCCCGTGCTGCTCCATCGCGGCGGCATGTTCGGGATTATCGCGCACCGCCAGCAAGCCGCCATGGACCACCGGGTGCAATGTCTTGACCCGGCCATCCATCATTTCCGGAAAACCGGTCAGGTCGGACACGTCCTTGACCGTCAGGCCCGCATCGCGCAGCGCCTTGGCCGTGCCGCCGGTTGATACCAGCTCTACGCCCCGCGCCGAAAGTGCCTGGCCCAATTCAGCCAATCCGCTCTTGTCGGACACTGACAACAGTGCCCGTTTGATCGTAACATTGCTCAAATCAAATTATCCCATTTTCTTAAGCAGCCAGGAGAAATTTCCTCCGCTGCGAGAGGTCAGGCCCTGCAATACCAATTGCTGGATCGGGTGCGGCTTACCCTGACCATCGACCCATATGCTTTCTTCGACTTCCAATTCTCCGCCAGCAGAGGAATTGCCAAGCCGGAATTGCCAATACGTCCCGTCAGGCAGAGCCATTCCGGCACCCATTTTATCTTCTGACAGGCCCAGTTCGATACCGGGACCGATGTGGAAACGGATCGCGAAATCGATCTTGCCGCGCTTGCCCTTGCCCGATGGGACCAGCAGATCTTCGCCGCGCAGTTCACTGCCATCATCGCGCAAGATCAGGATGCGCCGATGCACCAGACCAAATCGCGCGGCATAGCCATCATGGCTCGCCTCGATGCGGGATGCTTTGCCATTGTCGAGCTCAAGGATGCGGCGATTGACCTCGACTTCCTCGACACCCTTGCCCAGTTTGCCATTGATCATCACGGCGGTGGAATTGGCATTGTCGAGCGCGAGTGTGGAATGGGCCGCAGTGGCGCGCAGCCCCTGTTCGATCCGCACCGGAACTTGTCCGCCAGCAAAGGTCGCGCCGCCGCAATTAACAATGATCCGGCGCCCTTCGCAGGACATTTCGAACGCCAAAGTGGATGCACAACCCGATCGGGCGTGGCGCGCGCGGGGCGGTGGGGCGGCATCGAATTGCAGAATTGTCTTGCCGCCGGTCAGCCGTTGATAGCCCCATTGGCGAATATCTTTGAGCGGGCGGGTTCGCACTCCGCTCGCTTCGACCAGCGCGGCCACACGGTCTGCCCGCACAGCCCCTGCACCTTGCCAACTGCCCAGCCCGCCATCGCCGTGCATCAGCGCCAGCAGCGGCGGAACCAGCAGGCTGGCCATTGCATCCAATGCCGCAGGCGGATCACGGTCGGCCGCGCGGTAACAGGCAGTCAGCTTTACCAGCAGGCCGATTGCATCCATTTGCGCAATCGGGCTGCGCGACAACACACCGCCATCATCGGCAACCAACTCGCCCAATGCCCTGATCAACCCGGCTTCGCCGAACAGACGGCGCGGCTTGCCATCGGGCAGCAGCAGACCTGCTGCAGTAATCGCGCACCAACCAGCCACTTCGCCCAGCCGGTCGTCCGTCCGCGACACATTCTTGTCGAGCCAGCGGGCGGTTTGAGTGATCGCGTCCAACGCATCAACGCGAACAGCCTCCTTTTGGCCTGACAGGATCAGCGGCGCGTAAACCAGCCAATTGAGCAAGCGGTGGCCAACATGCTCAATGTCCCAGGCAGGACCCTTGCCGATACCGGTTTTCGTGCCGGTGCCGGCCCCCTTTTGCGAGGGGCCATTTGCCGCCAGCCATGCGGACAATACCCGTTCGGCTGTCGCTGTGCATTCTTCACGCGGCGCACTGGCTGCCAGGTCACCAAGCCAGGAAAAACCGTGGATCACCCGTTCGAAGGGCGGCGTCAGGCGGGCCTTGGGGGAAAAATCCATCTGGCCAATTGGCGCTTTCACCCCGTGAACCAGAAAATGGCCCATGCGCAGCGCCACACCCGCCATCCGCTCACCCTGCAGCGGACATTCAACCGTCGCCAGCAGCCGGGTGCGGGCCGGCTTTCTGAACGGCGAAGTCAGGGTGGAGGAAGGCAAGCCCAGCCGATATGCCAGCCGGATCAGCCGCTCCCCCGCACCCAGCGAAGGCGGCGAAAAGTCAGTGAGTACCAGCGATTTACCCGGCTGCAGGATGGTGTCAGCACGCCCGTTGACCAAAGCTTCGTCAATGTCCTGGTCCAGCGGCATTGCGCTACAAGCCTCCGCAGCAATATGATCCTGAGCCCGATCCTGCGCCGCCAGATCGACCATCAGGCACCGCCGCCTTGTCGGCCCTTCAATGCGGCAATATTGGCGGCGTAATGTTCCGGCCCGCCTTTGAAAGTAGCAGACCCGGCCACCAGCACATCGGCGCCCGCATCGACGCATAGCCGGGCGGTTTCAGGATTAACCCCGCCATCAACCTCCAGCCGTATATCCCGGCCGGTCTTGTCGATCATCTTGCGGACCGCCTCGATCTTGCGCAACTGGCTGTGAATAAAACTCTGCCCGCCAAAGCCGGGGTTCACGCTCATCACCAATACCAGATCAATATCGTCGATCAGATAATCCAGCATCTTGGCCGGGGTCGCGGGGTTGAGCGAAATACCTGCCAGTTTCCCCAGCCCCTTGATCGCCTGAACTGTTCGGTGAGTATGTGCTCCAGCCTCCGGGTGGACCGTGATAATATCGGCCCCGGCATTGGCGAATGCCTCCAGATAGGCGTCGACCGGACTGATCATCAAATGCACGTCGAAAACCTTGTCCGAATGCGGACGCAGCGCCTTTACTACGTCAGGCCCGATGGTGATGTTGGGGACAAAATGCCCGTCCATTACATCAACATGGATCCAATCGGCCCCGGCGATATCGATCGCTCGCACTTCCTCCCCCAGCCGGGCAAAATCGGCGGAGAGAATGGAGGGCGAAATTAGCGGTAGGGACATGGTCGGGCGCTTTTTTCTAAAAACCGGCTAAAAGGGCAGAACTTGTGGCTCTCGGCTGGGTTACGACCCAGATATGGGTGCGGCAAGCGTCAGCCCCTTGCTTTTCCACACCGGCCATCCACTTTTCTCCTCCGGTCAACCAGATGCCGAACCCAGATGAACCGGGATGATTCCCGCAATTCAGCGATAATTCATGGAGCCGATGGCAAATAGGGTCCATATTCAGGGGGTTCCGGGGTAGTCATTCGGCTACATATCCGCGCCCTCGGCGTGCCGCACTTCGGCACCAGAGATGAAAGATTTAAATGACAATGCCCAAGACTGTTTCCTTCTCCGCCATCAGGATCGCTTCGCTTGCACTGGCTGCAGGCGGTTTAGCGCTGTCTGTCCCGGCCACCGCGCAGTATAGTCAGATTATTAGCAACAATATGGCCAAATGCGCCTCCGGAGCCGGACCTGCGGTTAAGGTGACTGTCACCGGAATCAAGGAAGCAAGCGGCAAGATACGCGTACAAAGCTACAATGGCACCAAGGCCGATTGGCTGGAAACGGGCCGCTGGCTCGCTCGGATAGAAACTCCGGCCAAAAGCGGATCGATGACATTTTGTCTGCCGGTGCCTGCCAGCGGCACATACGGCATTGCTGTGCGCCACGACGTCAATGGCAATGGCAAAACCGATATTCGTGAAGATGGCGGGGCGATGTCGAACAACCCCAGCATCAATATCTTCAACCTCGGCAAGCCGAGCTATAAGAAGACCGCTTTTTCGGTTGGTAGCGGCGTGACGTCGATTACTATCAACATGAAGTATTTCTAAGGCTTACGTTGACGCCATAGCTGGAACAGCACTCCGGGTGCGGCCAGCAACGGGTGTTTTTCGCGCCACGGGGTCAATTCCACTACCGTTCCGGTATGGCGCTCTAGTTTCCATGCGCCGTACCGCGCCGCTCCTTCGAACGTCGTAGTCGCCTTAATCAGCCGGAGCAGGTTGAGCGGCTTGCCCAAACGCCGCCGCGCCGCCCACCACCGCAGGATTTTCTTGCGCTCGGCAGGCTCCATATGCGGGGTAAGTTTGGCACCCTCGTGGTCAAAGGTGATGTTTTGCGCTGACAGCGCGAGCGGCAGCAGCCCGTCGAAATGGCCCTGGTTCACCGACAGGATCGAATCCTCTCGGCCCGGTTTTTCTACCCGCAATTCAGCTTTGTAGGTCGCCTGGAACAATGCGCGCCAATACTCTTCCGCAGTGCCGCTTTCCGGCCCAAGGGCGGCAGCCAGCCGTACTGCGGTACAGGCGGCTGACTCGATCGCGCTGGTCACCTCAAACCGAAATTTATCATCGGCCAGCCACACCAAAGCGCTGGGCTGTACGAACCGCGCCCAGATGGTGGTGTCGTGCCGCTCCCCCTTCGCCGCCTCGGCAAAGGTGGATAGCGCCATGGCGGCGACTTTGGCCCGCAAGGTCACGCCTGCGTGATCCCATTCGTGATAGCTGACCCGCGGCCAGATCTTCTCCTGCTGCGGTCCAGGCATCAACAAGTAGAAATCGAGTACGCCTTCGAGCGACCCGGTGCGCAAATTCGAACCGTAGAAAAACGCCGCAGCCGCCCCTGCATCGCAGGCCAAACGGGCGGCGAATTCTGCCACTGCAGGATCGACCCGCGCGCACAGGCTGGTGCTGATCCGCTGGGTTAAAGCGGAGACTGACGGAACGCTGGTCACGGAACGACGAAGCGCAATTCCGGTCCCTCCGCCACCTGATAGCGGCCAGCAGGGAAAACCTCACCATCAAGGATAAACTCGTCATCCAGTGCCAGTTCGAACTCGCTGGCCTTGGCAAAATGGACACCTGCGCGGGTTACCCAAGCGGGCTCTTTCCCCGCGACAACCGCAGGGATCATCGCCAACAGGCGGCGGCGGGCCTTGTCCATCACCACCATCCGCAAGCCATGGTGATATGGTCCAAACAATTTCATGTCCACCGGCAAACGGTCGAGTGTAGAGGCCACCAAAATCCAGCGCTGCGCCGGATCGCCAAACCCGCTATGCGGCAATGGCGCGCGTTCCGGACCCATCAGCAATTCCATCCCGATACCGCGCCGCCAGCGATTGCGCGGCGATCCCAATAATGCCTGCATCAATCCCCACGCGGTGGTCACGCCGACTGCCAGACTGTTAAAAGCTCCGAGCCGGTGCGCGTCCTGACCCACTTTGATCCCGGTGGTGAACGCCCCTGCACCCAAGATAAAGCCCATTAATGCGCCAGATTCCTGCAGCGCATGGTCAGCGCCGATCGGGGTCATAACAATGCCCCGCCTTTGGATCCGCCGGCCAGCGGCGAACGCATCGATAACACCGGCCAAAGTCCAATCCGCTGGCGCGCCCAGATCAACATTTAGCGCATTGGTCTTGCCCCTCGGCAATACGGCCACGGCTGGCCAATCCTGACCCCATACCGGCAGGCCGCTGGTCAGCACATCGCGCACCGTGCCATCGCCGCCATTCATCACCAGCAGTTCAATCCCGCGTGCTTTGAAATCCGCCAGAATTCGGGGCAGATCTCCGCTACCCTCAGGTTCTGCTACCATCACATTGGGTATATCGGGCAAAACGCCGTTAACCGCGTGCCCTGACGCCCCGTCATTGCCCAAATTGTGATGGCTGTGCCGGTTATAAATCACCCCGACAAGCGGGGCGAGGTCCGTCACCATGTCCGAATTAGGGTCTGAGGTCGGGATGTTTTGGGTCTCAGGCGCCATAGCGCGCTTCGTTTAGCAAGGAATGCCCAGCCGCTCCAGAACATATATGTCTGGCAGGGTATAGTCCGACTAAAGATCGGTTTTCAGCAGATGTGGCCTTGGCCCTAACGATTGCTATTTCAGGGGGGCGACGAGGGAGAAAAAATTCGGTAGTCATATGGAATGCAACAAACAGACTTACTCGATTCCGCCACCGCCATTGCAGCCGACATTGTTGCCCTGCGCCGATCGATCCATGCTGAACCCGAGTTGGGGCTACATACCCCGCTGACTCAGGCGAAGGTTCGCGCCGCATTGGCGCATTTGCCGCTGGAATGGCGCTCTGGCCCATCGACCACAGGCGAGGTGGCAGTGCTGAAAGGTGCAAAGCCGGCCATTGCAGGCAGAGGCCGGGTGCTGCTGCGCGGGGATATGGACGCGCTGCCGATGCCCGAACAGACCGGTTTGGAGTTTGCCTCCACCATCGAAGGCCGGATGCACGCCTGCGGTCATGATACCCACACTGCGATGTTAGCAGGAGCCGCCGAAATATTGGCCGCGCGGCAGGCCGATCTGGCCGGCGAAGTGATGTTCATGTTCCAACCGGGAGAAGAAGGGTACCACGGCGCACGGTTCATGCTGGATGACGGGTTACTAGGCGGTGAAAACTCATCCCGCACGGACGATCCGTTGCCCGACGCGGCGTTCGCGCTGCATATCATGCCCAATGCCCGGCACGGCATGGTGGCGGGCAGGCCCGGCGCGCTGATGGCGGCGGCTGACCAGTTCGAAATCACAGTTCAAGGCCGCGGCGGACACGCCTCCATGCCGCACGACACACTCGACCCGGTGCCCGCTGCCTGCGCCATCGTGACCGCGCTGCAAGCGATGGTCACTCGCCGCTTCAATGCGGCCGACGCAGTGGTAGTAACCGTTACCCGGCTGGATGCGGGAACGGCGCATAACGTCATTGCCAACCATGCAACCTTGCGCGGCACCATGCGGACATTGTCACGGGGAAACCGGCAATTGGTGCACCGGCTTCTTGCCGAGACAGCGCAAGGCATCGCCGCAGCGCACGGCGTCACTGCCGATATTGAGATTACCGAAGGGTTTCCGGTGACGATATGTGACGAACGCGCCGTTGCGCTGGGCCGCGCAGCTACCCATGATATGCTCGGCCCGGACAGTTGGAAGGATTTACCCGCACCGATCATGGGCGCGGAAGATTTCTCCTACGTGCTGGAAAAAGTACCAGGCGCGATGTTCTTTCTCGGGGTTGCCCCCAGCGGTGAGGATTGGAGCCAGTGCTGCGGCATCCATTCCAGCCGGATGATGGTGGACGAAACCGCGCTGCCGCTAGGTACCGCGGTGCTTGCTGGCTGTGCCATGCGCTTTCTGGAACAGGGTTTCGAATAAAAACAACCCTGTGTTCCCCGTCAGCACCTGTGGCACAGATTTGAGGTTGTAAGTTAAGGAGGATTTGGGTCTCGTCGTAGTGACGAAGGAACGAAGATGAGACCCAAATCCTCAAAACCCAAAGCGAGTGCTGAGCGG
>Ga0209491_10000295_pt1 | contig 98938 bp, 95 predicted proteins | sample BON02_FD_187213 | JGI IMG/M metagenome (GOLD analysis project Ga0209491, IMG submission 187213) | Freshwater microbial communities from Lake Bonney liftoff mats and glacier meltwater in Antarctica - BON-02 (SPAdes) (version 2) | ecosystem: Environmental > Aquatic > Freshwater > Ice > Glacier...
TACCTCGTTTCTCAAAAGATGCCATGATATTTCTCCCTATGGGGAAAAGTATGGGGAATATCTTGGGGAATTGAAAGAGGTTTCGCTAGGGAAGAACAGGGAAGGGTAGTAAATTTGCCCCCAATGTATAGGGGCTAGAATCGTTAAAAAGTGCTTTAAAAACAATATCTTAAGAGCGTTTTTAACTTTTGAGTTTGGTGCCCGGGGCCGGAATCGAACCGGCACGCCTCGCGGCGGGGGATTTTGAGTCCCCTGCGTCTACCAATTTCACCACCCGGGCATTTGGGGGCTAGGGCGTTATTATGACATGAAATGGCCCACACCTTAAGTAGCTTATTCTTTAAATGCTGAACCCCCCAATTCCCCATGCGCCTCGTTGAGTTGTTCTGCAAGACTCTATTACAAAACCCGCCCGCTATTACAGCACCCACTCTTGAAATTAACCAAACCACCCCCACCTAAATCATCAAATACACTTAACGTTCCAATTCATACAGGTGACCCGCATGACCGAAACTGCAACGCCCCAACCATCAGAAACCCTTGGCTTTCAGGCCGAGGTTAAACAGCTCTTGCATTTGATGATTCACTCGCTCTACAGCAATAAAGAAATCTTTTTGCGCGAGTTGGTTTCAAATGCTTCAGACGCGTGCGACAAACTACGTTTTGAAGCGCTTGACCAGCCTGACTTAATGTCTGGCGATACCGAACTTAGAGTGCGCGTTGATTTTGATAAAGAAGCTCGCACCATCACCATTTCAGACAATGGCGTGGGCATGTCTCGCGACGAAGCTATCTCAAACTTGGGTACTATCGCGCGTTCCGGTACTAAAGAATTTTTCTCACGCTTAACCGGCGACAAACAAAAAGACGCCCAACTGATTGGTCAGTTTGGTGTGGGTTTTTATTCCTCATTCATCATTGCCGACTCAGTTACTGTTACCACACGACGTGCAGGTGCCGCTAACGACCAAGCTGTGCAATGGGTTTCAGACGGTCAGGGTGAGTTCTCAATTGCTGCTACCACCAAAGAAGGCCGTGGCACTGACGTCGTATTGCACTTACGCGCAGATGAAGACGAGTTTTTAAGTGGTTGGAAGCTGCGCGAAGTGTTGCGCCGCTATTCAGACCATATATCGTTGCCAGTTGAAATGTTGAAAGAAGAGTGGGACGAAAAAGCGTCAGCCATGAAATCGACTGGCGAATGGGAAGCCATTAACCAAGCTAGCGCGTTATGGACACGCAACAAATCAGACATTACCGACGAGCAATACAAAGAATTTTATAAACACGTTTCGCACGATTTTGAAGACCCACTAGCTTGGACACACAATCGCGTAGAAGGTCGTAGCGAATACACCCAATTACTTTTTGTACCTAAGCGTGCACCGTTTGATATGTTTGAACGTGACGCTAAACGCGGTGTCAAGCTGTACGTTAAGCGGGTCTTTATTATGGACGACGTCGAGCAGCTGTTACCCAGCTATTTACGCTTTGTACGTGGCGTGATTGACTCGGCTGATTTGCCGCTCAACGTCTCGCGCGAGATCTTACAAGAAAGCCGCGACGTGCGTACTATTCGTGAAGGGTCAACCAAGCGTATTTTGTCGTTGCTTGAAGATTTGGCTGAAAACAAGCCAGAAGATTACACCACGTTCTGGAAAGAGTTTGGCGTGGTCTTAAAAGAAGGCACAGGCGAAGACCAAGCCAACGTAGAGCGCATAGCTAAACTGCTACGCTTTGCGTCAACACACGCTGCAAGCGATGCTCAAATTGCGAGTTTGGCTGATTACGTGTCGCGCATGAAAGAAGGCCAAGACAAAATTTATTATGTTACGGCTGAAAGTTACAACGCAGCTAAAAATAGCCCACACCTTGAAATTTTCCACAAAAAAGGCATTGAAGTTTTACTCTTGTCTGACCGCGTTGATGAGTGGATGCTTTCACACCTGCGTGAGTTTGACGGCAAACAAATGACCTCAGTTGCCAAGGGTGGCCTTGATTTAGCTGAGTTAGCCGACGAAGCTGAAAAGAAGCAACACACCGAAGTCGCTGAAGCATTTAAGCCTTTAGTAGCCCGCTTGCAAGAAAGTCTGAAAGCGCGTGTGAAAGAAGTGCGCGTGTCAAACCGTTTGGTTGATTCACCGGCTTGCGTGGTGGTTGATCAAAACGAAATGAGCCCACACTTACAGCGACTCTTAAAGTCTGCTGGTCAAGACGCACCCAGCGTGTTGCCCATTTTAGAAATCAACCCTGACCATGCGTTGGTCAAACGTATTCAAGACGCTCAAGACGATCGGTTTAACGACTGGTCAGAGGTCTTGTTAGACCAAGCTTTATTGGCTGATGGTGCGCAGTTGCCTGACCCGGTAGGCTTTGTGAAGCGTTTGAATGGTTTGTTGTTGAATAATTAATTCGCGATATAACTAAGTTAATGAGGCGCTAGGTTGTTAAGCACCTCATTAACTTGGGCACAAGCCATTTAATTACTGAACGGAGGGTTGAGGTAATGCGTGCCAAGCTTTCTGTCTGATGGTCAGCGACGATAGCGCCTTAATTACTGCGCAAAATCTTGGGGTAAGGTCTGAGTTGGCCATTCGGCTTCGCGTGCATAACGTGACCAGTCAAAAGAAGCGCCGGGGTCGGTTTTACGTTCTGGTGCAATATGGCAATGTCCCCGCACTGCTTTAAGGGGGAAGGCGTGACGTAATGCCTTTGTTAACAACGCCAATACGGCGTACTGTTGATCTGTGTAGGGTATGTCGTCAGTGCCTTCTAACTCAATGCCGATTGAAAAATCATTACACTGCGCGCGATTGTCATATGTTGACACACCTGCGTGCCATGCACGGTCGTAGCACGACACAAATTGAGTGATACGACCACCACGTTCAATTAAAAAATGCGCTGAAACCCGAACACCTTTAAGGTTCTCGAACCAAGGGTGGACGGTTAAATCAAGCGTACCTGCAAAGAGTTGCTGCACATAACCGCCACTGAACTCACCGGGCGGCAAGCTAATATTGTGCACCACTAATAAATCAACATTTACCCCGGGGGGGCGTTGATCGTAATGGGACGACGGTTGGTGGCAAGTAAAGCGCTGGTGTTGATCTGATGCTGCACCACCCTTCACGCCACCTGCTACTTCAACCCAACCTTGTGTGTTGATGCGCATATAAGTTCCCTATTTGGTCGTGTGTTAAATGATGCTGCAGGTGAGCTTAGAGCTTGATTAAAGCGATTCCTTTCAAAGTCAATTCAAATGTCACAGTAAGTGTTAAGACTTAACACCCAGTTTGGCATGTGTCTTGCTGCACCACGTTTGCCCTTGTTCGTATACCGCTTCAGAGCGGGGTAAATGAATATTGCAGTGTTTGCAACGCACCATTTCTTCGGCAGAACTTTGTGTGCTTTTGGGCACTTGTTTGGGCACTTCGTTGGCTTGGCGTTTACGCGCGGCATAGTGGGTAAGCATGCGGCTTAAAAACAAACCACCGATAATGACCAAGACCCAAAATAAAATTTTACCCATGCTCATCAATGCCTTTGCAAAATCACTTCAATTACAAAACGACTGCCACTATAAGACAGCACCACAAACGCAAAACCCAGTAAGGTGTACCGAAGGGCGATGCGGCCACGCCAACCGCGTATGTGACGACCTAAAAGCAGCACACCAAATGTCACCCAAGATAACAGCGTGAAGATAGTTTTATGGTCAAACGGCATAATTTTTCCGGTGGTGGCTAATGAAATCAGCCCACCTGACAATACCGCTAAAGTGAGTGTAATAAAGCCCACCCAAATGATTCGAAACAGCAACTGTTCTTGCGCCATTAAAGAAGGTTGCGCGAACAACATACGGTTCCAGGCCCGACGCAAGGGGCCAGCTTGTCGACCTGAATCTTTGGGGTTGTGCAAGTAATGATCAGTAGCAGCCATCAGCATGCTTTGTAGCGCCGCAATGGTAATTAAGCCATATGCAGCTAAAGCGACTAAAAGATGGCTGCGTAAGGCCGGTTGTGAGTCGTGAGCAATGAGGTGGCTCGCAGGGAAAATGGCTGCCAAAACACAAATAAACGCTGCAAACGGTAATAGCAGTAGCTGCAAGCCATCAATTGAAACGATTATGCTCTCAAGCCAAAACATGATTAAACCCAACCAAATAGCTGCTGAAAGTGCTAAAACCCAGCTTAAATGCAACTGTTGGCCGTATAAAACAGACGCATACAAGGCGATACCTTGAAGCACAATACCTACTAAAAGACCAATACGAGCCGTTTTGCCTCGGTGTGCCAACACCTGACCTGCCTGTAGAGGCTGCCATAAATAGGTGGCTAAAGCAATAAATACCAAAGCCGCGAGGGTGTGAAATACAATGTCAGCGGACATCTCATTAGTGTAAGCGAATCTACCCCTATGCTTGAAAACTTAACCCAACGAATGACCCGAGTCGTTAAAACGATTCGAGGTCAAGCCCGCCTTACTGAGGCCAATACCCAAGAGATGATGCGCGAGGTGCGTTTAGCCCTGCTAGAGGCTGACGTGTCTCTACCCGTTGTTCGCGTCTTTATTGATCAAGTTAAACAAAAAGCCTTGGGGGAAGAGGTCGTCTCAAGCCTTTCGCCAGGTCAAGCATTAGTTGGGGTGGTCAATCAAGAGTTGACCGCCTTGATGGGTGGCGATTTAGGCCCTGAGGCCAGTGAATTGTCATTATCTGTGCAACCCCCTGCGATTATTTTGATGGCGGGCTTACAGGGTGCGGGTAAAACCACCACCACGGCGAAATTGGCACGCTGGTTAAGCGAAGGCGGCCACACACATCAAGGGCGTAAAACGGGGAAGAAAAAAGTCGCAGTGGTCAGTGCCGACGTGTACCGACCTGCGGCAATTGAACAGCTTAAAACTGTGGCTCAGCAGGTTGGGGTTGAATGGGTTGAGTCAAACGCGTCACAAAAACCGCTCGAAATCGCACAATACGCGGTCGACTATGCAAAGCGTCATCACATTGATGTCTTGATTGTTGATACCGCCGGTCGTTTAGGTATTGACGAAGCGATGATGCAAGAAATTCAAGCTTTACATCAGTTTCTAAAGCCAGTTGAAACTTTGTTTGTGGTTGACGCCATGCAAGGTCAAGATGCCATTAATACAGCCAAAGCGTTCGGCGATGCGTTGCCCTTAACCGGTGTGGTGCTCACTAAGTTAGATGGTGATGCACGTGGCGGTGCTGCTTTGTCAGTGCGCCATGTCACGGGTAAGCCGCTTAAGTTTGTGGGTGTGTCAGAAAAGCTTGATGGCCTTGAGCCTTTTTACCCAGACCGCATGGCGCAACGCATATTGGGTATGGGCGATATTCTGTCATTAGTAGAGCAAGCACAGCAAAATATTGATGTGGCTGAAGCTCAAAAAATGGCCGCCAAACTCAAGTCAGGCGACCGTTTTGATTTAAATGATTTTAGGGACCAAATTGCTCAAGTAAAAAAAATGGGCGACATGAGTTCGTTGTTAGAAAAGCTACCTGGCCAGTTTGCACAAGCAGCAGCGCAGTTGCAGGGTGGCCAAGCTGAAAAGCAAATGCGTCGCACCGAAGGCATTTTAAATGCTATGACACCGCTTGAACGCTCAAAGCCCGAACTCATCAAAGCCTCGCGTAAGCGTCGTATTGCCATGGGTTCAGGCGTGCCCGTGCAAGAGGTCAATCGCATGTTGAATCAGTTTGATCAAATGCAGGGCATGATGAAAAAAATGAAAAAAGGTGGCATGGCCAAAATGATGCGCGCCATGGGTGGCATGAAAGCACTTGGCAAAATGGGTGGCTTTGGGCGTTAAGACGATTAAGTTTTAACCTTGAACGCACGCTCGATGAATCGATGTGGTCAGTTTTTTTTGCCGCTTGGTTTGATCGAGAACAGAGCGACGGGTTGACCGGTACGATCAAGCAATTATTGACGTTTAAAAATAAAATCAAACACGCCGTGGCCTAAGCGCAAGCCACGCGCTTCAAATTTTGTCAGGGACCGATAGTCTGGCCGTGGTGCAAAGCCTTGGCAGGTGTTTACCAAACTGGGTTCGGCGCTCAGCACAGCAAGCATTTGGTGAGCGTAGTGTTGCCAATCGGTGGCGCAGTGCAAGTAGCCATCAGGCTTGATGCGGCTGGCCAACAAACTTACAAATGCGGCTTGAATTAAGCGGCGCTTATGATGGCGCGTTTTATGCCATGGGTCAGGAAAATAAATATGTACGCCAGCCAAACTGTTGGGGGCTATCATGTCGCGCAACACCTCAACCGCATCGTGCTGAATTATGCGCACATTGGCAATATCTTGATTGTGCAGACGGTTTAGTAAGGCGCCGACACCCGCTTGAAATACTTCCACACCTAAAAAATTATCTGTAGGGCGCGCCACCGCAATCGCTGCTGTAGTCTCGCCCATACCAAAACCAATTTCTAAAATGGTGGGCGCATCGCGGCCAAAGGGCTGTGTTGGGTCAAGCGTTTGCACTTGGTAGGGCACGACCCATTTGTCGGCATGGTTGTCAAAGGCCGATTTTTGCCCTTGGGTGATATGGCCCCGCCGATGTACAAAGCTTTTGATGTGGGTCGGCAAGACGAACAGGGGCGTGTTTTCTGGCGTGTTAGTCGACTTGTGATGTGGTGTATTACTTGGCAGGTTGGTTGGTGCATCAGTTGGCAAATCGGGTAGCACGGACATCAACCCCCACCTACCGCAACCACGATTTCAAGCGCATCGCCTTCAGTTAATTGCGTTTGTGCGTGCTGACTGCGCGGCACAATGGCGCCATTGCGCTCAATTGCGACACGGTTGTTGGTCAAATCAAGTGAGGCAATCAATTCGGTAAGCAAAATTGACGTCGCCACCACCTTGATTTCGCCATTAATCGTTATGTTCATTTAATTATTTTAGCCCACTCAGCGCGCTATTTGCTATGAGCCCAATTCAGTATAATAGCGTTCTGCGCGGGTGTAGTTTAATGGTAGAACGGTAGCTTCCCAAGCTGCATACGAGGGTTCGATTCCCTTCACCCGCTCCAGCTCTTCTTGACTATTTCGCTCTTAACCCACCATCACGGCTTGATATAAGCAAACTTTTCGCGGTTTTGCAGCTGAGCCACGCGTACAACGCCAGAAGGCGTAAAGTCGGCATCTAAGATAAATTGATCTTTCTTAAGGTTACGGTTTTTAAGCGTAATTTCGCAGATTTCAAATTGTACGCCACGTGACTTGAGGGCTGATACCAATGTAGCATAATCAATGTTGGCGTTTTTAGCGTCTTTTGCCCCTTCCATTAAAAAGTCAACGCCATTGGCATGGGTGACGACGATAATTTTTGTTTCGGGGGCGACGTCAAGGTGATTGCGAATATTTCGCAAGCCTTTAGTGGCTTGGGTTGCCGCATTATCAATGTGATACACAACGCTATCTACTTGAGCAAAGGCGGTGGTTGAAATAGTGAGTAAACATGCGACGAAAAGGGCTTTTATGTTCATGATGTATTTTTCTTTTAATAGGGTTTACGATTTTTGTTAAATCATGTTATTGGCAGTAAACATACGCTGTCAATGAGGGCTAACCTTGGTGTGTTTGTATTGCATGACATACGGTGCGTGTAGGGCATGGCACACAGCTCAATAGCCCGACTGCTTAATTTGCGCATCAATCAACCCTGCTGTACCACTGCCAAACCACCCCAGTCGGTGGTGTAGGCACGGCTTTTGTGGGTTGAGCGCATGGCCCAGGGTTTGGTGCGCCCTTCACCTGCGGTGCGTAAGGTACCGCGCCCCATGCGCTCATTAATACCGTCAAGTGTCTTCAGTAGCGTTTGGCGGCGCAGGTCGGCGGGGGCGTTTAAGGTGCTAAACAAGTCGAGCGGTACTCTGCGGGCGGGCTGCAAATCAAGCAACATGATGCCGACCTTTTGATAAGGTAAACCCGGCTTATAAATTTGTTTCAAACCTTGTGTGGCGGCTTTAGACAAAACAAATACGCTATCGGTGGCTTGCGTGAGTCGCACCACGATACCGTTACTGTAGAAAGGAGCGTCAGTTTTAAAAGGGCTGGTGCGCACATAAACCTGTATGGCGCTGGCAACGTGTTGTTGGCGACGTAGCTTTTCACTGGCGCGTGTGGTGTGGCTGACCACGGCTTCAATTAAGTTTTCTAGCCGGTAAACCGACTGCCCAAATGAGCGCGACGCCATAATTTGTTGCTTAGGCGGTGCAATATCATCAAGCTCAAGGCACATATCTCCGTTAAGCTCAGCAACCGTGCGCGCCACCACCACACTAAATTGCTGTTGAATACGGTTAACAGAAGCCATTTTTAATTGCGCAACCGTGGCGATGCCCATACTGATTAACTGTGCTGATAAGCGCCGCCCAATACCCCATACTTCACCGACAGCGATGTGACTCAGTATGTCGTTTAGATCTTTTTCTGACAGTTGGTTTAAGTCAACCACGCCCTTGGTCATGCCGGGCACAAGCGTTTTTTTAGCACAATGGTTTGCCAGCTTGGCGAGCGTTTTATTGCAACTGATGCCGACACAAACGGGTAGGCCAACCCATTGCTTAACGCGTCGCTGAATGCGTTGACCATACATCATCAGGTCACCTGGCATGCCTGTCAAATTTAAGAAAGATTCATCAATTGAATAAATCTCTTGCTCAGGTGCAAACTGCCCAATGATGCTGTGCATGCGTTGGCTCATATCGCCATATAGCGTGTAATTGCTACTTTTAGCGATGATGCGATGCTGTTTAGCGAGTGCTTTGAGCTTAAACCACGGTATTCCCATGGGTACGCCGAGTGCCTTCACTTCTGCCGAACGCGCCACCACACAGCCATCGTTGTTTGATAACACTACCATTGGTTTACCTTCAAAATGGGGCTGAAACACGCGTTCGCATGAAACGTAGAAGTTATTGCCGTCGATTAAAGCAATAGCGGTCATAGGGGCAATTTATTTGAGCGGTTTAAGGAATGCCAGCGCGATCGCAATATGTTTAGAGTGAGGTGCTTGCGTGGGTAAGCGAGTCAGTCAGTCAATCAATCAATGAGGGTCGCGAGGCTTATGGCTAGGGCTTAAGGCTTAAGCGAATGAATCACATTGGTGACCACCCCAAAAATCTGTAACTCTTGATCGTCTTTGAGTTCGATCGGTTCAAAGTTGGGGTTTGCCGGTAAGAGGCGTATTTTGCCGCGTTTTTTTTCTAGGCGCTTAACCGTAAACTGGCCATCAATCGCGGCAATGACTACGCAACCATGGGTCGCGGTAATAGAGCGATCGACCACCAATAAATCGCCATTGTGAATGTTGGCGCCCATCATGCTGTCACCCTTGGCACGCAACATAAAACTGGCTTCTTGGTGGGGCATTAAGTGTTGATTTAAATCTAATTTTTCAGCAATATAATCATCAGCTGGGCTGGGAAAGCCAGCCTGCACCGTGTGACCAAACAACGGTACGCGTAATGAGTTAATGGGTTCTCTTAATTCGATTGGAATCAAACTGTCAGACCACGAGGGGGTTGAGGCCAGGTTATTAACCTGTGGCGTATCAGCAGAACGCGAGGTTAAGGCTTTGACAAAATCAATTACTTTGTCTTGTGCACTAACGGGTACCAACACACGAGCTGAGGCTTCGCCATACTTGCCTGAACCGGGCTTGCGGCCTGCGCCAGGCCGCTTGCCGCCGTGTTGCTTAAGGGGGGTAGGTATATTTGTCATCGTAAACTTGATTTTTTTAAAATTAATCAAGTTTATATTAATTAATGAGGTTGCGTATCGATTTTAAGCAGACGGCAAGCAAAAATGGCGTAGGTCTCTCAAACGCATCAGAACGACGGGTACAGGCCTATTTTGGAAATGTAAGCGACAATGCCTAAAATAGCATTTTTTAATGCTAGTCTTAAGCGCAGTAGGAACCGTCACAATGCGTAGCGGGGAATATGTCAAGATTGCAAGATAGACAAGTTGAGTGTTCTGAAAGGCTTGAGAATATGGGTTCTAAACAAACAGATGAATCAAATTCAATGCTTTCAGAGTCAAAGCACGTAACTGATAATGTCACTGAGATTAGACCTTTTCAGTGGGTTAAGCCTGTTGAGAAAAGATACTTTAAAGCCCAATACTGCTTGCCTTTGCTCGTTATTATCGATGGCTTACTGTATTTTTACCCGCTTTTAGAACGTTTATTAGCAGGCGAACATATTAGATGGCAGTTACTACAGTCATGGCGTCACATTATTGAAGAAATTGGTTTGATTGAGTTGCCACGGGTCGTGATTGCCATCTCAATGGTGTTTATGGCGTTGGGTATGTTGTTCCGGGCACGCATCGCATGGGTACTCGCTATCGTGTTAACGATACCGATGATGGCCACATCGATAATTATTCACGGTCACCCCAACATCTTCTTTTTTTATACGCTTATGGTGGTGCTGTTGCTCGTTAAAAATTGGTCAGTATTTAATCGTAGTAGTCTAGCCGCGAGTAGTTTGTTCGCGTTATCAGCTTTTTTGTTGCTGCTTTGGTACGCATTCTTGGGTGCGCTTTATTTAGGTAATCAATTTACACCACCCATACACGACATCTTGACGGCAATCTATTTTTCTATTGTGGCGATGTCAACGGTTGGTTTTGGCGATATTGTGCCAGTGACACATGCCGCGCGAGCATTTACAGTCTCGATTATTGTATTGGGCATCACAGTGTTTGCGACTTCTTTAGGCGCGGTGATTGGCCCAATTATAGGGGGAGGCTTAAAAAATATTTTCCAATATAAAGCGATGCGTTCAATGAGAAAAGATCATATTATCCTGTGTGGTACAAGCCCTTTTGCGTTCAATATTTATAAAAGTTTGACTGCTAGGGGTCGTCCAGTTACCATAATTGTTCCTGCCAGCAAAGCGCACCAATACCCTGAAACCGCTGACATTATTGAAGGCGATCCATCAAGTCGAGCTGTGCTTGAAGAAGCTGGGGTGGTTGATGCCAAGTACGTGTTAGCGATGCGGGTAGATGACCCTGAAAATGCCTTTATTGTGTTGGCAGTTAAAGAAATTAAAGCCTCGAAAGCGCGCACCGTGGCAGTTGTCAACTCTAGTGAAAACCTTGAAAAAATACGTGGCGTCAAACCAGATTTAGTTTTGTCACCGCAATTGCTGGGTGCTGAATTATTGGCGCGTGCTTTAACGGGCGAGTCAATGGAAGGCAATATTGTGTCTGAAATATTCTTTTCAATACACGAATCACTACAAACGAAGAATGATTCGTAATTTCTCGAATGACTACTATGAACCCCGTCACCAATATTGCTGCGTATAAATTTATTTTTTTAAATGATGTGGCGCAATGGCGTGATGTCATACTCGAGCGCACGCAAGCCTTAGATTTAAAAGGTACGGTACTGGTGTCGCACGAGGGTATCAATTTATTTTTGGCGGGTGCCGTAGCCAGCACGGATGCTTTTTTATCATGGTTGCGAGATTTTGTGTTGTTTGCTGACCTTGAGGTTAAGTTCAGCTTGTCTGATGCCATACCATTTAAGCGTTTAAAAGTAAAAATTAAAAACGAAATTATTCGTATGAATCACACTGCCATTCACCCAGCAGAAGGGCGTGCCCCTTCGGTTGATGCACAAACTGCCGCCCGATGGATAGCGCAAGGCCACGATGATTCTGGTCGACCGCTCGTGCTGCTTGATACACGTAATGATTTTGAAGTGCAGAAGGGCACGTTTAAAGGCGCGATCAACTGGCACATTGATCGATTTACGCAGTTTCCTGAAGCGGTTAACGAACACTATCAAGAAATCGAAAATAAAACGGTGATTAGTTTTTGTACTGGTGGTATTCGCTGTGAAAAAGCCGCAATTTATATGCAAGAAATCGGCTTAAAAAACGTTTATCAGCTTGATGGTGGCATTCTCAAATACTTTGAAGAAACTGGCGGCGCGCACTATGACGGTGATTGCTTTGTGTTTGATGAGCGTGTGGCACTCGACCCGACTTTGCAGCCTTCTTCATAACGCATAACCTTGTTATGAAGTGCTGTGATGCCACGTGCATTCGTTCTTGAATCCATACCGGCACCACAACACACAGGGGTCTATTTGACCTTTATCGTACCCGCATGCCCGGCATAGCACCAGTCATAGGCTCAAGCACATAAATACCAGGGTTAGCCTTTTCATCTGCATGGCCAGCTGCCAGAACCATGCCTTCTGACACACCAAACTTCATTTTGCGTGGTGCTAAGTTAGCGACCATGACCGTGTATTTGCCAATTAAGTCAGCTGGTTTATAAGCTGATTGAATACCTGAAAACACTTGTCGTGTGGTTGATTCACCGACATCGAGGGTGAGTTTAAGTAGTTTGGTCGAGCCTTCAACTGATTCACACGCAACAATTTTGGCGATACGCAAATCGATTTTGGCGAAATCATCAATATTGATGGTGGGGGCAATGATTTCACCACCGGGTAAATCAATGATTTCATTTTCGATTACTGCGCTTTCAGGGGCGATGAACAACTGCTCAAGTAAGGCGGCATCGACACGCTGCATTAAGTGTTTAAAGGGTGCAATATGATCAGGCAATACAGCGGCATCTGACCACACAAAGGAACGATGCAAACCAAATAACTCTGTGGCCACGCGCGTCGTTAAAGCTGGCAAGATGGGTGTGAGCATGACAGACAGCGTTTTGAAACCTGCAATCGCGCACGAGCAAATGTCTTGTAACGATTCACGTTGCTCATCACTGGCATCAGCGATGCCTTTGGCAAGTACCCAAGGTTGAGCGGCATCAAACGCTTGATTAATTTGATCGGCTTGCCCCATGATTTCACGAATAGCGCGGCCATATTCACGGTTTTCAAGGTCGTTGGCGACGCCCTGCGAAATCGTTTTCCAGTTGTCTTCAAGCACGGCGCGATCACCTGCATAACGCAACTGACCATCAAAATGTTTGCTAATAAAATTGGCAGCCCGGCTGGCAATGTTGACGTACTTGCCAATTAAATCGCTATTGACGCGGGCGACGAAATCATCGGGGTTGAAGTCAATATCTTCAATATGGCTATTGAGTTTGGCGGCAATGTAATAACGCAACCATTCAGGGTTAAGGCCTAACTCAAGGTAGCGTAAGGGCGATATACCAGTGCCTCGGCTCTTAGACATTTTTTCACCGCTTACGGTGATGAAGCCATGAACATTGAGTTGGTCAGGTGTTTTACGTCCTGAAAATTTCAGTGTGGCGGGCCAAAACAAAGCATGAAAATACACAATGTCTTTACCAATAAAGTGCACTTGTTCGGTCTGGCCATTAGGGTCAACAATAGCGTCGTAATCAAGTCCGCGCGCTTTGCAATAGGCTTTAAGTGAAGCCAAATAGCCAACTGGCGCATCGAGCCAGACATAAAAATACTTTCCAGGTGCATCGGGTATTTCTATACCAAAATAAGGTGCATCGCGAGAAATGTCCCAGTCGCCTAAGTTGGCCTCGCTTTGACCGTCACCCAACCACTCGCGAGTTTTGGCTAACACTTCGGCTTGAAGGCGCGGTACGCCACGACCGTTTTTTCCGGTTGTCCAATCTTGTAAAAAGCTGACACAGCGTGGGTCAGACAGTTTAAAAAAGAAATGTTCAGAACTTTTCAAGACTGGCTTGGCGCCGGTCAGAGATGAATAAGGTTCAATTAAATCAGTCGGGGCATAGACGGCGCCACACGCTTCGCAGGCATCACCATATTGATCACGCGCATGGCATTTTGGACACTCGCCTTTAATGTAGCGGTCAGGTAAAAACATACCCTTGACGGGGTCAAAAAACTGTTCGATTTGACGCGTTTCAATTAAGTTGGCGTTGCGCAAACTTCGATAAATATCTTGTGATAGCTCAATGTTTTCAAGCGAATCGGTTGAATGCCAGAAATCGAATTCAATATTAAAGCCCTTTAAATAAGTGGGCCGTTCGGCTGCGTAGCGCGCAACCAACTGTTGCGGGGTTAAGCCCTCAGCCTCGGCTTTGAGCATAACCGGGGCGCCATGTGTATCGTCAGCCCCAACAAAATGCACGGTATGACCCGCCATACGCATGCTGCGCACCCAAATGTCAGCCTGTATGTATTCCATAATGTGGCCAATGTGGAATGAACCATTGGCGTAGGGTAGGGCGGTCGTAACAAAAAGGGTGCGTGACATAGGGCTACTCACTATCGCACATCGCGGGCTTCAACATCACTGACACGTTGGTTGTCACCGAGCCCTTTACTAAAAATAGGCCTGCGCTTTGCTTGTCGTGTTGTCCAGTACTCTTGCACTGAGAATTTTTGACCGCGCAAACGCATCGCTACAAATAAAATGACCACGGCGATGAGGGTTGAGATGGTAAAAATTAACGCCATGCCAATACTGATCAGCGCAACCATGACCAAGGCCAAGGTACGTAGTATTCGGGTTAAGGATTCAATCATGATGATTCACTTCTTTTATTTGCAGTTTGAGCAACTAGATTAATTATTTTAAGCCTTTCAACGGAATTTGTTCATGAAAACCACATTAGGTCATGTTAAAGCTGTTTTAGCCCTTACTTAGGCCCGATAACCGGGTTGCCCTCAGCCTTAGCTGAGCAACCCCTTAAGCACGATTGAGGCCCCAACCACGCTAGACGCAATATGAGCTGTAAAATTCACGTTTTACGTCTTAACCGAGGTATGGTTTCATGAGCATTAAAAGTGACCGCTGGATACGCCGCACCGCCGAACTGGGCATGATTGAGCCTTTCGAGGCAGGGCAGGTTCGAGAAAATGACAAGGGCCGCATTGTGAGCTATGGCACCAGTAGCTATGGCTACGATGTGCGTTGCGCGCGCGAGTTCAAGATTTTTACGAATATCAACTCAACCATTGTTGACCCTAAAAACTTTGACGAAAAGTCATTTGTTAACTTTACGGGCGATGTGTGCATCATTCCACCCAATTCATTTGCGTTGGCGCACACCATTGAATACTTCAGAATTCCCCGTAGCGTATTAACCATTTGTTTGGGCAAGAGCACCTATGCGCGCTGCGGCATTATTGTTAATGTTACCCCCCTCGAACCTGAGTGGGAAGGCCACGTCACGCTTGAGTTTTCAAACACAACCCCACTACCTGCAAAAATTTATGCCGGTGAAGGGTGCGCACAAATGCTATTTTTTGAAAGTGATGAGGTGTGTGAAACTTCTTATCGTGATCGCGGTGGTAAATATCAAGGCCAACGTGGCGTAACCTTGCCACGCACGTAAGTACACTCATTCAGCTAACGGAGCCTGAGGCATGAAATTTCGTTTTCCTATCTATATTATTGACGAAGACTACCGCTCTGAAAACGCGTCGGGTCTAGGTGTTCGTGCTTTGGCGTCGGCTATAGAAGCTGAAGGCATGGAAGTCATCGGCGTCACCAGTTATGGCGACTTGACTTCTTTTGCGCAACAACAAAGTCGTGCCAGTGCTTTTATCTTGTCAATCGATGATGAAGAGTTTGAGGCTGAAGCCGGTGTCGCGCAAGATACCTCTAGCGCCATTAAAAATTTGCGTGCCTTCATTGGTGAGCTACGGTTCCGTAATGCTGATATACCCATCTATTTGTATGGTGAAACACGCACCTCCGAACACATTCCAAATGACATATTGCGTGAGCTGCATGGTTTCATCCACATGTTTGAAGACACGCCTGAGTTTGTGGCACGGCACATTATTCGTGAAGCCCGTAGTTATGTGAATACCTTGGCACCGCCATTTTTTCGTGAGTTAGTTAAGTACGCGCAAGATGGTTCGTACTCATGGCATTGCCCTGGCCACTCGGGTGGCGTGGCCTTTTTGAAAAGCCCTGTCGGGCAAATGTTTCACCAGTTTTTTGGTGAAAACATGTTGCGTGCCGACGTTTGTAACGCGGTCGATGAATTAGGTCAGTTGCTTGACCATACTGGGCCTATTGCCGAGTCGGAACTGAACGCCGCTCGTATCTTTAATGCCGACCATTGCTATTTTGTGACCAATGGCACGTCAACTTCAAATAAAATTGTTTGGCACGCTAACGTAGCGTCTGATGATATTGTGGTGGTTGACCGTAATTGCCATAAATCAGTTTTGCATGCCATCACTATGACCGGGGCAATACCGGTGTTTTTGCGCCCCACGCGAAATCATATGGGCATTATTGGTCCCATACCGCTTAGCGAGTTTGAGCCTGAAAACATTCAAAAGAAAATTGATGCGAATCCTTTTGCCCAAAAAATGAAAGACCGTAAACCTCGTATTTTGTCACTCACGCAAAGCACTTACGATGGTGTTATTTACAACGTCGAAATGATCAAAAAAACATTAGGTCAATATGTACCTAATTTGCATTTTGATGAGGCGTGGTTGCCACACGCTGCTTTTCATGAGTTTTATAAAGATATGCACGCAATTGGGGCTGATCGGCCCCGTAGTGAAAGCTCAATGGTGTTTGCCACCCACTCAACCCATAAGTTGTTAGCAGGTATTTCGCAGGCCTCACAAATTATTGTGCAAGAACCGCTTAACCGTAAGCTTGATCGTAACGTCTTTAACGAAGCGTATTTGATGCACATGTCAACCTCGCCTCAGTACGCTATCATTGCTTCGTGTGATGTTGCCGCCGCCATGATGGAGCCGCCTGGCGGCACAGCTTTGGTTGAAGAAAGCATTCGAGAAGCCCTGCATTTTAGAAATGCGATGCGTAAGGTTGAGGGCGAGTTTGGCGAAAACGATTGGTGGTTCAAGGTTTGGGGCCCTGAATATTTGACCAAAGAAGGTATTGGCGAGCAGTCTGATTGGGTTTTAGGTTCAGGTGAACACTGGCATGGCTTTGGTGATTTAGCGCCAGACTTTAATATGCTTGACCCTATTAAAGCCACGATTGTGACGCCTGGGCTAGATATATCGGGTTCTTTTGGTGAAACAGGCATACCAGCAGCGTTGGTTTCAAAATACTTAGCTGAGCACGGTGTTGTGGTTGAAAAAACCGGCCTCTATTCATTTTTTATTATGTTCACTATTGGCATTACCAAAGGTCGCTGGAACACGCTACTCACAGCCTTGCAACAGTTCAAAGACGATTACGATCGCAATCAACCCATGTGGCGCATTTTGCCCGATTTTTGCAAAGAGCACCGCCACTATGAACGCTTTGGTTTGCGTGACTTGTGCCAAATGATTCACGAGGCGTATCGTGAAAATGATGTGGCACGTTTAACCACTGAAATGTATACAAGCGATATGGTGCCAGTGCTCAAACCATCTGACGCCTTTGCACGCATGGCGCATGGCCAAATTGAGCGAGTGGCGATTGATGACTTAGAAGGGCGTGTCACGGGGGTATTGTTAACCCCTTACCCACCGGGCATTCCAGTACTGATTCCAGGTGAACGTTTTAACCGCACAATTGTGCAATATTTACAATTTGCGTGTAACTTTAATGTCAAGTACCCCAGTTTTGAGACCTATATTCATGGCTTGGGAACTGACACATTACCTAATGGTGAAACGCGCCACTACGTTGACTGCATTGCTGATTGTTAAGGCGCTATAAATGGCTTCTGTTGATGTGGTGGTCATTGGTGCGGGTGCGGCTGGCATGATGTGCGCTGCGGTTGCCGGTCAGCGCGGTCAGCGCGTGATGTTAATCGATCATGCCACCAAATTGGCAGAAAAGATTCGTATCTCGGGTGGTGGCCGTTGTAACTTTACCAATCGAGTTGTACGCCCCGAGCATTTTGTTTCAGAAAATCGTCATTTTGCGCGCGCGGCGCTTGAGGCCTACACGCCACAAGATTTCATTGCAATGGTCGACCGTCATGGCATTGCTTGGCATGAAAAGCATCGCGGCCAATTATTTTGTGATGACAGCAGCGAATTGATTATTAAAATGCTGCGTCAAGAATGCGACGCTGGTCAGGTGCAATGGCGTATGCCCGAAGTCGTGCAGACCATCGCACGCATAGCGACTGGTTTTACCTTGTCAACTTCCTCAGGCTCTATAGAAACCGCTAAGCTCGTCATCGCGACTGGCGGCACGGCAGTTCCACAAGTGGGCGCAACTGATTTTGGGTTGGTGTGGGCGCGGCGTTTTGGTTTAAAAATTGTTGAGCCTCGCCCAGCTTTAGTGCCACTGCTGTTTGATGCCCAAACGTGGGCGCCGTTTCAAGTGTTGGCTGGGGTTTCACTTGAGGCAGGTCTTGATGTTCAGAGTATTGGTAAGGGAATGGCTGGCCGTCAAGCACGTGTCGCACAAACCCCACATTTTTTAGAAGATGTTTTATTTACGCATCGAGGCTTGTCTGGCCCCGGTATTTTGCAGATTTCAACTTACTGGCAACCGGGCCAAAATATTGAGCTGAATTTGGCACCACGGCATGAAATGGTGGCGGCGCTGATTAATAAGAAAGCAAACTCTCGGCAACAAATTGGTTCGGTATTGGGTGATTTATGGCCTAAACGTTTGGCTGAACAGTGGTTGGGGCCTATGGCGCAGCTACGTATTGCTGAAGTGACTGATCAGCACTTAAAAACATTAGGCGAGCGCATTAACCGTTGGTCTTTAATGCCAACCGGTACGGCGGGTTTTAAAAAAGCTGAGGTCATGAAGGGTGGGGTTGATACCAATGCCTTAAATCAACGTACTTTTGAAGCCAAAGCGGTGCCAGGGCTGCATCTTATTGGTGAGGTGGTTGATGTGACAGGCTGGTTGGGCGGCTACAACTTCCAATGGGCTTGGGCGTCTGGTTTTGCTTGTGGTCAGTCTGTGTAGTGAGTCAGGTTTGCAAAAAAATTAAAAAAACCAAAAAATCGTTGACTCAATAATCTTTCAAGTTAAACTAAACAATATTGTGAAATCTAATGCGGGAGAGTGCGTCAAACGTTATGACGCCGCCGAAGGTGCAAATCGACCCCATTTTTTGTGTGGGCGGTCGTAAAACTCTCAGGCAAAAGGACAGGGGGGCGGCAATCGTTTGATGGTGCATAGGCATTGTCATCCATTCGTTTTTTTGCCGAGCCTTCTTTATGTCATTGCCCTTATTACATACCCCTTTATATGAAGCCCATTTGGCTGCGGGTGCTCGTATGGTCGATTTTGGTGGGTGGGGAATGCCTATTCACTACGGTTCACAAATCGAAGAGCATCATGCCGTGCGTCAACAAGTCGGTATGTTTGATGTGTCGCATATGTGTGTAGTAGATGTATTCGGGCGCAATGCAAAAGCGTTTTTGCAGCAGGTGTTATCGAATGATGTTGATCAACTTAAACAACCTGTTCAGGCGCTCTACACCTGTATGCTCAACCCCGAGGGCGGAATCATTGATGACCTGATCGTGTATTACCAAACTGACACACAATGGCGGTTAGTTGTGAATGCAGCGTGCGCCACCAAAGATATTGCTTGGTTAAATCGTGTCGCGCAACATATGCAAGTAGACGTGCAAATTGAGCCCCGCCGTGACCTAGCAATTTTAGCGGTGCAAGGCCCACAAGCACAAAATGCTTTGTCGTCGGTGCGGCCAGCTTGGCGGGTTGCTTTGAAAGGTTTAACTTCATTTCGGGCGCACGTTATCGGTGAAGTTTTTATAGCATGTACAGGCTATACCGGCGAAGCTGGCTATGAAATCATTTTGCCGGCGGTTGAGGTGCTGTCACTTTGGCACGATTTGCTTGCTTACGGGGTTAAACCTTGCGGCTTAGGTGCGCGTGACACTTTACGCCTTGAGGCCGGCATGAACCTCTACGGCCAAGATATGAACGATTTGATCTCACCAGCGCAAGCTGGGTTGTCGTGGACAGTGTCACTAAAAAATACTGAGCGAAAATTTATTGGACGCCAAGCGCTTGAAGATTTTCCGGGTAAAGGCAAGCTCGTGGGCTTGCAGTTGCTTGACCGGGGCGTTATGCGGGCTCATATGTCAGTCTTAACAGCCCACGGTCTGGGTGAAATTACTAGTGGCACCATGTCCCCCACATTGGGTTATTCAATCGCTTTTGCACGATTGCCTAGCTCGGTGGTCATAGGTGATCAGGTCGAGGTTGATATTCGTGGTAAACAGGTTCAAGCGCGCGTTTGCAAGCGACTTTTTGTGCGTCATGGCCAAGCTGTGATTGCCCCTTAACCTTTTTATTTAAATGCTAGACCCGGAGACATCAATGAATATTCCTAACGATCGCAAATACGCGGCTTCACACGAGTGGATCAAAGCAGAGGGCGATTTAATGTTGGTCGGAATCAGCGATACAGCGCAAGAACAACTTGGCGACTTAGTCTACGTAGGCGATGTTCGGATTGGTGCCCGCTTAGCCGCAGGCGATCAGGCCGGTGTGGTCGAATCAGTGAAGGCGGCATCTGATATTTACGCCCCTATTGCAGGTGAAGTGGTGGCATTTAACGATCGGTTAAACGATGCCCCTGAGCAGATCAATTCCGACCCTTATTCCACCTGGATATTCAAACTTAAACCCGTTAACCCTGACGATCTGGCCAATTTACTTGAAGCAAGCGATTATCAGACGGTCGCAGAAGCGAGCTAAAATTTATGTCAATCAACCCTGATTTTGCGGGTGAGTTTATCGCTCGCCACATTGGCCCCAGCGATCTTGAACAAGCAGAAATGCTAAGTTTATTAGGGGTTGATTCAATTGACACATTGATGGCGCAAGTGGTGCCGCCATCAATACTTATGTCAGATCTATTGAATTTAGCATCGCCTTTAAATGAGCCACAAGCGTTGGCAGAAATTAAAGCAATCGCACAACAAAATCAGGTTTTACGCAGTTATATTGGCCAAGGCTATTACGGCACTTACACGCCCAACGTTGTGTTGCGAAACGTGCTTGAAAACCCAGCTTGGTATACCGCCTACACACCTTACCAACCCGAGATTGCGCAAGGCCGTTTGCAAGCTATTTTGAACTTTCAGACGATGGTGGCTGACCTCACGGGTCTTGCTATGGCCAATGCGTCGTTGCTTGACGAAGCCACTGCCGCGGCTGAAGCCATGACTTTAGCTCAGCGTGTTAATACCAGTGCGCACAAGGCTTTCTTTATCTCTCAGCATTGTCACCCCCAAACGATTGAAGTCGTGCGTACACGCGCAGAGGGTTTGGGTATTGAGTTAATTGTGGGTGATGAAGCACTTGGGGTGCCTGAATGTTTTGGCGTGTTGGTGCAATACCCGCAGAGTTTGGGTGCTGTGGTTGATTATCGCGAGTTAGCCCAACAGGTGCATGCGCAGGGCGGTGTGGTGGCGTGTGCAACCGATTTACTGGCTTTAACGGTATTGGTTTCACCAGGTAGTTGGGGCGCTGATGTTGCCATAGGTTCTGCGCAACGTTTTGGTGTACCAATGGGTGCGGGTGGTCCCCATGCAGGTTTCATGGGTTGTAAAGATGCTTTTAAACGTCATATGCCCGGTCGCTTAGTGGGTGTCTCACGTGATGCAATGGGCAACTCGGCGTTACGTTTAGCGTTGCAAACGCGTGAACAACATATACGACGTGAAAAAGCGACCTCAAACATTTGCACAGCCCAAGCGCTGTTGGCGATTATGGCCAGTATGTATGCGCTCTGGCATGGGCCTCACGGCTTACGGCAAATGGCTAAACGTGTGCATGCGCATACGGTTGCGTTACGTGACGCTATTACGCCACTCGGTTTTAAAGTGGTGAATGACAGTTTTTTTGATACTTTGTTGGTACACACGGGTGCGAACACTCAGTCATTGCACGAACATGCCGTCAAAGCAGGTATTAACCTTCGCCACATTGATGATCAGCATGTTGCGTTGTCATTTGACGAGACTGTACAAGCACAAGATGTGGCAAACCTAGCCAGTGTTTTTGCGCAATCGTTAGGTCACCAAGCGCTAAGCGTGACGGTTGATTCTTTGCGTTGGCCCGAGCTTAATGCATTATCGGCAGTGCCTAGCGCATTACAAAATCACGATGCGATTTTGCAGCACGAAATCTTTTCTAGTATTCAGTCTGAAACAGATATGCTGCGTTATTTACGCCGTTTGTCAGACCAAGATTTAGCGCTTGATCGTACGATGATTCCGCTCGGTTCTTGTACGATGAAACTCAATGCAACCGTTGAAATGATTCCGGTGACGTGGCCTGAGTTTGCTCATATTCATCCGTTTGCCCCACGCGAGCAATTGCAAGGCTATCAAATTTTAATTGATCGCCTTAGTCAAGATTTATGTGAAATCACAGGGTATGACGCGGTGAGTTTGCAGCCAAATTCAGGCGCGCAAGGCGAGTATGCGGGTTTGCTGGCGATTCGCGGTTACCACCGCGCGCGCGGTGAATTGCAACGTAATGTTTGTCTTATACCGTCATCTGCGCACGGCACCAACCCTGCATCAGCCAATATGGTGGGTATGGCAGTGGTTGTAGTGGGTTCTGATGATCAAGGTAATATTGACATAAATGACCTAAAGCGACGTATCGATGAGGCGGGCGATCGCCTGGCGGCTTTGATGGTGACCTACCCGTCAACACATGGCGTCTTTGAAGAAGCCATTACGCAAATATGCGATTTGGTACATGCTGCGGGCGGCCAAGTGTATATGGATGGCGCCAATATGAATGCGATGGTTGGCGTGGCACAACCCGGTAAATTTGGTTCTGATGTGTCGCATTTAAATTTGCACAAGACATTTTGTATTCCGCATGGTGGCGGTGGGCCAGGTGTCGGCCCTATTGGCGTCAAAGCACATTTGGAACCTTTCATGCCGGGCGTACTGAACCCGTTGGGTCAATTAGCTGTTGGGGCCGCAGTCGGGCCTGTCAGTGCAGCACCCTGGGGTTCGGCTAGTATTTTGCCTATTTCGTACGCGTATATTTTATTGATGGGTGCCAAAGGGTTGCGTCAGGCCACTGAAGCCGCTATTTTGGGGGCAAACTACATCGCTAAACGTTTGGCAGAACACTACCCAATTTTGTATACCGGGCGACATGAACGCGTTGCACATGAGTGCATACTTGACCTACAACCTATTAAAGCTCGATCTGGCATTTCAGCAGAAGACGTCGCGAAACGTTTAATTGATTACGGTTTTCATGCCCCCACTATGTCGTTTCCCGTTGCGGGTACGCTGATGGTTGAGCCCACTGAGTCTGAGAGTTTGGCTGAGCTTGATCGTTTTATTGAAGCAATGATTTCAATACGTAAAGAAATCGCGGAAGTTGAAAACGGCCAGTCTGATATGGTTGACAATGTGCTTAAAAATGCCCCTCACACTGCACAGATGTTGATGACGGGCGAGTGGCATCATGACTATACGCGAGAGCAGGCGGCATACCCTGTGGTGGGTTTAAAGCAAAACAAATATTGGCCACCGGTCGCACGCGTTGACAACGTTTGGGGTGACCGCAATTTAATATGTGCGTGCCCACCTTTGTCGAGCTATGCTTAAATCGCATTCATATTAATTGAGTGTGTTGTTATGTGTTGATAGTACGTTCAAGTATGTACAAGTACGTTGTCATGCGTTGCGGCGCTATTAAACGCGCTCGTAAGTAACAAACGCGTAATTTAAGCCGTTTTCCTCAGGTTGTGGTGCGCGTGATGTTTCGCGCCATAATTTTGGGTCAAGCGGGGCAAAAGTGGCATCGCCTTGAATGTCTTGCTCGATTTCAGTGGCCACAACCCGATCAATTTTCGGCAACATATCAGCATACAGTTGCGCGCCACCGATGACAAAGACTTCGGGCATATTTTTTGTTAAAGCAAGGGCTTGTTCAACACTTTGTACGCAGGTGGCACCTTCAAATCGTGCGGTGCTGTTGCGCGTCATCACAACGTTAAGGCGGCCGGGCAGGGGGCGCCCAATTGATTGCCATGTTTTACGACCCATGATGATGGGGCAACCCATGGTGGTGCGTTTGAAGAACGCCAAATCACCGGGTAGTTTCCAAGGTAATGTGTTGTCTTTGCCAATGGTGCGATTGCGCGCATAGGCCACAATTAAATTTAATCGATGTAAAGTCATACGGCTACAGGGGCTTTTATGTGGGCGTGGTGTTGGTAGTTTTCAATCACAAAATCTTCATACCTGTAACCAAAAATTGAATCGGGTTTGCGCCCAATGTTCAGTGTGGGGTAGGGGAACGGGTCGCGAGCTAATTGCGTTTGAACTTGTTCAAAGTGATTGCTGTAAAGATGGCAATCGCCACCTGTCCAAATAAAATCACCCACATCTAAATCACATTGCTGCGCCACCATGTGTGTTAACAGTGCGTAGCTTGCAATATTGAATGGTACCCCCAAAAAGATGTCGGCGCTACGTTGGTAGAGCTGACACGACAGCTTGCCGTCAGCCACGTAAAACTGAAAAAAAGCATGGCAAGGCGGTAGTGCCATGTCGCCAATTAAACCCACATTCCAAGCCGAAACGATTAAACGTCGTGAATCAGGGTTGGTGCGAATTTGATCAACAACTTGCGAAATCTGGTCAATTGAACCCCCATTTGGTGTGGGCCATGAACGCCACTGTACGCCATATACGGGGCCTAGATCACCGTCTGCGCGAGCCCATTCATTCCAGATCGTAACGCTATTTTCTTGCAACCATTTGACGTTTGACTCGCCTCTTAGAAACCACAGTAATTCAATAAATATGCTGCGCGTATGCAGCTTCTTAGTGGTGACTAGGGGGAAGCCTTCGGCCAGATCAAAGCGCATTTGATGACCAAACACAGAGCGCGTGCCGGTACCGGTACGGTCAGTTTTGCTGACGCCGTTTTCGTAAACGTGCCGCATAAGGTTTTCATATTGGTTCATACTGTTTTTAATTTCCGATCGTTTCGTCGACAATTTCAATTGAAAAGGTCAGTTTGGCGGTTTTCATCATCATGGCTGAGGCCGAACAGTATTTTTCGTGTGACAAGTTAACGGCCCGTTCAACGGCAACTCGTGATAGCGCTTTACCCGTCACAACAAAACCAAAGTTAATCGCTGTAAAAACCTTAGGATCAGCTTCAGCGCGTTCTGCGGTCAGTTTGACTTGGCAGCGGGTTACGGCATGGCGACCCCGCTTTAAAATTAATACGACGTCGTAAGCTGCGCAAGCGCCTGTGCCGGCCAAAACAGTTTCCATGGGCCGCGGTGCGAGGTTGTTGCCGCCGCCGTCAGGTGCGCCGTCCATTGCCAACACATGGCCTGAGCCGGTTTTGGCTATAAAGAGCATGCCCTCAGGGCCACCCCAGTCAATTGTGCATTCCATGCCAAAATTCCTTATAAAGCTGAAGTTTTTAAGCTATCAAGTATTAATAACGTTTTAACATACAGGCATGTCTATGAATCAACCTTTTGTTGCCCCAACGTTTCGCCGCAGAGCCGGCTTATTTGATGCCCTCATCGGTGAACTTGATGTGGCGTTAAATGTCTTGTCAGGCCATGCTCAAGCGGGGCGACCTTACCCGGCTGCGTCTTGCAATGTACAAGCTGATCAAGCGCTGACCGACCCCGAAAAGCAACATGCAGCGGCCCTCATGCGGGTCAATCATGTGGGTGAGGTCTGCGCTCAGGCGTTGTATAGGGGGCAAGCTTTGGGGTGTAAGAGCGCGCCCACAGTTGCTGTATTGCGCGCTGCAGCACAAGAAGAAACCGACCATTTGGCTTGGTGTGGACAACGATTAAAAGAATTGAAAAGCCGCCCAAGCTACCTTAACCCGGTTTGGTATGCGGGTTCGTTTGCGATGGGTTTGGTCGCAAGCCAACTGGGCGTTGCCCGCAGTTTAGGGTTTATGGCTGAAACCGAACGACAAGTTGAGGCACATTTAGACAGCCATCTACTTGACTTGCCTACCCAAGACCAATGCTCGCGCGCTATCGTGTTGCAAATGCGTGATGATGAAATCAAACATCGCAAAACGGCCCAAAGTCATGGTGGGGTGGCTCTGGCAAAACCAATCCGATACTTTATGATTTTAATATCTAAGTTTATGACTAAAACAGCTTATCGAATTTAAAATTATTTTGGTCAGCCTGCTTTACTAAGTCAGCGTGATAACTTGAGTCAAAAAGCGCCTATTTATGTTGCGGTGCAAAAAATTTATTGATTTCATAGGAGGTTTTTTTGCATAATTTATCTTGCATTGCAACAAAAATTACGGTAATATCTTTTTATTGAAGTTAAGTAATGGGCTTAAAAGCGCAAAGTTGTTTGGTTTAATGCGCAGATGCAGGGGTTTGTACTCGTAAAAATAGGCGCGATAAATAGCACTAACTGTACTTTGTAGAACAGCACAGAGCAGCACAATTTAGTAGCGCTACGCAGCCTAGCAATTAGTTAACTCACCTTTATTTTTAAGCTTAAGCACTTGAAGTTTTTCCAACCAGTTGTCTCCTCCACCTCCTCTTTTGGTGGATTTAACCCAGAGTCTCGCGACTTTGGGTTTTTTTTGGCCTTTTTTAGCCTTTAATGCTTTTGGCCAGTGAGCTGTCGTATCCAGTGCTGGGTCGACGCATCAAAAGACGCGTTGGCGGTCATCTCAGGTGAGGCCAGTTGCTTTTCAAGTTGGCTGGCAAGATGTTTACCAAACTCAACACCCCATTGATCAAAGGGGTTAATGCCCCAAATGACAGCTTGTGTAAAAACTTTGTGTTCGTAAAGCGCCAGCAAAGCCCCCAGACGACGTGCATCAAGTTTAGGAAGCACAATCAAGGTAGATGGCCTACCCCCGGTATGTACGCGGTGTTTAGCCAACCATCGAGCATATTCAGGGGTAACGCCGGAATTTGTGCTTTCGACTAAGGCTTCGTCGTATGATTTGCCACGCCATAGAGCCGCGCGCTGAGCCAAACAGTTCGCCACGAGTAAACGGTGATGATAAGCATGTTTGTGATCTGGTTCAGCACAGATCACAAAGTCAACGGGTGCCCCTTGCTTGTCTTGGTGTAACCATTGAAAGAACGTGTGTTGGCTATCGGTGCCAGACATACCCCATATGACTGGGCTACTAGGCACTTCGAGGGGGCTGCCATCTTTAAGAACCGACTTACCTAACGATTCCATTTCAAGTTGTTGTAGCCAGGGCACTAAGTCAGTCAGTCGGGCATCATAGGGGCACATCGCCATTGACGCAAACCCTAGGACACTACAGTTGGCGACGCCACTGATGGCCATTTGAATGGGGGCGTTTTCACTTATGGGGGCGTTTAAAAAGTGTTCGTCCATGGCGTGGGCACCTGCTAATAACTCAGCAAAGACGTTCCAGCCTAAACCTAAGGCTACCGGTAGACCGATGGCTGACCACAGTGAATAACGACCACCCACCCAATCCCAAAATTCAAATATGTGTTTTTCGTCAATACCAAACTTTATGGCGGCTGCTCGGTTTGCGGTTAAACCCACAAATTGATCAAGTGGGCGTTTGATGCCACTGGTCTGCATCCAGTCGATGACGCGTTGGGCGTTTGCGAGTGATTCAATTGTAGTGAACGATTTTGACGCCACCAAGACAAGAGTGTCGCGTGGGTCTAGACCGTCAAGCGCCGTCGTGATGGCGTGCGCATCGACGTTAGCCGCAAATCTTAGGGTGCGACGTGTTGAAATTCCTGACAAAGCATGTATGGCCATGCGTGGGCCCCAATCACTGCCACCAATACCCAAATGCACAACATTGCGATAACGATTTTGAGTATTAGCTTGTTCTACAAAAGCCTGCATACGTGCCCGTTCGTTGATTACCTGTTTAGCGACTTGTGCGGGCGGTTCGGGGGCACGTAATGCGGTATGCAAGGCAGGGCGATTTTCTGTCCAGTTAACCGACTCACCTTGAAATAGTTGCTGGCGCACTTGATCAAAATTACGATGTTTTAACAGATCAGTCGCTGCATTTTGCATCGCTTTAGAGGTGCGTTGTGTTGATAAATCAACCGTTAAACCTGCTGCTTGAATCATGCGCAAATCTTGCTCGCGATTATCAGCTGCTTTAACTGCCCCTGAAAATTGATGCCAAACTGGTAAAGAAATTAAAGTCATAGCAACACTTTAAAAAGGAAGCTTGGCATGAGGTGCCAAGGCTTGCAATTTGTCGCGAAAGATTTTTTGAATTCGTTCAAGCGCTACGGGATTATCGCCTTCAAATCTTAAAACAACAACGGGTGTTGTGTTTGACGCGCGCGCTAAACCAAAGCCATCTACATAATCAGCACGCAAGCCGTCGATAGTTGATACCGATTGCGCGCCTTCAAAGCGACCCTCTCGCTGCAATTTTGTGATCAACTCGAATGGTTCACCCTCTTGCATTTCAAGCTTGAGTTCAGGCGTTGAGTAGGCGTTTGGCAAAGCTTCAAGTAAGGCTGAAGGATGGTCGTGACGAGATAAAATCTCTAATAAACGTGCGCCGGTATAGAGCCCGTCGTCAAAACCAAACCACCGTTCTTTAAAGAAAATGTGGCCGCTCATTTCACCAGCCAGTGGCGCGCCCGTTTCGGCAAGTTTGGCTTTAACCAAAGAGTGACCAGTCCGCCACATCAAGGGATGACCACCCGCTTCTTCAATTGCAATGGCAAGTTGGCGGCTGCATTTCACATCAAAGATAATGGTTTGACCGGGGTTACGTGACAGTACATCGCGAGCAAATAAAATCATTTGACGGTCGGGCCAAATGATTTCACCGCTTTGTGTCACAACGCCTAAGCGGTCACCGTCGCCATCAAATGCCAGCCCAACATCACACTGATTGTTTTTTACGCACGCAATGAGGTCTTGCAAATTATGTGGGTCTGCAGGGTCAGGGTGATGGTTGGGGAAGTTGCCATCAACTTCACAAAACAGCGGTATGACTTCACAACCCAATGATTCAAATAATTGAGGGGCGATGGCACCGGCCACGCCGTTACCGCAGTCAACGGCTATTTTTAAAGGCCGAGCCATCTGAATGTCTTTAACGACATGTTTTAAATAGGGGGTAATAATATCAAAAGTAGTGGTTTTCCCAGACTGAGCGGGTAACGCCAGTGGCTTACACATTTCAGCTCTTAAGGATGTAATGTTGTCACCGTGTAGGGTGCCGCCAGCCATCATCATTTTGAACCCGTTATATTCAGGCGGGTTGTGGCTACCCGTAACGGCTACACCTGAACCAGTACCCAAAGTATGGGCGGCAAAGTAGACCAAAGGGGTGGGCACTTCACCTAAATCAAGGGTGTCTATACCGGCTTCACGCATGCCGCGTTGCAGGGCTTCAGTCAATATGGGGCTGCTATGCCGACCGTCACGCCCTACGACCATTTGAGTCACGCCAGCCAGCCGCGCTCGCATGGCCAAGCTGCGTCCTAATCTAACTGCAAACTCTTCATTTAATACCCCAGGCACTTTGCCTCTTATGTCGTAAGCTTTAAAGGCTGATGCGGGTAATGCAAAAGGGGTGTTCATCGTGAGGTGGCAACCAAAATAATGACAAATGGAAAGGGGTTAAATTAATGTTAGCTAATTTGACTTAAAAAATTGATTTGAGTGCTTAAGCTATTTATTATCGCAAATATTTTGATTGCCATAATTTAATACATTTTTTAAACAAATTTGCCTAGTTGTACACATAGAGCTTAGCCACCCGTTTAGCACCTTCATATCTGCCTAAAATTGAGAAGCCATACTTTGTAATTGCTATAACCAAGGGTAATCACTTATAAAAATTGGTCTTACTTCTATTTATACTGGTAAGACCAGAGTACTTTTTTGTGGAGACAAAATGAAGATTAAAAAAATTATTAGCGCCATGACTTTAGCGCTTGTCGGTGTTGTGGGTGTTGCAAGTGTCGCAAGCGCTCAAAGCCCTGTGCGTCTTGGCGCCCTCTACCCTTTTAGTGGTGGCCTTGCATTGCTCGGAGATGAAAGTTTTCGAGGTTTTGAGCTGGCTGTCGAAAAACGCAATGCAGCCGGCGGTTTGCTAGGAGCAAAAATCGAAGTTTTTAAGTCTGATGCCGTCGATGCTAATCAGGCTGTCGGTTCTGCTCGAAGACTGATTTCCGTCGATAAAGTTCAAGCAATTTTTGGAAGCTATGCCTCTTCTATTTCGTTTGCAGCTACGCAAGTCAGTGAAAAAGAGGGCATTCCATACTTTGAACTGGGTGCAATATCTGACCCGATTACAGAGCGTGGTTATGAGTTGTTGTTTCGATCGAACCCAACATCAAAAGGTTTTGCTAACAGAACTGTTGACGTCATCAATAAAATTATCGCTCCTGGTTTAAATGTTAAGCCCTCTGACTTACGCATTGCGATTATTCATGAAGATGCCCTCTACGGTACGACCGTTGCTAAATATCAAATCGAAGGCGCAAAAAAAGCAGGTTTAAATGTGGTTGAAGTTTTACCTTATTCTGCTAAAGCTGTAGACCTTTCCTCATTGATTCTGCGGCTGAAGGGTTCAAAAGTTGATGTGGTGTTGCAGACGTCTTATCAAAACGATACCGTGCTATTTTTCCGCCAAATGAAAGAAGCTGACTTTAAGCCCCGTGCGGTGATTGGTGCTGGCGGTGGTTACTCGCTTCAAGATACCGTTTTAGCAGTCGGGGCTGATGGCATGCATGGTGTGTTTGACATAGACTTTACCCAGTACTTGACGAATGAGGCCGGTGCGCCAGGCTTGAGTGCTTTTGTTAAAGCGTATAAAGCCAAGTATGGAATGTCCCCACGTTCTGGTCATAGTTTGGCTAATTATGCCGGTGCACTCATTTTCTTTGACGCGATTCAAAATGCAGGTTCTATGGATCCGCAAAAGATTCGTAAAGCGGTATTGGCTTTAGATATTCCTATGGGTCAAAGTGCAACGGGTTGGGGCGCGAAGTTTGAAGCGAGCGGTCAAAACACCCGTGGGTTGCCATCTGTTATGCAGTGGCTTGATGGAAAGTTGACCACTGTTTATCCGCCTGAGGCTGCAGTCGCCGCCCCAGTCGTCGGTCAAGTCGGCAAGTAATTTCGTTTCACGTTTGGAGGGGCTGATGTCCCTCCATTATTTTGCCAAGTTGATTGGATCGTAATGGAAATTTTTCTTCAGCTCTTGGTTAACGGACTGCTGCTCGGTGGCACTTTAGCCATAATTAGCGTGGGTTTGACGCTTATTTTTGGAATTGTACGTGTAGTGAATTTTGCACACGGCGAATTTCTAATGATCGGTATGTATGTGGTCTATTTACTATACCAATATTCGGGTATGCACCCTTACGTCGCTGTTGTACCAGCCATTGTAATTTTATTTATTTTGGGCGCAATGATGCAACGTTTCATCATTCAGCCATTGCTTTCGGCCGACCCCCACATTCAAATATTTGCTACGGTTGGTATATCAACTGCCTTACTTAATTTGGCATTGTTGGTATTTGGTGCAGATGTGTTCTCTGTTAAGTTAAATGATGTGAGTTCAAGCACGATTAAGTTGGGCTTTCTAACCATTGTGTCGGGTCAGTTGATTACCTTTTGCGTGTCAATTGTGTTGATGGGTTCACTTCATTTATTTCTTAAAAATACATATTTAGGTCGTGCTGTTCGGGCAACTGCGCAACATCGTTATGCCGCCCAGCTCATGGGTGTGAATGTCGAACGCATCTATATTTTTGCTTTTGGCATGGGGTGTGCCTGTTTAGGTCTTGCCTCGGGTTTGTTGATTCCACAGTACCCCGTCTTTCCCACAGTTGGCAGTTTTTTTGTTTTAACAGCCTTCGTGATTGTGGTCTTGGGCGGTTTAGGTAGCCTAAGCGGCGCCTTTCTGGGCTCAATGATTATCGGCCTGGTAGACAGTCTTGCTGGTTATTACATCGCGCCTGATCTGAAGGAGGTTGTTTACTTCTTGATTTTCATTGGTATCTTGGTTGTTCGCCCCACCGGCCTACTTGGTCTGGGCCGTGGTTCAGAATAGAGTTGCAACGCTAATGAATATTTTTCAACCCAGAGTTTATATCACCCTAATTGCCTTGTCGCTACTTCTAGTGGTGCCTGTGTTGTCAGGTTCGTCTTTCATTTACCATATATTTGTTTTGCTTTGTATTTTTGCTGCCTTATCAACAGCTTGGAATATTGTCGGTGGTTTTGCAGGTCAACTCTCTCTTGGGCATGCTGTCTTTTACGGAATCGGTTCGTATTCAGCGGTTTTATTGATGATGCGATTTGGTATTTCCCCCTGGGTAGGTATGCTTGTGGGCATGGTGATTGCAACCCTTGTGTCAGCCATTATTAGTTACCCATGCTTTCGATTGCGAGGGCCATTCTTTGCATTGGCCACGATTGCTGTTTTAGAGGTTGTTCGCTTAATCGCCATTAATCAAACTGCTATAACAGGCGGTGCTGCAGGCTTAGCCCCACCACTCAAAATGGGTCTAGAGTGGATGATGGTTCGCGAAAAATGGATCTACCTACTCATAGCCTTTAGTTTTCTTGTGGTGACGTTAATTGCGTCGCAAATCATTAAAAACTCTCGCTTAGGTTATTACTTGATCGCTGTGCGAGAACGCGAAGACGCTGCTTTAGCGGTGGGTGTCAACGCTGTGAAAGTCAAGCTGATAGCCGTCATGGTGTCAGCCGCGCTCACTAGTGCGGTAGGTAGTTTTCATGGCATGTATCTTGGTTTTATTGATCCGGCGTCTGCGTTTTCTCTCGAGTTGTCCATTCAAATTGCAATGTTCGCCTTAATTGGTGGTCTTGGAACGGTTTTTGGGCCGCTGGTGGGTACGGTATTAGTGCTGCCTATTGCAGAACTGGCTCGCGGTTGGTTCTCGGGTTATGGAAACGGTTTGCACGGGCTGGTTTATGGCGTTGTGCTGGTGATTGTGGTGCTGACTATTCCAAAAGGTTTGGTGGGGCGTTTTGGCCCGACGTTTGCTCGTTGGATTGATGCACTCCCTGGCGGTAAACGAATGACGGTTGCGCCTACAGAAATTAACAATCTGCTTAAAGTGAGTGTTTCACCAACGAAGGGCGAACCTATTTTGGTAGCCAATAATTTAAATCTTTATTTTGGCGGCCTACACGCCACGAACAATGTTTCTCTGTCTCTTCAAGAGGGTGAAATACTCGGTGTTATTGGGCCTAACGGGGCGGGTAAAACCACTGTTTTTAATCAGCTATCTGGTTTTCTTCGACCTAATAGCGGTGAAATCAAGGTGCGCATGTCTAATGGTAGCTGGGTTTCCCCCAGCAGTCCTGTTCAATTCGTTAACTCGGGCATCGGGCGTACTTTTCAAATTGCTCAACCCTTCGCCGATCTGACGGTGCTTGAGAACATCATGTTGGGCGCTTTTATGCATACCCGCATGCCCTCTGAGGCTGCCACAGTTGCCCGTCAGGTTGCGCAACTTACAGACCTCACCCCTATGCTTGACATAAGGGCTAAAAATCTAACCGTGGGGAGTATGAAGCGTCTAGAAATGGCCCGTGCACTTGCCACCAAACCACGCGTCTTATTGCTTGATGAGGTGCTGGCAGGCTTGAACCCAGCCGATGTGTCTAAGGCCATCGAAATTATTTTACGAGTCCGCGACTCGGGGGTTTCTGTTCTGATGATCGAACATATTATGCAGGCTGTAATGGAACTTTCTGATCGCGTGGTGGTTATCAATTCTGGTAGCGTACTCAAAGAAGGTGCGCCGCGTGACGTCGTCAATGACCCGCGCGTGATTGAAGCCTACCTTGGTAAGGAATACTCACATGCTTAAGTTGGAAGGCATCTCTGCAGGTTATGGCGGTACAGAAATTATTCGTAACGTATCGCTTGAGGTTAATCGCGGCGAAGTCGTGACGATTGTGGGCGCAAACGGTGCGGGTAAGACAACCACCTTACGTACGATATGTGGAATTATTAAACCCACAGTTGGCAAGATTGAGTTTGAGGGTCAAGAAATCAATGGCCTTAGATCAGATCAGATCGTAAATATTGGCATAACCATGGTTCCCGAAGGGCGGCAATTGTTCCCTTTTATCTCTGTAAAAGATAATTTGTTGATGGGTGCCTTTAAAAAGTCAGCCCGTAGCTTGGCCACTCAGCGCATGGAAGAAGTACTTGAAATTTTTCCTCGCGTGCGTGAACGTTTGACACAGCAAGCGGGCAGCTTGTCAGGTGGTGAGCAGCAGATGGTAGCGATTGCACGCGGGCTCATGTCGAACCCTGCAATGCTTATGTTTGATGAGCCATCTCTGGGTCTGTCACCGCTTTTAGTTTCTCAGGTATTTGATGTGATTGATCGTATTGTTAGCTTGGGCATGACGGTTTTGATTGTTGAACAAAACATTGTGCACACGCTCAAAATTGCAAATCGAGGCTATGTTCTGGAAAACGGTGAGGTAACACTGACGGGAACCGGTAAAGAGTTGCTCGAGAACCCAAAAATTAGAAAAGCATATTTAGGAATATGAAATATGACACCTAATCGTCATCATGATCGCATCGTACTGGTCACGGGTGCAGCAAACGGAATTGGTGCCATTATTTCTAAACAGTATGCCCAGGAAGGTGCCAAACTTGCTCTTGTTGACGTTGATGCAGAGTCGTTGGTAGCTCGTGCTGAGGCACTTAAGGTATATGGTGGGCAAGTGGCCTGGTCTGTTGCCGATGTATCAAACTATACGCAGTGTGATCAGGCGTTGAATGATCTAACTGCTGCACTGAGTGGTACGGTTGACACGCTGATTAATAATGCAGGTATTTCACCTAAAAAAAATGGTGAGCCTGTCAATTTTTGGGAAATGGATCCTGCAGAATGGGTTCGTGTAGTGGGTGTGAATCTGCACGGAGCCTTTAACTGGTCGAGGCTTGTAACACCCTCAATGGTTAACAATCGATTTGGTAGCATTGTCAATATGTCTTCTGTTGCAGCCAAGTTTTTTGTCTCTTTTACAGGAGCTCACTACGGCACCACCAAGGCCGCGTTGATTGGTTTTACGCGTGATTTGGCTGCTGAGTTAGGCCCTCATGGGGTTACAGTTAATGCTATAGCACCCGGAAGAATCAAAACACCATTGATGCTAACGGCAAATCAAGCAACTAACGACGCCATCCTTTCACAAACGGCACTTCGTAGGTTTGGTGAACCAGAAGATGTGGCTGAAATGGCCTGTTTTTTGACTTCCTATGAAAGTCGTTTTGTAACGGGCCAGACGGTAGATGTAGCGGGTGGTTGGCTGATGACCTAATGCAGCCTAGGCTGTAAGGTATTTCACAAGCCGTTTTTCTGCATTTTCAAGGTGAGTACGTGCAGTCATTTCGGCTGCAACAGGGTCTGAATCCAAGATGGCGTTATAGATTGCCTGATGTTCAGCCTGAACCGCCTCAATTAAGTTGGTATGTCGTGTTTTAGTATTGCTTCTTAAGTGCCGAATCATTTTGCGAGCGGTATGTTCCAGATGTTGGCTCAGTGTTTCAAAATAAGGGTTATGGGTGGCTAAAACAATGGTTTGGTGGAATTCAAAATCTTCTTCATCGCCCAAGCGATCACTGGCAATGGCGTATTCCATGCCTAGCAAGCATCGGCGAATTTTTTTCAAGTCTTCATTCGTTCTGCGCGAGGCAGCGAGTCTTGTCGCCGCGACCTCTACGGTTGAGATCAGTTCCATCACTTGCGAGATTGCAAATTTTTCATCAAGCTCAATGGCTTGTATTTTAAATTCCTCACGTGTGTCACGCGCCTTCACAAATACCCCGACCCCACGTCGAATTGACACTAAACCTTTAGATTTAAGGCTTGAGAGTGCTTCGCGAACGACTGGCCGACTGACAGAAAACTGTTCACATAGATCACGCTCACTGGGCAACCGATCATCAGGCACAAGTTGACTTGTTTGAATGAGTTTTTCGATTTTTTGTGCAATTTCATCGGGCCGATGAAGTGATTCACTGGGTTGTTTTGTCATGATATTAATTTAACGTTAATTAAAAAACTACATTTTTATAATGGTAAAAAATTACGTCGAAAATACGAAAATCTAATTATTTTTATGATGGGTATTAATTATTATGGTAAGTCCACAATATAAACTGGTAATACCACGCAAAGCAATACTGAAATATTATTTAAACCAATAACAGGTAAGTCATAAACAGATGATTGGAATCACAGGTAAGACCAAACTATACGGCATTGTGGCCGACCCTATCCTGCAGGTCAAAACACCACAAACGATCAATGCCTGGATGTCAAAACACCATGTCGATGGCATTTTGGTGCCGATTCACGTGCCTGCATCAGGTCTGAAATCGCTGGTTGAGGGTTTGCGTGGCATGATTAATCTGGGTGGTTTGGTTGTAACGGTGCCCCATAAAACAACCATTATTCATCTTTGTGATGAGGTTTCTCAGGCTGCGCAGTTGGTCGGGGCGGTCAACATCATACGGCGCACCAGCGCAGGCCGGTTAGTAGGTGACATTCTGGATGGTAAAGGTTTTGTTGGAGGCCTCAAGCAGCACAATATTGACATTAAAGGTAAAAAAGTGTTTTTGGTTGGGGCGGGTGGTGCTGCCAATGCAATTGCCTTCTCGCTTTGCGAATCGGGCGTTCAAGAGTTGGCTGTTCACAACCGCACAAAATCTAAGGTAGAAGATATGTTTTCCCGTTTGGGCAAGATCTATCCAAGTGTCAAAATGACATTCGCAACATCTAGCCCGGTTGGGTATGACGTGATTGTGAATGCATCATCACTCGGTATGGCAGAAACAGACCCTTTACCCTGCGCAATAGAAGCGCTACAGAGCAATCAAGTGGTTGCAGAAATCATTATGAGTCCAACATTGACTCCATTGTTGGCTGCCGCGCAACAGAAAGGCTGCAAAATTCAATACGGTTTACCCATGCTTGAGAGTCAAATCGAATTGATGGTAGATTTCATGGGCCTAAAAAAATAAGATGGAATCGTTCGATTTTGTAATTGTCGGCGGTGGCACAGCGGCTTGCATCTTAGCGAATCGCTTGAGCGAAAATGGCCGCCACACCGTGTTGATGCTCGAAGCTGGTGGCCAGCCGCGTAGCTTATGGATATCGATACCCGCAGGCTTCACAAAATTATTGAATAACCCCGTTTATAACTGGCGCTTTGAAACCAAGCCGGTTGACACCATTTTAGGCCGAACGATTGCCATACCGCGTGGTAAAGGGTTGGGTGGGTCAAGCTTAATTAATGGCATGATTTATGTTCGTGGTCAGCATCAAGACTACGATCATTGGGCGAAGCTCGGTGCATTGGGCTGGTCTGGCGCTGATGTGGCACCTTATTTTGAAAAGATTGAAACATACCTTCTGGGTGGTTCAGCGCGAGGAAAAAAAGGGCCAATGCACATCTCTCAAGTAGCCGAGCGTCATCCGATTGCAGCAGCCATGATTGAGGCGGCACGCCAAGATGGCCAACCCATCGTGGATGACTATAACGGTGATGATCAAGAAGGCTTTGGCTATTATCAAGTCACTCAGAAAGAAGGGCGTCGCTGGAGCGTCTACGAGGGTTACCTGAAGCCAGCCCTAGGGCGAAAAAATTTGACGGTACGAACGCATGCCCACGTCACAAAAGTTAATATTGATCATACTCAGTGTCGCGGCGTAACGTATCAACATCAAGGTAAAGCAGTCACCGTTCAGGCCAATATTGAAGTGGTGATGGCTGCAGGTTCAATTCAAACGCCACAGATACTTGAATTATCAGGTGTGGGTAACCCAACATTGCTGCAAAAAAATGGTATTGAAGTGGTGCGTCCTGCGCCGCAGGTAGGCGAGAACTACATTGATCACTTTGCGACTCGAATGAACTGGAGAGTGCGCAATACCCAAACGCTAAATGAAACCGCTCAAGGTTGGCGCGTGGGCCTGGCGGCGCTGAAATATTTCATGACGCATACAGGAATTTTGGCGCTTGGAACAGGCCTTGTGCACGGGTTTGTAAAGACACGACCTGAATTAGCGACGCCTGATGCACAATATTTTTTTATGCCGGCTAGCTACGCTAATGCGGCAGTTCGAAAGCTAGATCATGCGCCTGGTATGACTATCGGCGTTACAGGCTTAAGGCCTACATCACGAGGCAGTATTCACATTGAGTCACGTGACCCTATGCTTGCACCCGCCATCCGACAAAACTTTCTATCAACGGCCGAAGATCAAAAAACACTTATTGATGCAATGAAGTTAGCCAGACGCATTGTCAGTCGTTCTGCCATGGCGTATTACATTGACCACGAAATGAGCCCGGGTGAATCTGTTCAGTCAGAAGACGAATGGTTAAACTTTGCACGCGAAAATGGTCAGACGATTTATCACCCCATTGGCACCTGCAAAATGGGAGCAGGCAGCGATGCTGTGGTTGATGTCAGGCTTCGTTTCAAGGGAATACAAGGTTTGCGAATTGTTGATGCGTCAGTGATGCCTGCAATGGTTTCTGGTAATACACAGGCTGCGGTCATGATGGTGGCAGAACGCGGTGCAGATTTTATTCTTGAGGATGCGCGGGCATGACAAAGGCGATTATGCAATACCCCGGTCTTTCCGAAAAAATTGTATTTAATACCGGCGCTGCAAGTGGCATCGGCTTAGCAATGGCCCATGCCTTTGCAAGCCAAGGTGCCAGCCTCATGCTACTAGACCTAGACGGGGTAGGCTTAGTGCGTGCTAAGGGCGAGCTAGAGGCAGCATATCCAAACGTTCGCGTCGAAATTTTCGTGGCGTCAATTATCGACCCTGAAGGGTTAGAGGCCGCCGTTGAACAAACCATAAAAAAATTCGGCAGACTTGATGTGTTGCTCAATAATGCAGGCATCTCGATGAATAAGCCTGCTCTTGAAATCACCCCTGAAGAATGGCGTCGCGCAATTGATATTGATCTATCAGGCATATTTTTTTGTTGTCAATCTGCTGCGCGACGCATGATGAATAACGGTGGTGGGGTGATTCTCGCTACTGCGTCAATGTGGGGCTTGAGGTCTTCTGCACGGCGCACAGCCTATTGCGCAGCTAAAGCAGGTGTGGTATCGCTTTGCAAGTCACTGGCGGTTGAATGGGCAGAGCATCATATTCGCGTCAATGCCATTTGCCCTGGCTATATTCAAACTACGTTAGTAAACGATCTAGTCAGTCGTGGTGTCTTAGATGAGCAGTCACTGCATACACGAACGCCATTAGGTCGTATGGGTACCCCAGAAGAAGTGGCCCACACTGCGCTTTATCTTGCTTCTGATTTAGCGGGTTTTATAACCGGTCATGCCATGGTGATTGATGGCGGTTGGACAGCAAACGGTTACTAAGTCATCAGCTAAATGGTTAAAAAAGAGGCGGCTTGGCGATTGCGTCAATTCAAAACGGTGAGTTAACTCTGGACATAAAATAATGAAGAATTTTAAAGACCGCCTTTTGCTCTTAACGGGTGCAAATGGGGGCATTGGCCGAGAGGTGGCACGACAGTTTCATGAGATGGGCGCCCATTTATTATTGACAGACATTGATATTGAAGGCCTCATCATTTTCGCCAACTCGCTTAAACACGGCGCTGGAAAAGTGATCTGTCAGCGCCTAGACGCAAACGCCACGCGAGATGCTGACGAAGTCGTCAAGTTGGCTCGCGAACAATTTGGTGGTATCGATTTTTTTGTGCCATCAGCTGGCATCTATCTTGCACAACCGGTACGTGAAATGACAGATGAGCAATGGCGTCAGACCCTTGCAATAAATTTAGATGGCGTTTTTTTCCTGACACGACGTGTCATATCAGCATTAAAACCAAATAGCTCAATCGTATTTATTAGCTCACTTGCGGCACACCGTGGTGCCTTTTATAATGCCCATTACAGCGCCTCAAAAGGGGCCATACTAAGCCTTTCACGCTCGCTTGCTCGTGAGCTTGGTCCGCAAACGCGAGTCAATGCTGTGTCTCCGGGTCTAATTGATACCCCGATGGCATCAGACCTGATTCGTACCCGCGGTGAACTTTCAATTTCTCAAACACCGCTCAAACGAGTGGGTCAGCCTGGTGAGGTTGCTTCTGTTATCTCGTTTTTGTGCAGCGAAGACGCTAGCTTTGTGACTGGCGAAACAATTCATGTCAACGGGGGTATTCACATGGAATAGGGTTGTGATCTTTACTATATTGCTTGTTCAATTAAGCGATAACAGCCCTAACTTTGTGAAATAAAACGAAGCACAACTTAATACCAACCCATCCCTAGAAGGCGAAGTTTTATACTCTAATCGAGCTTCCCTGAAAGACGAGGTTTTACGCGCTGACTGGTAAAAGCTGACTCTAAATAGGTAGTTAACAATAATTACTTAAGATCAATTCGATTGATGTTAAAAATGAAAAAGGCTTAAAACCATGATTCTTGACGCATTGCGGGCCCTTGTCGGGCCAGAGCATGTCTTAACGGGTGCCGATACTGAATCTTACGTCGTCGATTGGCGTGGCCGTTATCGTGGCGTCACGCAAGCCGTGGTACGCCCTGCTGATGTCGAGGCTTTAGCCGCTGTGGTTCGTTGTTGCGTGCAACATCAGACCCCTATCGTTACGATCGGGGGCAACACAGGCTTGTGTGGGGGTGCTACGCCCGATGAGTCCGGGCGCGCAGTGATGATCTCAACGGCTAGGCTGAATCGCATTCGGTCAATTGACACTGAAAACGACACCATGACGGTTGAGGCGGGTGTGATTTTGCAAACCATTCAACAGGCAGCGCAAGCAGCTGATCGCTTGTTCCCCCTCAGTTTGGCTGCCGAAGGCACGTGCACTATTGGTGGCAATTTAGCAACTAATGCGGGTGGAACGCAAGTTTTACGTTATGGCAATGCACGTGAACTGACGCTTGGCCTAGAAGTGGTGACGCCACAAGGTGAGATTTGGCACGGTTTACGCGGGCTTCGCAAAGACAACACAGGTTACGATTTACGCGATCTATATATCGGTAGCGAAGGTACGCTGGGCATTATTACGGCCGCCACCTTGAAACTGTTCCCTCGACCTGTTGCGCAATACACCGCCATGTTGGCCCTCAATAGCTTAGAAGATGCTGTGACTTTACTGTCACATGCCAAGTCAGGTTTTGGGGCTGCATTAACGGCTTTTGAAGTGATGGCGGGTGATGTACTGAGAAGCGTTGTGAAAGTTGCCGAACGTCAACGCATTCCTTTTCAGGGCGGTGCTACTGAATCAAATTGGTTTGCGTTGCTTGAGCTGTCAGACAGTGAAAGCGCTACGCACGCGCGTCAAATGTTTGAAGAGGTGTTGGGCGAGGCACTTGAAAAAGAGTGGGTGACTGATGTCGCTATTGCTGAAAACGAAACACAATCGCATGCCATGTGGCACTTGCGAGAGAGCATACCCTTGGTTGAGGCTGCATTAGGAAAAAGTATTAAGCATGACGTGTCAATTCCGATTTCGTCCATTGCTGAGTTTGTACGTGTTACCAATGCAGCGCTGCAAGCAAACTTTATAGGTCTGAAAAATATTGTATTTGGTCATCTAGGTGATGGTAACCTGCACTACAACGTTTCTCGTAAAGCTGAGATCACTGAAGCTGACCTTTTGTCAAAACAAGCGCAAATTTATATGTTGGTTCACGACAGTGTGCATGCGTTCAACGGCTCAATCAGTGCTGAGCATGGGGTTGGGCAACTCAAGCGTGACGAGCTAACGCGCTACAAAAGTAGCGTTGAACTTGATTTGATGAAGCGTATTAAAAAGGCGCTTGACCCCGATCAGCTTTTAAACCCGGGTAAGGTGCTTAACCTTTGAGGGCCGCTTTTGGCAACGTTTACAAAAGTATGTGGCGCGCTGGTTTTGCACCATGCGTTCAATCAGACTACCGCAAACTTTGCACGGCTTCCCAGCACGGTCATACACGGCAGCGTGCAAAGTGAAATAGGCGCCAGGCTCGCCTGTGGCATTGACATAATCGCGCAGGGTGCTCCCACCACTACTGAGTGCATCAGTCAACGTCTGAATAATTGACTGAACCAGTACGTCGCATTTTTTTGGGGTTAGCGTGCCAGATGGAGTTTCGGGGTGAATGCAGGCGCGAAACAGGCTTTCAGAGGCGTAAATATTGCCCACCCCAACAACTACATCACCCGCCAGCAAGGCTTGTTTAATGGTTCTTTGACGCGAACCTAAGCCTTTCTTTAAAAAAGTACTGGTAAAACCCGGGTCAAAAGGTTCAATACCCAGTTTTTTTAACAGGGTGTGATCAAAAACTGAGCCACTGTGGTTGTCATGCCACAACACTGCCCCAAAGCGTCTAGGGTCATGCAAGCGAAGTTCTATTTGATTTTTAAATAACCAACCTACGTGATCGTGGGTGCGCCACAAGGCCCCAGGCTCGACTGCCCTTACAGAGCCCGACATACCCAGATGAACGATGACAACCCCTTTTTCAAAACGCATAAGCAGGTATTTACCCCGTCTTTCACACGCTAAAAGCACCTCGTTATCAATGATGGCGGGCAATTCGGCCGGAATGAGCCAACGCATACGGCGCTCTCGAACAGTCATTCGTAAGAGCATTTGACCGACGGCGACTGCATCAATACCCTGACGGGTTGTTTCAACTTCAGGTAATTCAGGCATCAGTGGGTGCTAACATCAAGCATATTGTCGTTTAGGCAATACATTTTGCCACTATTTAGGGCGCTCAAACGTGATTTGTCCGTTGTTTAATCGGTTTTCATTGTCATCCCCACTCATCTGGGGTCTCATTCTTTTGGCTTGCTTATCATGGGCTTCGCCGAGCTGGTCGCAGGCCAGATCCGCTCAAAATGCCCCCCCTCAAATTGTTCAACCTACTGAAGAAGTTCAAAGCATTACCTTTCGTCAAGGTCAATTGCCAGAGGTTACGCTGACATCAAGCCTGTTGTTTAGAATTTTGGCAGCTGAAATAGCGGCGCAGCGCGGTAGCTTTTTGCCTGCTGCTATTACCACTATTAAGTTGGCACGAGAAACCAGTGACCCGCGTTTAGCCAAACGCGCACTCGAGCTTTATGTGGCGGCGGGTAATTTGCCTGGGGCCCTTGAGTCGGCAACTTTTTGGGCTTTTTTAGACCCCAGAGACCCTGAGGCCTCAGCCACTAAACTGGCTTTGTCAGCCTCAGCGGGTAAAACCGAAGGCTTGGTTCAAGAGCTTGTTAAACAAGTTGAGACAACGCCAGATAAAGTCACAGGCTTCGCACGCGTGATGGGCGTTTTAAATCGTATGAATAATCGGGCCGAGGCTTTGAAAATTCTTGAAGAGGTTTTGTCACAGACAAAGCAACAAAATACGCTTATTGGTTATATGGCTTTAGCCGACATAGCTGAGTCGGGTCAAGACTACAAGCGCGCTTATAGCGAGGCTCAAAAAGCACAGGCTCTAGCCCCTAGATCACAAAACGCTGCAATGCGGGTGCTTGATTATGGCTTGCGAGTGAATCCTGACCATGCCATAGCGGCGGCACGCTTGTTTGCAAAATACAACCCCAATGCGCGTCAACTGCGTATGATGTTAACGGGCAGGCTGACTGAGCAAGGCGATTTTGACGGGGCTTTGGCAGAGCTGGCAGACATGTCAAAGACCTCACCTGAAGACTTTGATTTGCTTTACTTACAGTCGCAGGTTGCCTATCGTGCCAAACGTTTAGATCAATCTCAACGCTTTCTTGAGCAGTACGTGGCGGTTCAAACGCAACGCGGCAATGCAAACGAGACCGGTGCAACTGGCGCCAGTAACGCTTTAGCTGATGCCTACACCATGTTGTCCCGTATAGCAGAAGATCAAAAGCGGTATGACGAAGCCATTGCGTATCTTGGCAAAATTGAAGAGCCGGCTGCGCGATACCCTGCGCGTTTACGTCAAGCTTCAATTCGCGCCTCACAAGGCCGTGTCGATGAAGCGTTGCGAATGATCGATGCAGCCAACCCCCTTGATGATGATGAACGCTTGGTTGGTTTGCTGACTGTCACGCAAATTTTAAGAGAAGCTAATCGTAATGATGATGCAATCTTACGGTTGATCGAAGCGGACAAAAAAATACAAAATTCAATTGAAATTAAATACGAACTTGCCATGTTGCTTGAGCGACAAGGGCAAATTGACAAGATGGAAAGTTACTTGCGCGAAGTGATCGTGCTTGATGCAAACTACGCACAGGCATATAACGCCTTGGGTTACGCCTTAGCTGATAGAGATAAGCGCTTACCCGAAGCGTTAACCTTAATTATGCGAGCGCATGAAATATTGCCCCAAGACCCTTTTATTCTCGACAGCTTAGGTTGGGTCAAATTTAGAATGGGTGATTTGTCTGAAGCGGTCAAGTACTTGCAGCAAGCTTACGATATGCGCCCTGATCCTGAAATTGCTGCACATTTAGGCGAAGTATTTTGGGCGCAAGGCAAAGAAGATGCGGCCCGCTCGCTTTGGTTAAAAGCCGTATCACGCAACTCAAATAATGCGGGGTTAAATAACACCATGAAACGCTTCGGGGTCAAGCCTTGATGCGAGCGCTGCGCAAGTGGGCGTTCGGGGTTTGTGTGCTTGTATTATCAGGTTGTGCCAGTGTTTATACGCCACAATACTTGCAGCCCGGCGAAATGGTGCGAAGCGGTCGCTTTTCAATGTTAGTGAAAGACGCCCTCAATCCCGATGAGTTTCTTCAAGGGCGTTTTTACTGGCAAGATCTTCAACAAGGTTTAACGCTTGATTTAAGTTCGCCAGTGGGCGTCACGCTGGCCCGTATAGCGGTGCAACCGCAACAGTCGGTGTTACTTATTCCTGGCGAAGCACCTGTTATGGCTATCACTGCAGATGAATTGTTAGTTAAAGTTTTCGCAGAACCGGTCCCTATCCAAGCGATGCGTGATTGGTTGCAAGGCCGTTTATCGCAATCTTTGCAAGCATTTCAAATACAGCGCGATAGTGAAAAACGCATCACGTCTTTTAGGGCAGGCCAATGGTTAGTCAGCTTGAACCGGTACGATGAGCAAGGGCCAACCTTATTGTCGATGAGTCAAAAAACAACTCAACGAGCCGTTACTTTAAAACTCATTGTTGATGTCCAGCCATAGTGCTTTACGATTTACCAGCCCCTGCTAAGCTCAATTTGTTTCTGCATGTCGTGGGCAGACGAAAAGATGGTTATCACCTACTTGAAACCCTTTTTCGCTTAATTTCTTTGTCTGACAGTATTTCAATTGATTTAGCCACAGGCTCAGTCATTACGCGCGAAACAAACTTAAGTGAAGGCTTGCTTGAGCAAGATGATTTAGTTGTGCGCGCGGCCCATGCCTTGCAAAAAGCCACGGGTAGCCGCTTAGGGGCACATATTTCAGTTAATAAGCGCATTCCAGTTGGGGGTGGGCTTGGGGGTGGTTCAAGTGACGCGGCGACCGTGCTGATGGGCTTAAATCGGTTATGGCGCTGCGGTCTGAATCGTGATCAATTGATGCAAATCGGCCTCAGTCTCGGGGCTGACGTGCCTTTTTTCCTGTTTGGCCAATCGGCCTTTGCGCAGGGTGTGGGTGAAATATTAACCCCTGTAAGGCTCACATCACAAAGTTATTTAGTGATTCAACCGCGGCAAAATGTGACCACTCAAAGTGCGTTTAATGACCCTGATTTGACACGCCAGTCAGAACACGTCAAAATTACGGACTTTTCCGGTATCGGAAGTTTCGTACGTAATGCACCTTATGGGTTTGGTAAAAACGACCTTCAACCCGTAGTTTTTCGTCAGTACCCAGTTGTTTCAGCTGCCTTTAATTGGCTTAGCCAAGCAGGGCTTGAAACGAGGCTAACCGGGTCAGGCGGTTGTTTGTTCTCAGAGCATGCAACCCCTAACGAAGCGTTTAAGGCGTGTCACGTTCTGTTAACGATGATGTCAGGCAATAAAGCTCAAGCCGATAGTGGCACGGGTGGCCCCATAAGCAACATATTTGCTTGTGATGGTTACTCCGAACACCCCTTACGGCATTGGGTGAATGATTAGTTAGATGGGGAGTCGCCAAGCTGGTTAAGGCACCGGATTTTGATTCCGGCATGCGAAGGTTCGAATCCTTCTTCCCCAGCCAATTTTTAGCCAATCGCTTTGCACAGCGGCGACTTTTTATTGCACTGAGCATAACGATTTTATGTTTACCTTTCGCATGATTGACGATATGGCCCAAGAAAGTTTCATGATTTTCACTGGCACCGCCAACACGCGTTTGGCGGTCGACGTTGCAAATCATCTCGATATGTCGCTCGGTAAAATGTCTGTCGGGCGCTTTTCAGATGGTGAAGTCATGGTTGAGATTAACGAAAACGTTCGTGGTAAAGACGTTTTCGTGCTGCAACCCACCTGTGCGCCCACCAACGATAACTTGATGGAAATTATGGTTATGGTTGATGCGCTCAGACGCGCGTCTTCTGGCCGCATTACAGCAGCCATTCCCTATTTTGGTTACGCTCGACAAGACCGTCGTTCACGCTCTGCCCGGGTGGCCATTACCGCCAAAGTTGTTGCCAATATGTTGCAGGTGGTGGGTGTTGACCGTGTTCTCACAATGGACCTTCACGCCGATCAGATTCAAGGTTTTTTCGATATTCCGGTTGACAATATCTATGCAGGCCCCATTTTGTTAGGTGACATTTGGCGCCAGAATTTGTCAAATTTGGTGGTGGTGTCACCCGATATTGGGGGTGTCGTACGTGCGCGGGCTTTGGCTAAGCAACTTGAAGCTGATTTAGCCATCATTGATAAACGTCGCCCGCGTGCCAACGTGTCTGAGGTCATGAACATCATTGGTGATGTCGATGGGCGCACGTGTTTGATTATGGACGACATGGTTGATACCGCTGGCACGCTCTGTAAGGCCGCACAAGCGCTTAAAGAGCGTGGCGCAGGCTTGGTATATGCCTACTGTACCCATGCCGTCTTATCGGGCGGTGCAATTGACCGTATTAACGAGTCAGAGCTCGATGAATTAGTCGTTACTGATTCTATTCCCCTTTCAGCGGCGGCCAAGTCAAGCGGAAAAATTCGCCAATTGTCTTGTGCTGCGTTGCTAGGTGAGACAATTTTGCGTATTTCTCATGCTGAGTCAGTGAGCTCTTTATTTGTTGACTAAAATTTAAAATGCAGCGGGTTCGGGCAGGGCTAGATTAGCGCCGAATCACAACCAGATTGAATGTTTCACTGGTCGCGGTGAAATATTCAAAAACACGGCAATTTTGACGTGTTCAATTTAGACTGGGCTTAACCACCCATTACGGAGTTTTTTCATGGAATTTAATGCAACCCTTAGAAGCGTCCAGGGATCGAGTGCGAGCCGCCGCCTGCGCCTTGCGGGTCGTGTACCCGCCATCGTTTATGGCAGTGCACAACCTAGCTTGAACATTGAGCTCGATCACAATGAAATTTTTCACGCCTTACGCAAAGAATCATTTCACGCCTCAATCTTGAACATGAAGCTGGGTGACCAGTTGCAACAAGTGCTTTTGCGTGATGTGCAGTGGCATCCTTACAAGCAGTTAGTCTTACATGTTGACTTTCAACGTGTTGACGCTAGCAAAATCTTGCATACTAAAGTGCCCCTGCATTTTATCAATGCTGATACTTCACCTGCTGTGAAACTCAGCGCAGCAATCATTTCGCATGTCATCACTGAGCTTGACATCGCATGTTTGCCCGTAGACCTACCTCAGTTTATTGAGGTTGATTTGGAAAATGTGATTGTTGGTTCAATCATTCATTTGGCTGATATCAAGTTACCACTTGGCGTGACGTATGTTTCTCATGGTGGCGAGGTTAACCCATTGATCGCAACGGTTGTTGTGCCTGCCGCTAGGAAAGGTGATGATGATGTAGCAGCCTCACCCACAGCGGCAGTTGCTCCAGAACCTAAAGTTTAATGACTTTTTTAATTGATCATCAATTGATCGTTAATTGAACATAGGGCGACTCAAGGCCTGTTTGGCTTGTGGCTACTCAAACGTGGTTGCTTAAATGAGGTTCGTACAAAACCCCTCGCATGCCTTTTACCTGGTGCGAGGGGTTTTGTTTTGTCATGCCCTATATAAAACCCCTGTTGATCAAGTTACTGACGTACCCAACAGTCTTAAATCGTTAATAATGTCCGCATCATGTCTGAACCTGTCTCTTTAATCGTTGGCTTAGGTAACCCCGGCCCAGAGTATCTCAAAACCCGTCATAACGCAGGCTTTTGGTTGGTACAAGAGTGGGCGTCGTCTTTAGGGGCAACCTTCAACACAGAAAAAGCTTTTTTTGGGGAAGTTGCTAAAACCCGATATCAAGGACGGCAAGTTTGGTTTGCTAAACCCACAACCTATATGAATCGCTCAGGCCAATGCGTAGGTGCATTAGCGCGGTTTTACAAAATAGACCCAGCGTCAATATTAGTTTTACATGATGAGCTTGATTTGGCCCCGGGTCAGCTTCGGCTCAAGCAAGGGGGTGGGCATGCCGGCCATAATGGCCTGAAAGATATTCAAGCAGCCTTGGGAGACCCAAATTTTTGGCGCTTACGTATCGGTATTGGCCACCCCAGAACACTTAACTTAAACCAACAAGTAACCGATTTTGTACTGCATCAACCCCGTCAAGACGAGTACACACGTATTGAAGACGCTATGTGGCGTTGCAAAAATTATTTCTCGCAAATGCTCGATGGTGACATGACTATTGCTATGAATGGCCTACACCGTGACCCCGACTAAACCTACGGCAAAAGTTCCTTGGTCAGTTGAGTGGCGCTTGTGCCTTGCCTTTTGTTTGCGCCCTCGTTTGGCGCGTTACCCTAATCGTCAGTCTAAAACGTCAGGTTGGTTACAAGATTGGTTGCCAACCTTTTCAGTTGGGCGCATTTTTGCTTGGGCGCTGGCATTGTGGGTGATCAATTTATTGGTTTTGGGCCCTGTTGTGGTCAGTGTCGTCAAAGACATGGGTGCAGACCCACTGCTTGACCCCAAACAATTGCCTTGGCTGCTCGCCATTTTATGGGCGCCTATAGTTGAAGAAATACTGTTTCGCTTCGGGTTGCGAAGACCTGTACAAGCGTTGTGGGTTGTGCCCTTAATCTGTTTAGCAGTATGGCATGGCCCAGGTTGGGTGCAGTCGATCATGATTGCTTTTACCGTTTTGCTCGCCATTCAATCAACTCGACAAGTGCGACGCCTGTCGGCCCGAGGGTTTCGTCTGCTACGCCAATATCTGCATTATTTCCCTTGGGTCATGCACTTAAGCTTACTGTGCTTCGCGAGCCTTCATTTATTAAATTTTAAGTTCACAGATATAAACTGGCTTATGCTGCCCTTGCTCGTTATGCCCCAATGGCTAGCTGGGTTGGTGTTGTCATGGGTACGGGTGACCCGTAGCTTTGCCGACGCCATCTGGTTACATGCGCTCTATAACTTTGGCCCATTACTTGCGGCCTGGACTGTGATCTCAATGGGTTGGTCAAACGGTTAAACTGTCAGTTAACTCGATATTTTTTTGTTCAGGAAATCATATGGCACTGCAATGCGGCATCGTAGGTCTACCCAACGTTGGTAAATCTACCCTTTTTAATGCGTTGACTAAGGCAGGTATTGCTGCAGAAAACTACCCATTTTGTACCATTGAACCCAATGTTGGTGTAGTTGAAGTACCTGACGCACGCCTACAAAAACTCGCTGAAATTGTTACCCCAGAGCGAATGTTGTCTGCTACGGTTGAGTTCGTAGACATTGCCGGTTTGGTTGCTGGGGCTAGCAAGGGCGAAGGGCTAGGCAACCAATTTTTGTCACATATTCGTGAAACCAATGCCATCGTGAATGTGGTGCGCTGCTTTGAAGACGATAATGTGATTCACGTTTCGAACCGTGTTGACCCTATTGCTGATATTGAAGTCATTGAAACTGAATTGGCTTTAGCCGATATGCAAACCGCTGAAAAAGCGTTACATCGCTATCAAAAAACAGCTCGTTCAGGCGATAAAGATGCGCAACGTGTTGTGGGCATCATTGAAAAATGTCTTGTGCACTTGAATCAGGCTCAACCTATACGATCGCTAGACTTGTCTACTGATGACCACGCACTGATTGCGCCCCTTTGTTTTATTACATCTAAACCCGCTATGTACGTGGGCAATGTGGGTGAAAAGGGTTTTATTAACAACCCATTGCTTCAGCAGCTTGAAGATTATGCCGCAAAACGAAACGCGCCTGTTGTGGCTATTTGTGCTGCAATCGAAGCTGAAATAGCTGACTTAGCAGACGAGGACAAAGCGATTTTTCTGCAAGATATTGGTATGGAAGAGCCTGGCCTTGACCGACTTATACGTGCAGCTTTTAAACTTTTGGGCTTACAAACCTACTTTACGGCGGGCGTAAAAGAAGTGCGCGCCTGGACTGTGCCAATTGGTGCTACCGCACCGCAAGCCGCTGGTGTCATTCATACCGATTTTGAGCGTGGTTTTATTCGTGCTCAAACCATTGCGTATGAAGATTTTATTGCGTTTAAAGGTGAACAGGGTGCTAAAGAAGCGGGAAAAATGCGTGCCGAAGGCAAAGATTATGTCGTGCACGACGGCGACGTATTGAATTTCTTGTTTAACGTTTAGTTTAAACGGCCCGTTTTAGTTTTTCGCTTAACTGTTTTTAAAACCCCGGGTACCCAAAATACAACCGGTTAGCAAATTAGCATTGCCGATTGTATTAGCGATGGCGTGCTTAAACTACACATTATATTTTTAAACGATTCTTGAATATCTTTGACAAAGAACCGTTTTTTACTTGTCAGCAAAATTTACTTGTCAGCAATAGCCTCAGGCTCAGGGTAGTTAAACAAGTGACCACCCTTTGTTGCTTTAGTGTATAAGTAACCCCGATTATGATGATTTGCGGGGAAAACGTGCGCGACACGCTCAACCACATCAATACCAAATCTCGTCAAGGAGTCAACTTTACGAGGGTTATTGGTTAACAAACGCACGGCTTTAACACCTAAACGGTCAAGCATTTGCGCAGCAGGCAGATACTCGCGTTCGTCTTCGTCGTAACCGATGGCTAAGTTGGCATCAACGGTATCGAGGCCTGCGTCTTGAAGTTGATAGGCGCGCAACTTGTTAATGAGACCAATGCCGCGACCTTCTTGCTGCATGTACAACAAAATGCCACCACCCGTTGAGGCCATTAACGCAATGGCACCCCGAAGCTGGTTACCACAATCACAGCGCATTGAACCGAGCAAGTCACCCGTAAAGCATTCAGAGTGAATACGAATCATGACGGGCTTAGTAAAATCAGGTGCACCTACCACAATTGCGAGGTGTTCAGTACCCCCATCGTGAGGGCGAAATGCCACAATCTTAGCAAGCTCTGCGTCTTCAAGTGGGACATGAGCTTGGCTGACAATTTGCAATGCCTTGGCAGCCTCTACGCTGTAAGCTTCAACATCTTCAGTGGTGACGACGAGGGTGCTTTCAGGAATAGGGCCCGTTACAGGGCTAATCAGTGCTGCCGGCAATAAGCGCGACAACTTAGTGAGCTTGACACAAGCCATTTCGAGTCGGCCAGCAGGTTTTACCTTCCAGCTTGATAAAATTTGTGCGGTGGCGTCAAGATCAACATCAGCCAACGTTGGGTCAGCAGCGAGGCCAATTAAATGGGCATCGAGCGGGGTTTTAGATTCAGCAACCCAACCTGCCTCTAAAGTTGTAACCATACCCAAACGAAGCGCACGTTGCCCCGTGAGCAGAACTTTGACAGCATCGTTTGAAAGCGCTGAGAATTCATCAATACGATGCGTATCAACGGCTTCAGCAGCCATCATCCATAGGGCTTGAGTGCCCAGCGTAACCACAACAGTCTCACCGCGTCGTAAATCACTGGTTACGCGGTCTACAGAAGTCAAAATAGAATGCACATTGACGTTATGTGCAGGCATAATCTTTGCAGCGGAAGATTTCATTAAAGCACCGAAGAGTGAAGCGTGAGTTATTTAAAACTTAAAATTAGCAGTAAATTTACTAAAACTATAATTTTACTGCTAATCCGTAAAAGTTATTGAATTTTATTAGGGACTACCCTTAATCATGGTTGCTTTGCAAAACTTGCCATCTTGGAATAACAATCTACTCAATCTTAGCCTGCAAGGGCGAATGGTGGTCGGTCAGTTGGGGCAATCGCTTGACGGCTTTATTGCCACTGCAACAGGTCACTCAAAATATATCAATGGTACAGGTGGGTTAGCGCATTTGCATCAGCTCAGGGCGTGTGTTGACGCGGTGTTGGTAGGTGTGGGTACGGTGGTGGCTGATGATCCGATGTTAACGGTCAGGTTATGCCCCGGCACTTCGCCAACCCGAATTGTGCTTGACCCGCGCGGTCGGGTGCCCCCACATGCCAAAATTTTTCAAGACGATGGCGTTAGGCGCATTGTGCTGACCCTTAATAAAGAGAAACTTAATCTGCCTAATGGGATAGAAGTGCTTGAACTGCCAAAACTTAAATATCTCAAATCAGAACAAGTTAATCCAACAGATGTGCTCGACTTGTTAGCGCAAGAGGGCATGAACCGCATTTTGGTCGAGGGTGGGGCACATACGTTGAGTCAATTTATAGACGCTGAATGCATTGATCACTTACACCTTATTGTGGCGCCTTTGATTTTAGGTTCAGGTAAGGCGGGTTTAAATTTAAAAGCTTTAAAGAAAATGCAAGAAGTTATGCGTTTTAACGTTAAAACTTATGGGCTTAAGCCCGACTTATTGATTGATTGTGATTTGCGAGCAGTGCATCAGCAAAAATAATGGCACTTTGTGACCAAGTGGGCAGGTGGCTTGCAATTGCTTTAGCCCCAAGCTTAAGTTGCTGGCACTGTACATCGTTCGTCATTAGCTGTTGTAAGGCCTGTGTTAAGTCTGCCACGTTGCCAGGCTCAATCAATATGCCTGCAGTGCTTGGTACGGTGTTGGGTATTGCACCGCCGGTCGTACCAATAATGGGTAAACCCGCTGCTAACGCCTCAGCGAAAGCCATGCCGTAACCCTCATAATGCGACGCAAGGACAAAGATATCAGCACTAGCAAAGTGAAGAAGCAATGACTCTTGATCAACCGCACCCGTACAGTGAATGCGATCTTGTAATCGATACTGTTTAATTAAGTTTTTAATGTTTTCAGTGGTGATTAAATCACGCGTGTCATCACCCACAATAGTTAGATGCCAATTTAGCGCGGTAAGCGGGACTAAGGCGTGAATAAGCACATCAAAACCCTTGCGGGGCACCAAAGAGCCTACAGAAAGCAAACGCACGGTGCTTTTAGTCGCGGTCGATAGTGACGGAACCGTGTGCGCGGTGCGATCTGTACCCGGGCATACCACTGCAATACGATCAAACAAAATATCAAAATCTTTTGATATGGTACGGGCCGTTTCGTCACTTGTAACGATAACGCCTGATGCAAACTTAAGCGCATCGTATTCACTTTGATGAAGTGCTTGTGCGCGCTCAACAGAAATACCTGCTTCGCGCGCAAGGGGGTGGTGCACAAGCGCAGTAAAGGGTCGGCTTAATTGATGTAAATGTTGAGCGGCTTTGGGCAACACCCCAAGTGCTAAACCATCAACCACTAACAAATGCCCGATGGGTACTTGCGCTAACCGATCAAGAGCTTGGCTGCAGGTGGTTAGGGTAGGTGACGGAAAATCATCACCTAACGCCAGTGGGTACACCGACCAACCTTGATCAATTAGAGCTTGCATGATGCGGCGCGCATAGGCATAACCCCCGGTGGCAGTGTTCAGGTCACCCGGGTATGCAAAGCAGATAGACCAAGCTTTATTAGGCAAAAAATTACCAGATTTTGGCTTCATACCATGCACGTGCAACGTGCGATTCAGAGATGTTGATACGAATTGAATGTAACTCTTTGCCGTTACGACCCAAGCGATCGTTGCGCGCAGCTTCAGTCAACTTGTCAAAAATGTGTTTAGTTAAAAACTCAGTGGTCGTGTTTAAACCTGCAAACTCAGGCACGGCATCTAAATTCTTGTAATTCAAAGGTACTAAAATTTCTTTTAGTACGTCATGAGCGCGGCCAATGTCAATCACAATACTGTTGACGTCAAGCTGCTCAGAAAAAAAGGCAGCATCAATAACAAATGTAGCGCCATGTAAAGCTTGTGCAGGTCCAAAAACGTCACCACGAAATGAGTGTGCCACCATAATGTGGTCACGAACTTCAACTGCAAACATGAGTTTTTCCTTTAAGGGTATTGAATAACTTGACATAGCACGCTAGATTGCGGGCTGAATAGGTCGGGTAGTGTACGAGTTAATTGATCAAACGGTGTGGCTGGGGCCAATAGAGCGTCTAAGCAAGGGTCTGCCAGCAAATGAATGGCCGCTTGTACGCGTCGCGCATAATGCCAACGGGCTTTATGCGACGATTCAATATGCCCCACTTGGCATGACAGCAAGCGTAACTGGCGGCTGTGAAAAGCCCCACCTAGGGGTACATTGACGGGTTGCGACCCAAACCAGCTCAGCTCAACCACGGTGGCTTCTTCACCTGCTAAATCTAATGCTGTAGTTAAGCCAGCCGGGTGACCGCTAGCGTGAAACACTACATCACATTCAGTGGGTGCTTGGTCGGGTGTGGCAAATTTGATGCCTAGGGCGTGGCAGATGGTTGCACGATCAGGGTTGGTGTCAATCAAAGTTACCTCAGCCCCGGGTAAATGTCGGCATAAATAGGCAATTAACAACCCAATGACCCCACCCCCTACAATTGCTAAGCGGTCTGCCGGTGCCGGGTGACCCACCCAAACGCCGTTTAAAGCTGTTTCCATGTTGGCGGCTAAAACAGCCCGTACAGGCGGAATGTGGCTGGGGATAACTGATAAGGCCGCAACTGGGGCATTAAAAACGGTTTGATGGGGTGAAAGTGAAAAAACATTTTGTCCCACTAATTCACTTGGCCCACTTGTGACGCGCCCAACATTGCAATAACCATACTTAACGGGAAAGGGGAATTGTCCCTGCATAAACGGCGATCGCATGCGTCTATATTCAGATTCAGGCACCACACCTTTAAAGACAAGCGACTCGGTACCTCGGCTAATAGCCCCAAAAAGAGACTGAACTTGGGCTTGGTCGGGGCCTAAAGACGTTAAAGCTTCAGGAAGTATTTCAACCTGATGGGGTGCGACATACCAAAGTGCGCGAGCTTGATCAATGTGAGTGAGCATAAGCAACTGAATTTAAAAATATTTTTTGGAAAATGCAGGGTTTGCCCTATACTAGGCGACTTAGCGAAATTATAGGGTATGCCCAAGTCTTTGGGGCGGCCTTTAAGTCGCCATGATGCCAAATAAATCAGCACCTGATTTAACCCCTTAATCTAACTTTAATGTCCTAGGCTTATAAATGATGACGCAACGGCGTGTATTGTTTGCAATGTTGGTAGCTGCCAGCGCCGCAGCCCTATTTTATTTAATGTTTTTAACGTTATCAGTCGGTGGTATTACCGGCATTGATATCGTCATTCTTGTTTCGTTCGTATTGATATTGCCATGGCTTTCAATTGGTTTTTGGAATGCCATCATCGGTTTTTTGATCAGTGTCTTCGCTCGCAACCCACTGGCTGTGGTGAACCCTGCTGCAGCCAACGTGGCAGAAGACCTGCCTATCACCACAACCACCGCATTGCTACTGTGTATTCGTAATGAAATGCCAGCCCGATTGGTGCGTAACCTTGAAGCAATGATGCGCGGCTTAGCGCAAAGTGGTGAAGGTCAAAAATTTCATGTCTATGTATTGAGCGATACCACCGACCAACAAATTGCTGAGCAAGAGCACGTGGCATTTGAGCAATTGGCGGTCATCTGGCATGAACAAATCGCACTGACCTATCGCCGTCGTGAAAACAATACCGGTTATAAAGCTGGCAATATCAAAGATTTCTGTGATCGTTGGGGCGCGCTGCACGACTTTGCATTGGTGCTTGACGCTGATAGTTTTATGAGTGCCCCAGCTATGTTGCGTTTGGTGCGCATCATGCAAGCTAGTCCCACGATGGGTATTTTGCAAAGTTTGGTAGTGGGGCTGCCTTCAACCAGTGCTTTCACCCGCGTGTTTCAATTTGGTATGCGTTTAGGCATGCGTTCGTACACCATGGGTAGCGCTTGGTGGCAAGGTGATTGTGGCCCTTATTGGGGTCATAATGCAGTTATACGTTTAGCTCCATTCATGCAGTCTTGCGAGTTGCCGGTGCTGACTGGTCGTGGTGGTCAAGAAAAGCATATTCTCAGTCACGATCAACTCGAAGCCGTTTTAATGCGTCGCGCCGGTTACGAGGTGCGCGTGTACCCCTTTGAAGACGGCAGCTGGGAAGAAAACCCCCCAACGTTAAATGACTTTTTGGGTCGTGATTTGCGTTGGTGTGCTGGCAATATGCAATACACACGGCTACTCAACTTACCTGACATCAAGCCTACAAGCCGTATGCAGCTTATCTTGGCGGTATTGATGTTTACGGGCTCACCCGCATGGGTTGTGATGCTCACAGCATTTTCAGTGTTGATTGGTACAACCTACAACATTAATCGTGTCGTTGATTTAGGGCCAGGCTCGGTTCTTTTCGTAAGTTTATTGCTGGTTATATTTTTACCCAAAATATCAAGCGCAGCAGAAGTGTTGTTACGTGCATCAACACGGCGCAGCTTCGGTGGGTTGCTTAGGTTTAGTAGCGCGTTACTGGTCGACTCAATATTTTCATTGTTGTTAACATCAATTATGTGGGTTTCTCAAACTGTGTTTTTGGCTGGCTTATTGTTCGGTAAAAACATGACTTGGTCGGGTCAAACGCGCGACGATCATGTGGTGCCTGTTTGGCAAGCTCTGCGTCGTTATAGCCTGCATTTTGTGGTGGGTGCTTTACTTATATGGCCACTTGCTCACCTACATCCAGAAACGATTCCTTATGCGCTTGTATTTGTGGGTGGTTTGCTTGTCGCCATGCCGCTAGCTGTCATCACGTCTTGGCCCTCAGTTGGCTTGTTTTTAAAACGTATACGTTGGTTTGGCATACCCGAAGAGTTCAATACCCCCACAGTGCTCAAAGACCTGTCCCTACCTGCTTTAAACAATCAAGACTTGCGCTCGCCTGACGCGCCACCTTTGTCGAGCGGTGGATGAAGCATTACGTTCGTCTCTACGCCCGAGTTCTTAAGCAACTCGGGCAAGACGGGCATGTTGCAATATGGTTGTCATGCGCCAATGTTTTTCTGGTATTTGCTTTATTTGCTGAACCCATCTTATTTGGCCGCATTATTGACATATTGACGCGTGCAGCGTCAATGTCACGTGACGCACTTTGGCCTGCGTTATGGCCTTTTCTGGCAGCATGGATAACTTTCGGTTTATTTACAATTGTTTGTGGCACCACTATTGCTCTATTTGCCGATCGCTTGGCACATAAACGCCGCCATGTTGTTCTGCACAACTACTTTGAACATATCTTACAGTTACCTTCACATCAACGTCATGGCATGCATTCTGGCCGTCTCATGAAAATTATGCTGCAAGGCGCCGATGCCATGTGGGGTTTGTGGCTTGGTTTCTTTCGTGATCATTTATCGGCGTTTGTTTCAATCGTTGTTTTAATTCCCATTGCACTTTATATGAATTGGCAACTGGCTTTATTGCTCATTGTGCTGTGTGTCGTATTTATTATTGTCACAAACCTCGTATTGAAAAAAACGCACAGTTTGCAAGGTCAAGTCGAAGGGCATCATTCAGACTTGGCTGAGCACGTTTCCGATACTTTGGGTAACGTCGCCTTGGTTCAAAGCTTTGCGCGTATTCAACACGAAGTTCAAACGTTAAGAGGTCTCAGCGATCGAGTGGTGAGTGCGCAATTCCCGGTTTTGTCTTGGTGGGCAGTGGTCACGGTGCTGGTGCGCTCAGCCACAACGTTGACTGTCTTATCTATGTTGCTGTTAGGGCTTTGGTTGTTTACCCAAAGCCTCATCACAGTGGGTGAAATTGTGACCTTTATCGTCTTTGCCGGCATGATTATTGGTCGACTTGAACAGGCGGTTACCTTCACCAATCGTTTGGCCATGGAAGCCCCACGCTTGGTTGAGTTTTTCGATGTGCTTGATACGCACCCACAAGTACGAGACTTACCTCAAGCAACAAACCCCGGGCGTTTGCAGGGCAGAGTTGAATTTAAAGATGTCGCGTTTTCTTATGATGGTAAAAGTGCTGCTGTAGAGGGCCTCAACTTTGCCGTTGAAGCGGGCCAAACTGTTGCGTTGGTCGGTGCCTCAGGTGCGGGTAAATCAACGGCATTGGCCCTTTTGCATCGGGTGTTTGACCCTGAGAAAGGGCAAATTTTGATTGATGGTCAAGACATCAAAACCATGACTTTAGAGGGCCTTCGTCAAAATATTGGCGTGGTATTTCAAGAAGCTTTACTGTTTAACCGTTCGATTGCTGACAATCTTCGCGTGGGTAAACCTGATGCGTCGTTAGAAGAGTTAACTTACGCCGCAAAACAGGCGCAGGCGCTTGATTTTATAGAACGCCAACACGAGGGCTTTGATGCTCGCATTGGTGAGCGGGGTCGCGCATTATCTGGCGGCGAGCGTCAACGCTTGTCAGTTGCCCGGGTGCTACTTAAAGACCCTCCCATACTCATTCTTGATGAGGCCACGAGCGCGTTAGATGCTGATACAGAAGTACGTGTTCAAGCAGCACTTGAGGCAGCAGCACAAAATCGTACCACGCTGGTGATTGCTCACCGATTGTCAACGATTCGTCACGCTGATATTGTTCTAGTATTTGAGGGTGGCCGTATTGTTGAATCAGGTACATTTAAAGAATTGGCGCATGCAGGTGGCATTTTCGCTAAACTGGTGTCGCATCAGTTTGGTCGCACGGCAACTTAAAAGACACGGAGCATAATCGTTATGAGTGGTTTTTCAGCAGAATGGCTGAGTGTGCGTGAACCGGCTGATCGCGCATCATGTAACAACATGGTTAAGCGTGCCATGCTTGATTATTTAAAAACCATACATGGCAAAACGTTACCCAATCTTAGTGTGATTGACTTGGGTTGTGGCACTGGGTCAAATTTGCGTGGTTTAGCCCCTTTTTTAGGTCGTCAACAAAGTTGGACTCTCGTTGATTACGATCCAATGCTATTAAGCGCAGCCCGAGAAGCGTTAATTGATTGGGCCGATGAAGTGATTGTGGATGATGATCAAAACTTTGAAATAAAACATAATGATCACACTATCAACATTCAGTTTTTGCAAGCCGATTTAATGAAATCATATACTGATGTCTTAGACAAGCAGCCAGATTTAGTTACGGCCGCCGCATTTTTTGATTTGGTTTCTGTAGATTGGTTAATGCAATTTGCTCAGGCACTCAAATCACCCCTTTATACCGTGCTGACTTACAACGGCGTAGAAAAATGGTTGCCACCTCACCCAACTGATGAAGCTGTACTGAATGCTTTTGTTGATCATCAACAAACAGATAAAGGCTTTGGTTCGGCTGCTGGGCCTCATGCAGCTCAGGCCCTAATAAGTGCTTTGAAAGCGTGTTTGTTTGTTGTGTCGCAGGGCCTAAGTAATTGGGCTTTAAGCAAATCAGATCATCAAACTTTAATACGTTTACTTGCAAAGGGTATTGCTCAGGCGGTTGTGGAGACAGGTCAAGTTAAGCAGACCGATGTAAATGAGTGGCTTGATTCTCGCAGTCGGGCAGAAGGTTGCGAGATAGGTCATATCGATATTTTTGCGGCACGTGTCTTAGTTCCTGTCTCGGAAACAGCTACCAAGTATACTTCATCAACAACTTCATCAACAACTTTAGCACCCACATCATGAACGAAGAAATCACTTATCAACCGATTCTAGGTTGCTCGCTGGTCACATCTGATCAAGCAGCCCCATACCATCATCGTTGGTTAATTATCAACGATGATGACCAATTGATGAATGCAACACAACTGCCTGTATTGGCAGAAGTTCAAGTAAGTTTAAAGTTTGATCAACTCGTTTTGCGTAGCCCGGGCATGATTCGTCTTGACATTCCTCTCGATGTAATTGAAGACGATGACAGTGTGCGCCGAACCCTGAGTACTCAGGGTCAGATATTTGATGTGGTTGATGAAGGTGAGTTAACTGCTGTATGGTTTAGTAACGTTTGTGGCCAGTCGTGTCGCTTAGTGAAAGTGCACCCTGATAGCCAAGTAAAAGCATTTGATTTGGGGTCTTAAGACTTAAACCCGTCTTGGAGGTTGTTTCAAGGCAAAACTATCTAGGCTATTTTTGGTCACAGTTTAGTCTTTAATCGAGACGTCAAGGTTCGGTACTTAACCATTAACGCGTCTTCAGACTCTTTGAATTCAGGGTGCAGCTCAATGCAATCAACTGGGCAAACCACTTTGCATTGTGGCTCTTCGTGGTGTCCTACGCATTCAGTGCATGAGTCTGGGTTAATAACATAAATCGTTTCACCCATAAAAATGGCGTCGTTTGGGCACTCGGGCTCGCAAACGTCGCAGTTAATGCATTCATCGGTAATACGTAAAGCCATGGTTTGCCTTAAAGAAACGGCCTAATATTTAGCCGTTTACTGAACCGTGAGCCCAAGTTTGTTCGCGACGTTCTTTAGATTTTGCTTGTAACCATCGATCGACTGACGGGAATACAAATTTACTCACGTCGCCACCTAAAAATGCAATTTCCCGCACAATTGTGCCAGATATAAATTGATATTGGTCTGAGGGTGTTAGGAATAGGGTTTCGACTTCTGGTAATAAATGACGGTTCATACCTGCCATTTGAAACTCGTATTCAAAGTCTGACACAGCACGTAACCCACGAATGATGATGCGACCCTCTTGTTCCCGCACAAAATCTTTTAAAAGCCCAGAAAAACTGGCAACGGTGACGTTGGTATAATGCCCTAGCACCTCTCGAGCGATCTCAACACGTTCATTAATTGAGAAAAATGGGTTTTTGGCTTGGCTTTGTGCAATACCCACGACAACGTTATCAAACAAACTTGATGCGCGACGAACCAAATCTTCGTGGCCGCGTGTGAGAGGGTCAAATGTGCCAGGGTAAATTGCTGTAATCATGATGTTGACGGTTTTTTTTGTAGAAGTTGATAATGTACGGCACCTGCGTGCCCAGTTCTAAGCGCTTCAAACGACTCGGGTAGTTCAAATAAAGTTTCTGTCTCAACATAAACAAGGCCACTATGATTTAACAACAGTGACACTTGACTAAGCAAGGCTGGAAACCAATTTTGACCGAAAGGCGGGTCAAGTAAGATTAAATCAAATTGTGCCTGACCCAGCCTTGAAATCACTGATTGAGCGTTTCCAGAGTGAATTCTGACTCGATCAGCCTTTAGCTTATCACGCAAATGACGCAGTGCAACAATTGTTTGGTAGTGTAATTCAACCATTTGCACATTGGCCACACCTCGCGAAGCCGCTTCAAAGCCCAAAGCGCCCGAACCAGCAAACAAATCAAGCACATTTTTATTTGAAAATTCGTTTTGCCAAAAAAAAGCCAACCAATTAAACAAGGTTTCACGAACACGGTCGGGCGTTGGTCTGAGACCCGGTGCATCAATGACAGAAATGGGGGTGCGGCGATACTGACCCCCTACGATACGAATATACTTCTTCATTATGTTTAGATTCTTTAAAAGAAAACCTCAAGCGGCCACCCTGCCAGCCTCTAATGTACCTGACGAATCAGGTGCATCGGCTACTGTTGATCGCACAGATCTCGTTGATGATGAAACTTTAAGGCCACCCGTTGAAGACGCATCATCTCAAGAATTAGTTGAGCCTGTTGTTGAGTTACCACAACACGCACTTGACGCTGCACCCTTTGACGCGAAAGATATAACGCCATCGACAAGTCAACAGCCAGATCAAGTGACTGCTTTATCCGTCCTGCCCACTGTAGAACGAATGGGTGATCAACCGAATGTTGCTGATCGTCACTCTGAAAACAAAGCAAATTTATCTTGGATGGCGCGCCTTGCAAAAAGCATGTCGCGCACAGGTAAGCAAATTGGCGTCATATTTGGTCACAGCACAATAGATGAAGCGCTATACGATGATCTTGAAGCAGCGCTGATTATGGCTGACGCGGGGCCGCAGGCAAGTCAGCAGTTAATTAAAAAGTTGAAGCAACGTGTGCGTAGCGAATTAATTGATACTCCGGCAGGTGCTAAGCAAGCACTTTGCGAGGTGCTGACGGAGCATTTAAAAATACTTGAAAAACCTTTTGATGTGGGCGTTGTGAAACCCTTGGTGGTGATGATTGCCGGCGTTAACGGTGCAGGTAAAACTACTTCAATCGGTAAACTGGCTCATACTTTGCAAGCACAAGGGGCAAAGGTTTTGTTAGCCGCGGGTGACACGTTTAGGGCTGCTGCACGCGAGCAGTTGATTGAGTGGGGCGAGCGCAACAATGTGTCCGTCATTGCTCAAGCGGGTGGTGACCCTGCTGCCGTCGCGTTCGATGCCGTGCATGCGGGTAAAGCGCGGCATGTCGATGTGGTAATGATTGATACGGCAGGGCGCTTACCCACACAACTGCATTTGATGGAGGAGCTTAAAAAAATTAAGCGCGTTGTTTCAAAAGCTGACGACACTTCACCGCATGAAATATTGTTGGTGATTGATGGCAATACTGGCCAAAACGCATTGATGCAAGTTAAAGCGTTTGATGCAGCCTTGAATCTGACGGGTCTTATTGTTACCAAATTAGACGGTACCGCAAAAGGAGGCGTGCTTTGCGCACTGGCTGCTGGGGCGCAGGGCTGTCGACCTATACCTGTTTATTGGGTAGGTATTGGTGAGCAAATGAACGATTTACAGCCCTTCGTGGCCAGTGAATTTGCCCGAGCCCTCGTGAATTAGTCCTTGCGCATTGACTCTCATGCATTGAGTGACAGACTCGTTCGACAGGGTCGTTCATTGCTATCGGTCAACAGCCTAGAAAAGGCAAGTTAAATATTGAAATAGGCAGACTAAATCAGGTAGACCAAAAGTGATCAGCGCGTTTGAGTATTTGAAACGCCTTAGTAGCTTCTAGTCTCAATACATCGAGCCTAGAAGCTATCCAGCCAACGGCAAACCAAGCAGGGGGTTGATCGTCGCGTAGTTTTTCAAAACGTTCGCGTGCAACATATAAATCATTCATTTCTCCGAGCACGTCTTGAATCACTGCTAACGCCCGACGATAATGCTTGAGCTTTATGGTGGGTAAATACGATTCGGCAAACTGCAAGCCATACCGTAATCGTTTTGTACGTTTGCGTAATGTGTGTTGGGCTTCAATTGCCAGTGTTTGAAATTGAACCCCCTCGCTCACAATACGTTGGTGCCATTTGTGAAGGCGTTTGCGTAATACCAACCTTAGCTTGGCAGGGTTTTGTATCGGTCGATCATTTGTGGTCACAGCAAAAGCCAATATATCAATTAGCCAACCTTGAAACTCACGCGACCCGGCAAGCTTGTTGCCGTTAAGGTTTTCTATGCTGTTGTGTAAGTCAAGGGGCGGTTGCCCTGCTGCATTTAAAACAGGCATAACCGACTCTCGCAGCACATCATCATCACGCGTATTGCCTAACAACGTGAAATGTTGCCTGATTTCGTCTCGAAGCGACTGTTCGGGCAACTGCGCTAGACCGTCAAACAGCGACCAGGCCGAGCGTAAGCGTCTCAAGCCCACACGCAATTGGTGTAAATGCTCAGGTGTACCCGCTCGACAAATACCGAACGTATCAATTTCAGCCAGCACGGCAGCATTGCGCGCTACCTGCGACAAACAAGCTTGGCTAATTTGTGCGAAGGCTTGGTCGCATGACAAGGCTGACTTTAAAGGAATAGGTTCAACTGCAGCGGTTGCCCAAAAGCGGGCAACCGCTGCAGTCCTAGCTGCTTGGGTGGCGGCTAAGTCTTGTTTCTGGGTTGTTAAAAGCGTTTGGTGTAGTTGCGCCAATTGATCACCGCGTTCGGCTTTACTGCGCAAATCAAGCAAAAGACTATGTTTTGAAAGCCAACGTTTACCAATTGTGAAAAGCGACTGCACGGGTCCGCTGACCAGTTCAAATTCAATTTCACGAATGGGTAGTTTTAAATCACTCGCTTGAATGTGTCCTTGATCAAGCGCAATTTCAATGGTGCTCGATCCCACTCGAGTCCGGCGAAATAAACGCTTCACGTCTGTTTCATAACTAACGGCTAATCGGTCGTGGCAGGCATTTAATGCTTTGGCCGCAGGGGTGCCCTCATAAACGCTCAAGTCAAGCACTGGACCTAGGCGAGGGTGATTCAACTCAACCCGATCAATCGCATGGGCACCTGGCATTTTGAGGGTTTGAACCCAGCGTCGCCCCTCGAGGCGCAACCGTAATGAAATCTGCGCTTTCACCAAATCGCGCTCTGGCGTGTCAAAGTACTGCGCGCGAAGGCGTACACGCGTCACAGCGCCGCGCAAAACGTCTCTCTCAACAGCATGCCACGCTGCTTTGGGTACATTCAGTTTAAGTTCTTGCTCAGACATAGTGGGTATCTTTAGCCGTAGAGTTTAGATATTAACCGTCAAGGCATACTAATTTGATGACATGTCACAATAGTGCAATATATCCATTTAACACAAGATATATGGGTTAAAAAAATGAGAAACCTGCGCGGGCTTCTATAATAGTGTTTTTCACCACTTCACTGCCAATCGGCGATTGACCATGTCTTTAGCTTCTGAACCCCAATTATCTGATTCGTTCGCCCCAGCGTCCGCTATTTCTTCCGTACACGAGATTATTAACGAGCTCAGGGCAGGGCGTATGGTCGTACTGGTTGACGAAGAAGACCGTGAAAACGAGGGTGACTTGCTGATGGCGGCCGAGTTTGTCACCCCAGAGGCCATTAATTTTATGGTGACACACGGTCGTGGTCTGGTTTGTTTAACCTTGACCGAAGAGCGCTGTAAACAGCTTGATTTGCCTTTGATGGCAAGTCGCAACGGTACCGCTTACGGTACAAACTTTACCGTTTCTATCGAGGCCGCCCAAGGGGTGCATACGGGTATTTCAGTGGCTGATCGGACGCACACTATTCGCGTAGCGGTGGCGCGTGGTGCCAAACCGTCAGATATCGTGCAACCAGGGCATATTTTCCCACTTAGGGCGGTGGCGGGGGGCGTGTTAGTTAGGGCGGGTCATACTGAGGCAGGTTGTGATTTAACCGCTATGGCGGGCTTAATCCCTGCATCTGTCATCTGTGAAATTCTTAAACCTGACGGCACAATGGCACGCTTACCCGATTTAATCGAATACAGCCGTGAGCACAATCTTAAAATCGGCACGATTGCTGATTTAATTCAATACCGTAGCGAGCACGAGTCAGTGGTGCATCGGGTTGCGCAGCGTGTCCTGCAAACCCCATGGGGAGCGATGCAGGCGGTGGTGTATAAAGATACGGTCGGTGGTCACCCACATATTGCCTTGGTGCACGGTGACATTTCAGCCGATACTGAAACCTTGGTTAGAGTGCACGAACCCACCTCAGTGCTTGACTTGCTTGACGCTGAAAGCGCGGGCCATTCTTGGGGTGTTGATCATGCTGTCAAAGCGATTCAAGCTGCACCGTCAGGTGTTTTAGTGCTGTTGAACTGTGACACCAGCGCGAAACACTGGTTTGATCAAGTTGAAGGCTGGTCTAAATCTGCACCCAACGCTTCAACCGCACCAGATCAAAAACGTAATAGTCGTTTAGATCTTCGCACTTACGGTATTGGCGCCCAAATTTTGCGAGACTTGGGTGTGGGTCAAATTAAGTTGTTGGCGCGTCCGCGCAAAATGCCCAGTATCATGCCAGGCTTTGGTCTTAACGTTACCGGTTACGACGAAAGCAATTTAATTCCAACCGCACTAGACAGGAAACCATTATGAGCCCCTTTACCCTAACCCCAGACATGAACGGAGAAGGTCTTCACATCGGCATCGTGCGGTCTCGCTTTAACGAAGAAATTGGCTTGATCGAACTTGATGCTTGCCTGCAAGAGCTTGAAGCCCTAGGTGTTGATGAGCAAGATATTATGGTGATTACCGTGCCTGGGGCATTAGAGCTCGGTGTGACCTTAGCTCGCATGGCTGATACCAACGAATTTGATGCCTTAATTGCACTTGGCGCTGTTATTCGCGGTGAGACCTATCACTTCGAATTAGTCAGCAATGAAAGCGGCACCGCGCTGAGTCGTGTAGCAATTGAAACAGGGATACCCGTTATTAACGGCGTGTTGACCACCGAAAACCAAGAGCAGGCACAAGAGCGCTCAGAAGGTAAGGGCCGTGATTGCGCACAGGCTGCGGTTGAAATGGCCAATCTGATGAATGCACTTGAGCCTGAATCTGACGACGACGAAGAAGAAGACGAAGAAGAAGTTAACGAAGGCCGTCATGACAAACGCAAATCGAAGTAAACCTGCGGCAAGCTCAGCGCGTAGCCCACGTCGTCGCGCCCGTGAGTTTGCGTTGCAGGGTGTCTATGCTTGGCTTGTGCATGGTGACCCAACAGACACTGCTGGCGGCGAGATTCAGGCGCATTTGCGTGACAACGAGTCGTTTGCCCAGGCTGATGCAGCATGGTTCCAAATTTTGCTTGAAGGGGTTGTGCGCGATGCTGACAATCTACGCGTGCAATTTTCACCTTTTGTAGATCGACCTATTGTTGAACTGTCACCCGTTGAGCATGCCATTTTATTAATGGGAAGTTACGAACTCGTGCACCATGTTGAAGTACCTTATCGCGTCGCCATTAATGAAGCGGTTGAGTTGGCTAAAACCTACGGAGGCACAGATGGTTATAAGTTCGTCAACGGTGTGCTTGATAAGTTGGCTGCCCAGGTGCGTGCGACTGAAGCGCAACAAGCTCCGCGTCGTTAACGTGTAGGTCAATATGTCGAGTGAATTCGCACTCATCGATCGGTATTTTAAACAGCCTGCTGCAAAGCAAATTGCCGTAGCAGGTCAGTCAATTTTAGGTATCGGCGATGATTGTGCCTTGCTTGATGTGCCGCTAGGCATGCGTTTGGCGGTAAGCAAAGACATGTTGATTGAGCACTGCCACTTTTTTCCTGACGTTGATTCACAGTCCCTTGGGCATAAAACCCTAGCTGTGAATTTATCTGACCTAGCCGCGATGGGCGCCAAACCGCTCGGGTGTTTGCTTGGCTTGGGTTTGCCGTATGTTAATGATGCTTGGTTAAGCGCCTTTGCAAAAGGTTTCCTTGACTTGGCTGCTGCAACAGGTTGCCCATTGATCGGGGGTGACACGGTTAAAACACCCCATGATATTTCATTAAGTGTGACGGTTTTAGGGTATGTGCCACAGGCCCAGCCAGCCCTTTTGCGTCACGCGGCTCAAATGTCAGACGATATTTGGGTGTCAGGTGTGTTGGGTGCAGCTGATTTGGCCTACCGTATTCGTGCCGGCTTATTTGATGTTGATCTAGAGCAAACAGGTCAACCACGATCAGATAACGCGTCATCAGGTAAAGTGGCTTTAGGTAAAGTGAGTTCAAATCAAACCCGCTTAGAGCAAACACTCATAGATCAAGTAAATCAAGCCCTTGATTGGCCTACACCACGTTTACAGCTTGGTCAAGCGTTACTCGGTATAGCGCATGCGGCGGTTGATATCTCTGATGGTTTGTTGCAAGATCTCAACCATATCTTGCAAGCCAGTCATGTCGGTGCGATCTTGTATGAGCCCTTATTACCTGTTGCCTCAGCTTTGTTACATGTCAGCGCTAAGGTGCGACAACGGGCTTTACTGTCTGGGGGCGATACGTATGAGTTGTGTTTCACTGCGCCCTTGAGTGCGCGCAAACAATTAATAGAAATAGCTGAGCAAACGGGGGTTAAGTTGACCCGCATAGGTCAAATTGTGCATACGCCAGGCATTGCGATTTTTGATCAAAATAATCGCTTAATCACGCCTGAAGCCTCAGGTTTTGACCATTTTTCTGAATAACGATTATCTGAATAGCGATTATGAGTTTAAAGCCAGATCACACACCCGAATCAGTTTCAGTTCAAAATAGACACAAAACGGTTTGGCCCTCTGTGGTTTGGGTGTTTGCTCGGCCCGACCGACTGATTGCTTTTGGGCTGGGTACAGGTTTGTTCAGGCCTGGCTCTGGCACGTGGGGTACTGTGTTGGCTGCCTTATTGTGGTGGCCCTTAAATCAGACCGTACCGCATGGTTTATTAGGTTTAGCCTTGTTGGCAGGCTTTGTGTTGGGCGTGTGGATCTGTGGGCGAACAGCTCAAGCTTTGGGTGTGGCTGACCATGTTGGCATCGTGTGGGACGAAATCATCGCGTTTTGGCTGCTGATGTGGGCCTTACCTTTTAATGGGGTCACCTTGTTGGTGGCGTTCGCTTTGTTTCGATTCTTTGATGTCTACAAACCTTTTCCGATTAGTTGGCTTGATCGAAACTTTAAAGGTGGTTTTGGGGTCATGGCCGATGATTTGATGGCCGCATTTTATGCATGGCTTGTCATGATGACCTGGTTTGTTTTTGTGGGCCCTATGGCAGGTGCTTCGGTATGACCGACCCCACATATGACTGACCCTTTTCCCAATTACCCGGCAACGGTTTTAGCGAGTCAGTTGGGCCAGTTGTTGCTTGCCCAATGCGGTTGGGTGGCCACTGCAGAATCATGTACGGGTGGTCTTTTAGCAGGGGCGCTTACCGCTATACCGGGTAGCAGCGGTTGGTTTGACCAAGGCTGGGTAACCTACAGCAATGCAGCCAAACATCATCGATTAGGTGTCTTACAAAAAACACTTGAAAAGTATGGAGCTGTCAGTGAGGTCACTGCTCAAGAGATGGCACTGGGTGTTTTAGCCCAGGCACCCCAAGCAACATTTGCGTTATCAACGACCGGTATTGCAGGGCCCGGCGGCGCAAGTGCCGGTAAACCGATTGGCTTGGTGTGGTTTGGGTGGGCGCAACGGTCTGCCCACGGCGTTCACGTGACTTCAGCCCAACGTGTGTTTGCAGGTGATCGCCATCAAGTTAGATTGGCTTCAGTTGAATTTGCGTTGCAGCATGCAATCAAATTGCTTAAACCAGTTTAAGCTTTTGTAACTTAAAAAATCATAATGTGTCGTGTCATGATGCGCTTTAACACGATGTTTTATCAGATGTTGACTCAGTCACGCATTATCGATGTTGCCAGTTAAAGATTTCAAATAATTGGCAACAAGCGATGACTTTGATTATTTACAATGCGTGTTAATGGCGTCTCGGGTTTGCTCGGCCACCTTTGCTGCCGCTTCACGCCAATCTTCGCCTGAGCTGGCGAACAACACGGCACGCGATGAGTTGATCATCATGCCCGTGCCATCAGCGTTGCAACCCGCTTGACAGGTCGCAGCAATATCTCCACCTTGCGCTCCAATGCCGGGCACGAGTAATGGCATACGATCACCCACCACCGATCGCACCTTCGCAATTTCCGCTGGAAAGGTTGCACCCACCACTAAGCCGCACTGCTGATGAGTATTCCAGCGATTAGCCACCATTTCAGCCACTTTAAGATAAAGCGGTATGCCGTCAACTTCTAGTTCTTGTAAATCAGCCCCGCCTGGGTTAGAAGTGCGGCAAAGCACAATGACACCTTTATCTTGACGTTCAAGGTAAGGTTGGGCAGAGTCAAAACCCATATAGGGATTAATTGTGACGGCATCAGCACCATAGCGATCAAACGCCTCGCGGGCATATTGCTCAGCGGTTGCCCCAATATCACCCCGCTTAGCGTCAAGCACAAGCGGCAAGTTGGGGTGACGCGATTTGATGTGTTGGCATAGCATCTCAAGCTGACTTTCAGCGCCAGCCGCTGCAAAATACGCTATTTGAGGTTTAAAACCGCAAACAAACGGGGCGCAGATATCAACTATGGTTGAACAAAACTCAAAAATGGCGTTTGGTTTGTCGGTCAACTCTGCAGGAAGACGTGCTACATCAGGGTCAAGCCCCACCATCAGTAACGATTGGGCATCGTGCCACGCGTGTTCAAGTTTGTTTAAAAATGTCATTTCAAGGCTCAGATGGCTAGTTAAGTGATGGCAATAAATAGGATTAATACGAATCTTAACCTTAGCTTTTTCATAACTGTCGATTGTCACGGCACTTATATTAACGAGTAAGGATTTTACTGAATATGAAACTTTACGTGAAGACTAACAAAAATAATGTGGCTGATGCTGAGGAATTTTGTGAAGGCACGTTCAGTAATGGCTAAAGACGCCTTTGAACTGTTCCAAGACCCAACCATTCGTTTAAATGTGAAACTAGGGTAATGACTACCCTAAAGTCTGAATGTACGGGTGCAATCTTTACCTATTAGTCAAAATGAATTGAATGCTTGGCAAAGCGGGAGTGTTCATGTGCAGATAATACAGATTTAGATTTATTTGCAGCAACACGTCGCCAAAAGCAGAAAATTGAATAAATTAAGATATAAGTAGCTGTGCAAATGCTTGCGCAAGTGGAGCCCGAGCGCCGTTACGCGCCCAAATAATGGCGATCAATCGTTCGGGAACCGGCATAGGCAAAGACCAGTTTTTTACGCCAGTCGCGCCCTCGTTTAGAGTGCCTGTATCAGGAAGCAGTGACACACCCAGACCTTCAGAAACTAACTTGCCGATTGCGTCAATACCATCAAGTTCTAAACGAGCTTTTGGACGAATGCCATGCTCTCGTAGGTATTCGTCAGCCAACTTCCCCCCCAATACGCTGCGGTCGTAGCAAATATACGGATGCTGCATTAAAGCCTTAAGTGGATCTTCAATCATCATTCCTACAGGCGTTACCAACACCAAAGGTTCGTGGCGAATGATTTTCTGAGCCATATGCTTTGGGATGTCGAACTGGGGGTGAACGAGTATGGCTGCATCAAGTGTGCCATCGAGGGCACGAGAATAGAGCGTCTTTGATGAGCCGGGTTCGATATAAACCTCGATATCTGGATGCTCTGCGAACCAGATTTTGAGAGCAGCAGGGGCCATTCTATTTAGCGCCGTAGGGGTGATGCCAAGGTGGAAAGGCCCCGCAGGCAGCTCATTATCAGAAGCCATTGAACGTAGGTCTCGGGCATCACTCAGGATCTTTTTGGCTTGAATAAGTATTCGTCGCCCCGCTATAGTAAGTTGTACCGTCCGACCCGCTCGCTTTAGTAACTGGCTACCAATCGCGGCATCGAGAGCTTGCAAGCGTTGTCGTACAGATGCTGGTGTCATATCTTCGAACCGAGCTGCTTCGGAAATCGACCCTAGCTCTGCAACATGCACAAATGTTTGAAGAAAACGTAAATCCACAGATACCTAAACTTTAAGAAGAAGGTTTTTCTTTATTCTAATGTAATTTTTTGGTGGTTGTTCTTTCTTTATATAAAACGAACAATAGTCATGTTGCACATGCTTGCAAGCCTTTATCAATCGACATTTAATTTTTTTGGAGTTTTTAACTGTGCCTATTATTGAGTCAGTTCAAGTTTGTGCTGCTGCCATCCCCCTTGATCAGGTTACCTCGTTTTCTAATCGATCTGTCAATACCCGTCACTACGGTCTAGTCAAAGTCAGGTCAAAAGAGGGTATGGAAGGCATCGGTTTTTGCTACATCGGCAGTGCAGGTGGGCAGATCTTTACGGCTGCGGTAGAACATCTTCTTGCCAAGGTATTAATCGGTAAGGACTCTTATGGCATCGAAGGTCTTTGGCAGAATATGTACCAAGAGTCGCTGCTGCAAGGTCGTCAGGGCACAGTCATGAGGGCTATTAGCGCACTTGATATTGCACTATGGGATCTAAATGCAAAAACACATGGCTTGCCCTTGCACAAGTTGTTAGGGGCCATGGAGCTGGAAAGCGTCCCGGCCTATGCAAGTGGCGGCTACTATCTAGACGGCAAGACACCGGAACATCTAGGCGAAGAAATGGCCAAATATGTAGAGCTTGGCTTTCGGGCTGTCAAAATGAAAACGGGCCGATATTCTCCGAGAGTTGAGGAAGCGCGCCTGAAGGCCGTACGCGATGCAGTAGGACCCGATATTGAACTGATGATGGACTGCAACAATGCTTGGCAGGATGTTACCCAAGCCATGCAATACATTCGCCGCTTTGAACAGTACGAACCTTACTTCATTGAAGAACCTTTCGGCCCAGATGACATCGACAGTCACGCAAAATTGGCCCGCCTCACTCGCTTGCCAATTGCCACTGCTGAAATTGGTTATGGACGCTGGTATCATAAAGAGCTACTCGAAAAACAGGCCGCCAGCATCTTGCAAACTGATGCTGCCGTCTGCGGAGGTATCACTGAATGGAAGCGTATCGCTGCTACGGCTGCTAGTTACGGCGTAGTGGTATGCCCACATTGGTTTCACGACCTGCATGCGCCGTTGGTTGCTGCTACACCCAACGCTCGTTATGTCGAATTTTTCTGGGATGATCAGGTACTGAACTTTCGTCGCCTAATCGATCGCCAGCTTTCACAAAAAGGTGGGCGAGTCATCTTGCATCAGGAACCTGGCTTGGGTTTCAGTTTCGATGAGGCCGCTGTAACTAAATATGGAAAATGGACCAGCATTAACTAAGCTTATGCATCTCACAACATAAATGATATGGTTATGCTGTGAGATGCAGATTGGTATTGGCGGCCAAGTCGCCGCCAATACCAATCAGGTTTCGTCTTCATCAATGAGAATCTGCATTGCCTTCTTCAGTGCCACTTGATAGCGACGTTCCGCCCGTTCGATGGACTGCTCATCCCAGTCGTAGAAGCCTTTGCGTTTGAGCGATTTCACGCCATAGCTACCCTCAGCTACTAGCCGCTGCATAAGCGGGCTCGGTTCAGTGTCGTTGTTCAGGTGCGGATAAATACTAGCCGCTGCAGCGCAGTGAATATCGATGCCGGCCAGATCTTTCTGAAGTAATGGGCCTGCGGCTATATAGCGAAATCCGAAACCGTACCGAACCGCAAGATCGACATCTTCGGCACTGGCGAACCCCTCGTTGACCAACGCGATCGCCTCGCGCATCATGGCATGTTGGATCCGGTTGGCTAGAAAGCCGGGTACGTCACGCTTGACCTGTACGGGCTTCTTGCGCACCGAACGCATGATTTCGCTGACTTCTTGGGCCACAGATTCGTCCGATTGCGCGCTACGCACCACTTCGACCGCTGGCACTAGATGAGCGGGCATAAAGAAATGCAGGCCTAGCATGCGAGTCCTTGTGTTGCAGTTTTCGCTGATCTGGCTAATGGGGAAACCTGAAGAATTGCTAGCCAACGGTACCGTGGCAGGAGCCAAACTTTCAAGCTCCTGGAAAACCTGCTGCTTAAGTGTCAATTCTTCAAGAACACACTCGATTACTAGGCGCACCTCAGTCCAATCAATGGCCTGCAGACTGTCGAGTACCGTGACGCTTCCATGAGATCGATGAATGCCTGCCGTCTCGGCTGAAGCAAGCACTTGAGCCGGTAATTTGGCGCGAACATGGTCGTTGGTATCAACCACTTGCGCGTTCCAGCCCGACGCGTAAAAAAGACCGGCAATATCACATCCCATGGTACCGCCACCCACTATAACCACTGAATTATTATTTACCACATCAAACCCCTGTCAATAAAACTACTGTCGATATCATGACAAGTCTTTAGCTTCACCTAGCCACTTTTCATCAGCTACGGGAGTTAACACAGAGCCATCTCTAAAAAATTGATGTAAATTGTCTAGTGCCAATCTAGCCATCGCCAATCTAGTTTCATTGGTTGAGCTACCTATGTGCGGCGCTAGCACGACATTAGTGAGGCTTAAAAACCTTTCGTCAATGTTAGGCTCATTATTAAACACATCTAGAGCCGCGCCTGCAATCATGCCATTTTGTAGGGCATATATCAGGGCGTCTTGATCTACGAGTGACCCTCGAGCAACATTGACTAAAAACCCATTCTTACCAAGTGCATTAAATATGGTGGCATCTATTAAGTGATGCGTAGATGCCCCACCAGGTGCAATGACTATCAGCACATCAGAATCATGTGCAAGTTGGGTCAGATTAGCTTCATATTGCAAATTAACGTTTTGATTTGTGCGACCGTGGTAGGTAATTGTGACGCCAAATGGTGCAAGCCGTGCCGCAATCTCTTTGCCTATGCGGCCTAAGCCAACAATACCCACTCGTTTTCCCTTGAGTGTAGAGGCCAATGGAAATGGCTGCAATTTCCATTGGCCGTCGCGCACAAACTGATCTGCGCGTGGTAGTTGCCGTATAACGGCAAATAACAGTCCGACACAGAGTTCAGCAACAGCATCATTTAAAACGTCTGGCGTGTTTGTAACGATAACGTCCAATTTTCGCGCGGCCTCGAGGTCTATCAAATCATAACCAACCCCCATACTCGCAATAACACCTAAGTTGGGCAGTCTTTCCATGATCTCCCTAGACACACTGTAATTGCCTCGAGTAATGATACCGGCTATACGGTGGCGGAGGTCTTCATCGCCATTGATTTCTTCAACTTTGTGGCAGCGAAATTCACTAATGATTAAATCACTAGCGATCGTTGGAAATGAGCCAATTTGCAGTAAATCAATCATGAATTTCTTATTTTTCAATTGTGTGTTAATTTTTTACAGAATCGACAATTTGTTTGTTTTCTGAGGATTTACTTGCTCGCCTCAACTGTTGTTCTATGTAGATGTCGCGTGAGGGGACAATATGTAATCGACACACTTCAGTTAGCTTATCTCGATCTGCCTGACGTAACGCATCAATAATTTTCCAGTGATCTCGACGTGACGTCTCAAGCATGTCTGGGTTGACCATGGATAGAGAGCGAATTGTATAAGCGGCTTGTGCTGATTGTTCTATGAGATCAGTCAGCATCTTATTGCCTGAAAGATTAAAAACGGCTTTGTGAAATGCAATATTTGTGCGAAAGGCAGCACGTAGATTTGAGTTTGCAACAGCCTCATCATGTTTTTTTTGAAGGTCTTCTAACTCTAAAATATTTGCTTCTGATACAGGAAACGGAATATGCGATACACATCCAACTTCTAAAATTTCACGAATGATGTAAAGATCAACAACTTCTTGAATTGTGTAAGACTTCACACAGGCACCAATATTTTTTTTACGCTCGATGAGGCCCATCTGCTCTAACTCTGCAAGCACTTGACGCACAACGTGACGTTTTAATCCAAAGAGGGTACGCAAGTCATCTTCGACTAGTCGTTCACGCGGGTGCAAATAGCCGAAAGCAATATCTTCTTCTAACGCTTCAAGGGCGGCACGAATTAAACCATCGCAATCACGTTCGCGCATTGATGAGTTTTTCAATTGAGCATCAGATTTGCTGATGTTCAGCGCTTCACTTAAGTCGTGTGACGAATTGATATTCATAAGAGTGGTGTATCGGATGGTTATGCTGACAACACATTATTTAGAAATTTTCTTGCGCCAACGATTTAGAAAAAAACGTGGAAAAGGGCTGGCTTGTAAAACAGATAAAAATGCTAATAATAATAGTCCAAATGCGATTGGGCTGTCCGTAAATACAGACCAACTACCAAAACCCATTAGAAGTGACTGGGTAAGACTTGAGTCAAGTAATGTTCCCAAGACTAAACCGATAATCATTGGTGCCACTGGGATGCGAGCACGATCTAAAAAATAACCCACCGCACCAAAGCCAGCCATTAACCAGACATCAAAAAAACTATTGTTAACTGCAAAAGACCCTACAACAGCTAGAGTGACAATAACGAGGGCAACAACCATTTTTGGAATTTTTGTAACGTAAATACAACCGCGCATAAGTACTAACCCAATAATGAACATCGGAATATTGGCAAACAAAACAGCCCAAATTAGAGTGTAAGTAACATCACCATATTCGGTCAGTAAAGTCGGTCCGGGTAAGATGCCGTGAACCATTAAGCCGCCAAGCAATACTGCAGCGGAAGAGCTACCTGGGATGCCAAGCGCGATCGTGGGAACTAGCGAACCACCGACAACAGCGTTGTTTGCCGCCTCTGGCGCAGCCACGCCTGCTGGGTCTCCTTTGCCGAATTGCGACTTATCTTTAGCGAAGCGTTTTGCTTCGTTGTAGGCAAACCAACTTGCAGTGTCGCCCCCAGCGCCAGGGATGACACCTGTAATTATTCCTATAAACGAGGACCGCACCATATTTGGCAACAATTTTAAAAACTCACCTATGGTAGGAAGGATTCTGTCTTTAATCTCCCTCGTTTTTGCAGTCTCGGCGCGTGATTGCTGAGCCAATATAAGAGCTTGCGGAATTGAAAACATACCAATTAACGCAACTGTGAAGGGAATGCCAGAGTATAAGTTGATATTGTCGAACGTAAAGCGTGCGCTTCCTGTGGTGCTATCCATGCCAACCATGGCTAATAACAGCCCTAGGGCACCAGATAATAAGCCCTTTATCGGTGAATCTTTGCTCAATGTACCAATCATTGTGATACCAAGCACCGCTATAGCAAAAAGTTCTACTGGGCCGAATAGTAAAACTAGCTTGCCAAGCAGCGGTGCAGCTAGAAGAAGCGATACACCACCAATAACCCCGCCAACCATGGACGCGGAGAGCGATATGCCGAGCGCACGACCGGCCTCACCTCGCTCACCCATGGGAAAACCATCCATGACAGTGGCCGCCGCGGCTGGAGTACCGGGTGTTCGCAATAGAATTGCAGCGACTGAACCCCCGTACATAGCCGAAACGTACAAAGATGCAAGCATGCATAAGCCTGTTTCAGGAGGTAATGGAAAAGTCAAGGGCAGCAATAAAGCCAAAGCCATTGTTGCTGAAAGTCCCGGTAGGGCGCCAACTACAATACCCAGTGCACTGCCTAAGACAATAAACATTATGTTGTATGGGCTTATGGCATTGAGCAGACCAATAATAATATGGGGGTTATCCATTTTGCGTCCTGTTTCGATTCAGCTTTGCCAAGCAAATAAGGGAATCGGCAAATTCAGTAGCAATATGAAGACTAACCAGATGACAACTGTCGTTATCATGCCTAAGGCAATTGCTTTAGTGACCGATAATGTTTTACTAACAATCAAACCAATAATCAAAAAAATCGGTGTAATAATTAGATACCCAACAATAGGTATTAGTGTGATGTATGCCGGTATCGCGCAACTAAATAAGCAAAGGGCAGTCCAATTAATTGGGGGTATGGGCTCTTCGTCATGGGTAGATCTAAAAGTCGTAAGTTCTTTTCTGCGCTTTAAGAAATCATCAATAATCATCAGTACAGAAAGTGCAATAACGATCCATATCAGCAGGGAAGGTAGGCGTAATGCCGCATTAGGCAATCCTTTTGTCTGTGACAAAAGTAAAAGACTAAATGCAATGCTTCCTAATCCGACGACTTTGGTGGTGTTCAACGTGATTCCCTTTTGACGCGGCATGAACCGCGAGGTAATGACTACCTCGCGGAGACTAAAGATAACAATTATTGCCTAACGGAACCTTTCACTTCATTCCATATCGCAGTGAAAGTAACCTCTTGTTGATTTAAGTATTTTGTGTAAGCTTCCCCGGGTTTGTAGTCGATATTCATGGCACGTTTGGCTGCATCGGCCTGGAATTTGGGGTTGGCGATAACGCGGCCCATCGCTTCAATGAATTGCTTGCGGGCTTCATCTGGAATACCTTTAGGGGCCGAATAGCCTCGTGAGGAACCCGCTACAACGTCGATTCCGAGCTCTCGCATAGTTGGCACATTTGGCAATTCTGGCACACGCTCTTCCGTAAAAATCACAAGTGCTCTTAGGTTGCCTTCTTTAATTTGAGGGTAAGTGATGCCTAAGTTGTTGGCAGAGGCCCCGATTTTGTTGGCCATGGCTGCAGCCCATGAAGGTCCATCACCAGCGAAAGGTATCGACTGAAACTTTAGGCCCGAAGCCCTTTCAATCATGATGACTGAGAAAAAATCATCACCTCCAATACCTGAATTCCCAATAGTGACTTTGCCAGGGTTTGCTTTTACATCAGCTAATAGGTCTTGAATTGTTTTGTATGGACTGTCTTTAGACACAACAATCACGCCTGGATCAGTGACTACATTTGCCAATGGCGTGAGCTCTGAAATTGAATACTTGATTTTGTCGTTCATGAGATAGTTTGTCATCAACATTGGTGTGTTGGTGATTGAGACGGTTAAGCCATTTGGTTTTGTTTGAGTGGCAAGTTGAGTCCATGCAATCGCGCCTGCAGCACCTGGAATATATCGGTTGACGAAAGTGACACCAAGCTCTTTCGCTAGATAAGGTTGAACGAGTTGGGCCAATGCATCACTACCGCCGCCTGGCTTAAAGCCTTGTAGAACGTTGATTTCATTACCTGCGCTGTAATTTTGTGCTTGCACAGCAAAAGTGGCCGATACTGCGAGTGTAAAAAAAACCGCATATTTTCTAAGAAATTTTTTCACCTTAGTCTCCTTGGGTTGTTATGAATGGAGTCACTCTGCCATTAAGTGACAGTCTTTTATGTGATCTCGAAATCAATGATAAGAATTATTATTATTTATGTCAATATAATTATTTACATTATTATTAATAATATTTACATAAGTAATTGCAATAAAATAGCTTATCAAAATACAATGCCCATGGTCGCGCTGAATGCTGATTGTTGAGGTCACCAAGATAAAACACCCTCTAAATTTTTTAGATATTTAGGAAAATAAGAATGACAAATAGTGACAAACCTCAAGGTTTGAAAAAAGGCCTCACTAATTATGGTGATCTCGACTTTTCGTTATTTTTACGGAAGGCGTTTATAAAGGGCGCGGGGTTTTCTGATGATGCGCTATCTCGCAAGATCGTAGGTATTGCAAATACATCTAGTGGGTTCAACCCCTGTCACGGGAATGCGCCGCAACTGATTGAGGCTGTAAAGCGGGGCGTGATGTTGGCGGGTGCCATACCCATCGAATTCCCGACTATTTCGATTCACGAAAGCTTTGCATACCCTACTTCGATGTTTTTACGCAACCTCATGTCGATGGACACAGAAGAGTTGATTAGGGCGCAGCCAATGGATGCTGTTGTCCTTATAGGGGGTTGCGATAAAACTGTTCCCGCACAGTTGATGGGCGCTATTTCTGCGAACGTACCAGCGATTCAATTAGTAACTGGGTCCATGCTTACGGGCTCGAATCGTGGTGAAAGAGTTGGTGCTTGTACTGATTGCCGTAGGTTCTGGGGCAACTACCGTAGTGGTGAGCTTAATGACCAAGAAATCGCTGATGTAAACAATCAGCTCGTTGCGAGTGTTGGCACATGTTCAGTCATGGGAACTGCATCAACGATGGCTTGTGTAGCAGAAGCATTAGGCATGTCGGTTCCAGGAGGAGCTTCACCGCCAGCCGTTACGGCTGATCGAATACGTGTGGCAGAGAGAACAGGCGCGACTGCGGTTGCCATGATTGAAAATAACATTACACCAGACAAAGTCATCACCACCAAATCATTAGAAAATGCGTTGCGGGTTTTGCTCGCAATCGGCGGGTCAACAAACGCCATCATCCATTTGACAGCGATTGCAGGTCGTATGGGGGTTGCGATCGACTTTGCCGAGTTGGATGCCATGAGCGCACAGACCCCTGTTTTGGTCAACCTGAAGCCATCTGGCCAGCATTATATGGAAGATCTGCACAAGGCGGGTGGGCTGGTGACTGTGCTTAGAGAGCTTAAACCTTGGCTTCACCTAGATGCCATGACTGTTACAGGACGTACGCTTGGTGAGGAAATCGAAGCTGCTCCGAGCCCGTTTCCCCAAGATGTGGTGCGCAGTGCTGCAAACCCCATCTATAAAGAAGGTGGTATTGCAGTTCTTAAGGGCAACCTAGCACCCGGCGGAGCAATTATTAAACAATCGGCCGCGAGCCCCGTGCTTATGGAACACGAAGGCCGAGCTGTTGTCTTTGAAAGCATGGAAGATTTGGCTGATCGCATTGATTCAGAAGAGCTTGATGTGAACTCAGATGATGTACTCATTTTGAAACAAATCGGCCCCGTGGGTGCCCCGGGAATGCCTGAGGCCGGTTATATACCAATTCCAAAGAAGATCGCACGCCTTGGAATAAAAGACATGGTACGAATTTCAGATGGACGGATCTCTGGCACAGCAGGTGGAACAATCGTTGTACATGTCACACCAGAGACAGCCGTTGGTGGTCCTTTGGGTCTGGTCAGAAATGGTGATCGAATTAGGCTTTCAGTGTCTAAACGTGAATTATCGCTTTTGGTTTCAGATGAAGAGCTTGCTGAAAGAAGAAAGCACTTTAAGCCATTCGAGCTTGCACCAAATGAACGGGGTTATCGTAAGCTCTTTCTGACGACAGTACTGCAAGCAGATGAAGGTTGCGACTTTGATTTCTTACGTCCATCTGAGGTGAACAGTAAAATACCCAAAAAAAGAGCTAAAGGAAAACCTTAATCAGAAAAGACACGCTTTGTTTGTAAAGTGTCGCTCGGTGATTGATTGTTTTTTTAGAGTATTTCAAACGATGGCAATGATAATTATTGGGTTTTGTCGGGGTTGAAATCGAATTTGAAATCTATGATGGTTAGGCCATCGTTTTAATCGAGCCTAGATCATTTTTTAATATTGATGAAGCACCGATACAAGATATGCAATTGGTTTATCGGCTTGACGAAACCGTTCGAAAATGGAGAAAACAATGAGCGAGACTAAAAAATTGAATGGGGTTTTTTCACCTGTAATTACCCCGTTTTTAGCTGATTTATCACCTGACACCAATCGAATGGTGCGTCATTGTCAATGGTTGGTTGATCAAGACGTTGGGTTAGCGATTTTTGGAACAAATTCAGAGGCTAATTCACTATCAGTCGGTGAAAAGATTAATTTGTTTGATGCACTAATTGAAGCGGGTATTCCGGTTGAACGTATGATGCCTGGAACGGGGTGTTGTGCATTATCTGATTCAGTAGAACTGACACGTAAAGTGGTACAGGGAGGTGCAAAAGGCGTCTTGATGTTGCCACCTTTTTATTATAAGGGTGTGTCAGAAGACGGTTTGTTCGCGAGTTACAGTGAAATTATTCAGCGTGTTGGTGATGACCGCTTGAGGATTTATCTCTATCACATACCTCAAGTTTCTCAGGTACCCATTAGTTTGGGCTTGATTGAACGATTATTAAAGGCGTTTCCCAATACGATCGCCGGAATAAAAGATAGCTCAGGAGATTGGAATAACACTAAGGCAATGCTTGATCTTTACCAACCTCAAGGCTTTGATGTCTTTGCGGGAAGTGAAAGTTTTCTTCTGGCAAATATGCGTGCGGGAGGAGCGGGCTGCATTACGGCTACCGGAAACGTCAACCCAAGTCCGATTGTCAATTTGTATAAAACTTGGCAAGCCTCTGACGCTGACGTTCAGCAAGTAAATCTAGACATGATTCGAAACACATTTGCGAAGTTTCCTATGATTCCAGCGCTCAAGGCAGCGGTTGCTCATTGGGCTAAAGATGGTCAATATGCAACAGTTCGACCACCGCTTGTGGCATTGACCCATTCTGATGCCGATGAATTGATCGGTGCGCTGAAGGCATTGAATTTCGCGATGCCAGGTATTTAATGAGCCGTAAATTGTATTCGTTAACTCAAAACTGACAAATTCATTGAAAATCGACAAAAACCTTAAATACTTTTTGATTTGCTCTTGAAAGCGCACTATCTGCCCCTATAATTAGCACTCAAGGCAGGTGAGTGCTAATAGCCTAATCTGCTTAAATTTGTTATCAACCATTTATAAAACAGGAGTGTTTCATGGCCCTGCGTCCCCTGCACGATCGCGTGATCGTCAAACGTTTGGACAACGAGCGTAAAACTGCATCGGGTATCGTTATACCTGAAAGCGCCGCTGAAAAACCCGATCAGGGTGAGGTGCTTGCCGTTGGTCCAGGTAAGAAGACTGAAGACGGTAAAGTTTTGCCTGTTGACGTCAAAGTTGGCGATAAGATTCTTTTCGGTAAATATTCTGGCCAAACTGTCAAAGTTGACGGTGAAGAAGTGCTGGTTATCCGTGAAGAAGAAATTCTTGCCGTTATTCAGTAATCCACAGAACACATTAGAGGTTAATCATGGCTTCAAAGCAAGTATTGTTTGGCGATGACGCACGCGTACGTATCGTTCGCGGCGTTAATATTCTCGCCAATGCTGTAAAAACAACCCTCGGCCCTAAAGGCCGTAACGTCGTACTCGAGCGTTCATTTGGCGCCCCAACCGTCACCAAAGACGGCGTGTCAGTTGCCAAAGAAATTGAATTAAAAGACCGTTTCGAAAACATCGGTGCCCAACTGGTTAAAGAAGTTGCTTCAAAAACTTCTGACAGCGCAGGTGACGGTACAACAACCGCTACTGTTTTGGCTCAATCGATTGTTGTTGAAGGCCTCAAGTACGTTGCTGCCGGCATCAACCCAATGGATTTAAAGCGCGGTATTGACAAAGCTGTTGCAGCTGCTGTTGCTGAATTGCACAAGCTGTCAAAGCCTTGCACGACCACCAAAGAAATCGCTCAAGTTGGTTCTATTTCAGCTAACAGCGACCACTCTATTGGCAAAATTATCGCTGATGCGATGGAAAAAGTCGGTAAAGAAGGCGTCATTACGGTTGAAGATGGCAAGTCACTTGACAACGAATTAGACGTCGTTGAAGGTATGCAATTTGACCGTGGCTATTTGTCACCTTACTTCATCAACAATCAAGAAAAACAAGTGTCAGTACTTGAAGAGCCTTATGTTTTGATTTTCGACAAGAAAGTCAGCAACATTCGTGACCTCTTGCCTATTCTTGAGCAAGTTGCTAAGTCAAGCCGTCCCTTGTTGATTGTGGCTGAAGATGTCGAAGGCGAAGCCTTGGCAACTTTAGTTGTGAATAACATTCGTGGCATTCTCAAAACCACCGCTGTGAAAGCACCTGGTTTCGGTGATCGTCGTAAAGCTATGCTTGAAGACATCGCAATTTTGACTGGTGGTACCGTTATTTCTGAAGAAACCGGTTTAACTCTTGAAAAAGCGACATTGGCCGAGTTGGGTCAAGCCAAGCGTATCGAAGTGGGTAAAGAAAACACCACGATTATCGATGGCGCAGGTGATGCTAAAGCAATTGAAGCACGTGTGAAACAAATTCGTGTCCAAGTTGAAGAAGCCACTTCAGACTACGATCGTGAAAAATTGCAAGAGCGCGTGGCCAAGTTGGCTGGCGGTGTAGCCGTGATTCGCGTTGGTGCAGCCACTGAAATTGAAATGAAAGAAAAGAAAGCCCGTGTTGAAGATGCGTTGCATGCAACCCGTGCAGCCGTTGAAGAAGGCATTGTTCCTGGCGGTGGTGTAGCTTTGATTCGTGCTCGTGTGGCAATTGAAAAAGTCAAAGGCGACAATGCTGATCAAGACGCAGGCGTAAAGTTAGTGTTGCGTGCAGTTGAAGAGCCATTGCGTATTATTGTTGCAAACGCGGGTCATGAGCCAAGCGTTGTGGTCAACAACGTTGCAAATGGTACGGGTAATTATGGTTTCAATGCGGCCACTGGTGAATACGGGGACTTAGTTGAGCAGGGCGTTCTTGACCCAACTAAAGTAACCCGCACAGCATTGCAAAATGCAGCATCAGTTGCCAGCTTGTTGTTAACGACTGAAGTCGCTATTTGTGAGTTAGTCGAAGACAAACCTTCAGCAGGTATGCCTGGTGGTATGGGTGATATGGGCGGTATGGGCGGTGGCATGGGGTTCTAACAAACCCTTGGGGTCGTCAGGCCCCGTTTTGTTACCAATCTCTACCAAAGAAAAAGCTTGGGTTCCAAAAGAACTCAAGCTTTTTTCTATATTAATACCTAAAAAAAACGTTAAAACTATTTAAGCTAAGTTTAAGGGAACAATTTTAAACGTTTTGAGGCCGTTTCTGCTGCGGGTGTTTTAGGATAATCTTTAACAATTTTTTGTAATGTAGTTTTAGACGCAGTACGATTATTTAATTCAAACTGGCTACCTGCTACAACTAACAACGCATCAGGTGCGCGCGCATGATCGGGGAATTGCTTGGCCATACCTTGTAATTGTGTCATTGCGGTTTTGAAATCTTTTAAAGCGTAACTGCTGCTACCTTGATAAAACATCGCAGTTGGTGCAAGTGGACTTTTGGGGTAAAGCGTTAAGAATGCACCCAAAGAAGCCTCGGCTTCTTTGAATTCACTTTTACGAAAAAGCTCTAAACTGCCATCAAACGCTGATTGTTCAGCGGCGTTGGTGCCTTTCTCATTTGAGCTAGATGAGCGCGAAGGCGCAGAGCCTGTGGGGCGGTTGAGTTCTTCTAATTGACCCCGTATACGAGCGACTTCTTGTTCAAGTTGATCGATACGTGAGGCAAGCTGAATACTAGCTCGCTGGCTTGACTCGGTTAATTCGCGCACTTGTTGGCGCAATTGAATAATGGCTTCACGCGCCTCGCTATCGCTAAAAGCGTGTGCCATTGAAGTTGACGCCACAAGAACGCTAGCTAAAACAATTTTTGAGTACAGTGCTTGCATGAGAAAGGTTACCTAGAACAAAAAATAATCAAACCATCATTAAAATATTACTGAGGACGTTTGTAAACGATATCAGCACGACGATTTTGAGCGTAATCGGCATCGGTGTCGCCCAAGGCCTTGGGTTTTTCTTTACCGAAGCTAATAACTTCGATTTGTGCGTCGCGTGCACCGATCAATGTCATGACACGGCGTACGGCGTCAGCCCGACGCTGACCAAGCGCCAAGTTATATTCAGTGCTGCCACGGGCATCAGTGTTACCTTCAATCACAACCGTTTGCTTGGGGTTAGCAGCCAAGTAACTGGCATGTTTACCGACAATATCTTTGTACTGGTCGTCAACGATGTAGCTATTTAATTGGAAATAAACAGACCGATTGGTTGCCAACACGCTGGTGGGGTTGAATGGGTCTAAAACACTCTTACCGCTTGCGTCGTCGCGACTTTTGCCTGAAGTTGTATCATCTAAAGAAACGGTAGAACATGCTGCCAAACTTAATGCCAAAGCGGTGATTGATAGGCTTTTGGCAATGCGGGATTTCATTTTTATTCCTTTGAGGAAAGTTAAACACTAAAAAAAATTTAACGAATTAAGTTCTACTAAATACTTTTGACACAAACAATAGTGTAGAGCAATAAGGGTTTACTCGCACTTAGTTTAACGATTCTTGACCAAATGGTCCCCATGTGGGTTCACGAATTTCGCCGCTCAAGGTTGACAGTGTCTGACGCATGCGGCCATCACTTGATACGCCTGAAAGCACTTGCCTACCCCCTTGGCGTGACGCATAGAGAACTTGTTTGCCGTTCGGGGCAAAACTGGGTGACTGATCATCAGGGCCCTCTGTAAGCAGTGTTTCTGTTCCTGTTGCCAAGTCAATCGAGGCGATTTTGAATGAACCGTCGCGACGTGTAACGATCAAAAGGTTTTTGCCGTCTGGCGACAACTTAGGCGTAATGTTGTAAGGGCCGTTAAAGCTAATTCGACGCGCTTCACCACCATTGGCACCAACTTGGTAAATTTGTGGGCTGCCACTGCGATCGCTGGTGAAAAAGATAGACTGGCCATCTGGGCTGAAAACCGGCTCAGTATCAATAATAGGTGAGTTGGTAATGCGCCGTAAGTTTGAACCGTCTACAGCGTTTAACGTGTAAATTTGCGACAAACCATCACGGGTCAGTACAACTGCTAGAGTTTGGCCGTCAGGTGACCAAGAGGGTGCAGAATTATTGCCTTTAAAATTAGCTACAGGTACGCGTTTGCTGGTTGATAGCTCGTGCACGTAAACAACGGGCTTACCTGATTCAAAACTCACGTAGGCTAATTTTGACCCGTCTGGAGACCAGGCAGGGGAAATAATAGGCTCGCGTGAACGCAGAGCAATTTGCGGGTTTTGCCCGTCGGCATCAGCGATTTGTAATTCGAAGGTATTGCCTTGCTTCAAAACGTATGCAATACGGGTCGCAAATACGCCACGTACGCCCGTAATTTTTTCGTAAATACGATCTGCTATTTGATGGGCAATGCGACGTAATCCACGGTCACTGACTGAAAAAACAACACCATCAAGCGGGGCGCGGTTAATGGTGTCAGCCAAACGATATTTGACCTCATAGCGGTCACTATTTAGTATGACGGTACCATAGGCCAAGTAGTCAGCCCCACGATTGCGCCATTCGTCATACGCAATGGGCGAGTCGACAGTTAAGGTTGTACCTGTTGTATTGATTAAACGAAACTGACCCGATCGGGTTAAATCAGCTCGAATGACTTCGGCAATCATGCGTCCGGCAGGATCACCGCTGAAGTCTGCAATCGCAACTGGGTATTGCTGCGCACCGGTACCCGAGATGTCAACTCGTAACTGGGCTTGTACGGAAGTGGCTATGCAAGCCAGTAAGCACAATGCCAAAACGCGCTTGAAGGTTGCTTGGGCGCGATCAAATGCTGCAAAGGCAAGCTTTGGCATGCTGTGGGTGAACAAAGTTAAACCAAATAATTGCATGGTGTTACTGCTCCTGTCAGTCGTACATATAGTAAGTCACATCAATGTACGATGGGAATCGTCCAGAGGGTGGGGCTGGGAACGGTGTGCAACGTTTGATGCCTGCTTCAACCGCTCGATCAAAACTTGAATTACCAGATGGTTTAGTTAATGTCGCTGAGGACATAACACCATCAGATTTTAACTGTACGCGAAACTCTGCGAAAGGGTTTGTGTTGCCAGATTGAATCGGAGTTGGAAAAGACACGCCTGGCTTGACACAAGCCCGTATTTTGCTAGCATAACCAGATTTTGAGCCGCCACCGGCTTGATTTGAGCTCGCCGTGCCACCTGGAATGCCAGTTGCGCCCATTACATCACGTCTAAATGATTCTTTCAAAGCTTTTTCAGCGGCGGCCTTTTTGGCTACTTCTACCTCTTTAGCCTTAGCTGCAGCTTCTTTTTTGGCTGCCTCTACCGCTTTAGCCTCAGTCTCAGCTTCTTTTTTGGCTGTTTCCACAGCTTTAGCCTTAGCGTCAGCTTCTTTTTTGGCTACTTCTACCGCTTTAGCCTTAGCCGCAGCTTCTTTTTTGGCTGCTTCTAGCTCTTTAGCCTTGGCTTCAGCCTCTTTTTTAGCTTCTTGTTCAGCCTTGGCTTGGGTTTCAGAAATTTGTTGCTGGGCAACTTTCAGCTCTTCTTGCTTAATTTGTTCTTGTTTAGCTTGCTCTTCACGCTGCCGCTCTATTTGTTTGGCTATGCGCTCTTTTTCAGCCAATACATTCTCTTGTTCAATCTTTTTTAGTCGTGCTTGTTCGAGTTTTTCTTGTTCAAGTCGAGCCATTTCAGCCGTCTCTTGTTGACGCTTTTCTTCCTCTTTTCTCTTGCGATCTTCCTCAAGCGCAATATCGGGGCTCACGATTGGCTCAACCGCTTTTGTCACTGGAGTTTCTGGTGGTGCCGGTGGCAGCGCAGGCGCCACGGGTAAAGGTGGTGCGGGTTGTGGTTCTGGCGGAGTTGGTGCAGGTTCAACCGGTTGGGGTGGTGCAGGCGTTGCAGGGGTGGGTTCTGGTTCGGGTGTGGGGGCAGCATTGGGCGCACCCTTAGACCATAACTCAACCTGTAACGGTCCAACATTTTTGAGTTTAAAGTTCCAGTTTGCAAAAAGTAAAACCGCTAAACCGATATGAATTGCTAGGGCAATGCCAAACGCACGCCAATTAAAGCCATTTTGACTTGGGGTCAAGTATTTAGCGCGTGAGGTATTGCGATTTGCCATTAACGACCTGCAGGCTGACGATTAGGTTTTGGCACAGTTGGTTTTTGATCAACCAATAAGCCTAAGCGAGTTACCCCGTTTGCCCGTAGATCGTCCATCACTTTGACGACTGACTCATAGGGAACGCGACCATCAGCAGCAATTAAAACCGGTTGATTAGGTTGTAACGTAGAAAGAATGGTTTGTGCCAAAGCATTGCGAGGCACTTCAACAAACTGAGTTCCTGATTCTCGCTTTCGCCATTGCACGCTTCCATCTTGTTTAATTTGAATTTCAATCGGTGAGACCGGTACTGATGCGGATTGGCCGACAGAAGGCAATTCGATAACCCCTGGTGTGATCAATGGAGCAGTCACCATAAAAATCACAAGTAACACCAACATTACATCAATGTAGGGTACGACATTGATTTCGTTTTTGAGGCGACGGCCTGGTCGACCGTAAGCAGAGCGCATGGATGACATTAGCGAGCCTGGCGTTGAAGAATGTTGAGGAATTCATCGACAAACGATTCGAAGCGAATCGATAAACGGTCAATATCATGGGTGTAACGGTTGTATGCCACTACAGCAGGTATGGCCGCAAATAAACCAATTGCTGTAGCAATTAAGGCCTCAGCAATACCAGGAGCGACAGCAGATAATGTTGCTTGTTGCACATTGGCTAAGCCTAAAAAGGCTTGCATAATGCCCCATACAGTGCCGAGTAATCCAACATAAGGGCTGACTGATCCGGTAGATGCTAAGAAGTTAAGGTTTGATTCGAGGCTGTCCATTTCGCGTTGGAACGATGCACGCATGGCACGTCGTGCACCATCTAGCGTGTGTGATGCATCGCCCACAGGTTGGGTGCGACGAGCCTTTAAAAATTCGGTCATGCCAGCGTCAAAAATACGTGCTAATGCACCATGTTCTGCGCGACGTGATGAGATAGATTGGTGCAAAGTGGCTAAATCGCCCCCCGACCAAAAATCGTTTTCAAATTGTATTGTGCGACGCAAAGCTTGCCTAATGGCAGAGTACTTCGAAAAAATAATAGTCCATGAAGCAATTGAAGCAACGACAAGTAACACCATAATCAGCTGAACGGGCAAACTAGCGTGCAGAATCAGCGAAACAATTGACATGTCAGTAGTAGCGGCGGAGGGCATTTTTATTCCTGAGTGGTCGATTTGATGCGTTCGACAAGTGATTGGGGTAAAGGTTGAACACGAAGCGTATCAGTATGAACACAGCCTACTTTGATTGTGCCTTGTGCGAGTAGTTCTTGATCTCGTAAAACGCGCTGTTTAAAGTGTAACGAAGCGCGTCCAAAATAGGTGATTTCTGTGTGAACATGCAGTAATTGATCAAGCCTAGCAGGCGCTTTGTATCGAATAACGAGCTCGGCCACAATAAACATGAGCCGTGTTGAGGCAACCAACTCAGCCTGCGACACCCCCTTGTTGCGCAACCATTCAGTTCGGGCGCGTTCCATGAACTTTAAATAATTGGCGTAAAAAACAACGCCACCTGCATCGGTGTCCTCGTAATAAACCCGAATCGGGAACACATGCGCCATGGCACTATTTTGAGTTAGCAAGTCGTTTTTTAGGGTTGAAATCACTAAGGGGTTCAGTAAAGGTTCTGTTAGGTTGTTCAGTTAAGTTATTTAGTTAGGTTATTTAAACAGTCATTTTTAAACAGTCATTTTGGTCAATTGATCTATAACTTGTGTGTCGGCTTCATCAATATTAACAAGTTGCATTTCGCCTTTGGCACGCTGCATAATTTCAATTTGGCCTTGTGCCAAACCGCGATCACCGATGGTTACGCGCACAGGCACGCCAATGAGTTCCCAGTCAGCAAACATCACACCTGGGCGTTGATCGCGGTCGTCAAGTATGACGTCTATACCTTGACTCAACAGCTTATTGTATAAGTTCAGGCTCGCTTCGCGAACGGCTTCGCTTTTACCCCAACCCAGTGCGCAAATCACGACTTCAAACGGTGCGATTGCGCACGGCCAGATAATGCCCCGATCGTCATGACTTTGTTCTATGGCAGCGCCCACAATGCGCGTGACACCTATGCCGTAACAGCCCATTTCTAGCAAAGCAGGTTTGCCCGTTTCATCTAAAAAAGTGGCATTTAAGGCTTTTGAATATTTTGTACCTAAGTAAAAGACATGCCCAACTTCAATGCCACGTTGAATACTTAGGGCGCCTTGGCCCGATGGCGTTTGGTCATCTTCAACCACATTTCGAATGTCAGCCACTATGGTGGGTTCGGGTAAGTCGCGCCCCCAATTGACGCCTTGAAGGTGAAAGTCAGATTCATTGGCACCCACCACAAAATCGTGCATATTGGCTACTGTGAGGTCAGCGATCACACGTGTAGGCTGAGCTGGGTTGGTTTTGGCATAGTTAAGACCAACGGGCCCAAGTGACCCGGGTGCAGCACCAAACTGGCTTAAGATTTCATTTTCATTGGCTAATCTAAAGCCTACCTCAAACCCAGGTAGTTTGCCGAGTTTGACTTCGTTAAGCTCGTGATCGCCACGCACCATAAGCAAGTGAATTTGAAGTGGTTGATCGGTTGTTTCGGTCACCACCACAATCGATTTAACGGTTTGGCTCAATGGCACCGATAAAAACGTAGCGAGCGCTTCACATGTTTTAACGCCTGGGGTGTGTACTTTAGTCATGGACTGGCTTGGTGTGGCACGTTGCGCAATTAAGTTGGGTGCTGCAGCCAATTCAATATTAGCTGCGTAATCGCTATTAGGGTCGTAAGCGATGAGATCTTCACCAATATCAGCAATGACTTGAAACTCATGGCTTTGAGAGCCACCAATAGAGCCAGTATCAGCTGATACGGCCCTAAACATCAAGCCTATTCTAGAAAAAATGCGTTGATAGGCGTCAAACATGATGCGATAACTTTTTTGTGCACCTTCAATATTGCGGTCAAACGAGTAAGCGTCTTTCATTGTGAACTCGCGACCGCGCATGATGCCAAAACGGGGTCGACGTTCATCTCTGAATTTAGTTTGAATATGATAAAAGTTAATGGGTAACTGACGCCAGCTTTGTATTTCATTTCTGGCAATATCGGTAATGACCTCTTCAGAAGTGGGTTGCAACACAAAGTCGCGGCCGTTGCGGTCTTTAACACGTAAGAGTTCGGGGCCGTATTGTTCCCAGCGGCCAGATTCAACCCATAACTCAGCGGGCTGTACAACTGGCATCAAAAGTTCAAGTGCCCCCGCAGCATTCATTTCTTGTCGCACAATAGCTTCGACTTTGCGAATCACTCGCAAACCCAGTGGCATATAGCTATAAATGCCACCAGCAAGTTTACGAATCATGCCTGAACGCATCATATATTGATGGCTGATAATCTCAGCGTCGTTAGGAGCTTCTTTAGTTGTACTGAGGTGAAAGGCGCTGGCTCGCATGTGTTGGGGTAATCAATAAGGTTGAAATGTCGGTTAAGTACGTATAATCAAATGCAATTGTATTGAATTTAGTTGAGATTATCATGCTAGACCGGGAAGGCTACCGTCCCAACGTCGGCATTATCCTCGTAAACCAAAAGAATGAAGTCTTTTGGGGTAAGCGGGTACGCGAGCATGCTTGGCAGTTTCCGCAAGGTGGAATTAAATCGGGTGAAAGCCCGACCCAAGCTATGTTACGCGAACTACACGAGGAAGTCGGGCTTAAACCCGAACATGTGCAGATTTTGGGCAGAACACGTGATTGGCTACGGTACGATGTACCGAGTCATTTTATTAGGCGCGATTCTCGCGGGAATTACCGCGGGCAAAAACAAATTTGGTTTTTATTACGACTTATGGGCCGCGACACTGATGTGCAGCTTCGAGCAACCGAGCACCCTGAGTTTGATGCTTGGCGCTGGAGCGACTATTGGTTAGCGCTTGACGCAGTCATTGAGTTCAAACGTGACGTTTACAACCGCGCTTTGAATGAGTTGTCTCCCTTTCTTGATCGTCAAATACGTGTGAGGTCTCAGGTGCGCTCGCACCTGAGAAATCCATATGGATCAACTCAAACGCTTGATTAAACTCGACGTGTCCCACCGTGCGCCACCCATTTTTTGTACGTCTGCATAAAATTGATCGACCAAAGCGGTAACGGGTAAACGGGCGCCGTTGCGACGAGACTCATCAAGTACTAAGCCTAAGTCTTTACGCATCCAGTCAACCGCAAAACCAAAATCAAACTTATCTTGAACCATGGTGGCGCCGCGATTTTCCATCTGCCAGCTTTGTGCAGCACCTTTACTGATGACATCGAGTACGACAGGCATATCAAGTTTGGCTACTTGACCGAATGCAATGGCTTCAGATAAGCCCTGAATTAAACCCGCGATACAAATTTGATTCACCATTTTGGCCAACTGACCCGAACCAATATCACCAATGAGTGTGACGGCACGAGCATAAGAAAGGGCTATTGGTTGAATTTTTTCAAAAACGGCGACTTCACCGCCGCACATTATGGTTAGGGCCCCATTTACCGCACCGGCTTGCCCGCCTGAAACAGGGGCGTCGATAAATGCAACCTGCTGCTGCGCTGCGATGGCATGAAGTTCACGCGCGACAAGGGCAGAGGCAGTGGTGTGATCAACAAAAATAGCCCCAGATTTCATACCCGCTAAGGCGCCATGATCGCCCAATACGACGCTACGCAAGTCATCATCATTACCAACGCAGCAAAATACGATTTCGGCTTCCTTGCAGGCTTCTTTAGGTGTGGCAGCATGTTGGCCATCGAATTCTTTTACCCAAGCTTGGGCTTTGTTGACGCTACGGTTAAAAACGGTAACGTGATGGCCTGCGAGAGCCAAATGGCCCGCCATAGGGAACCCCATCACGCCTAAGCCTAGAAATGTAACTTTGAGTGGGGGTGCCGTGGTGTATTGGCGTGGTTGAATGCTGGTTGGATTTGTCATGGTAATCTCCGAAAAGGGGGTAAATTAAAAAAGCAAAAATTACATATTCTCATTTTAAAGGCCTGCTGAAGGGTTGTTTAGAATCGTGGTTTACACCAACTTCAATTTTTGCTTTACGATTACATATATGTTTGATGACCTTGACCACCTCGCGCAACGCATACTTCAATTAGCAAAACGTATGCATGCACAACACCAAACGATTGATCAATTGAATCAATCTCTTGTGATTTTGCGCGCTGAACGCGATACGCTTGCGTCTCAATTGCAAACGCGAACTGAAAAGTTAACCCACGCTGAAACATCGCTTAGTGCAACCTTATCTAGGGCAGACGATATAGCTGCTAAAGCTCAGGCCGATCACCTTCAGTCGCAAGGCACGCTCGACTTGTTCAAACAAGAGCACGCCACGTTACAATCTCAGTCAAAAACATATAGTATAGAATTAGATCGGCTGCGAGAAGTGAACCAAACCGCTCAGCAACGTATTAATCGAGTGCTTGAGCAGTTGCCTGGCGCCATCCCGACAGAGGCTGTGTAATGGAACGTGTTGAGATCAATATTCTGGGTCGTGACTACTCGTTGGCTTGCGCCGCTGAAGAACGCGAGAGCCTTAAAGCGGCAGCCGAGCACGTTGCTCAGTTGTCTGGGCGTATTCAAGGCGCGGGTAAAGTGGCAGGCAACGAGCGTATTGTTGTAATGGCTGCCATACAGATTGCAGTTGAGCTTTTAACCACCAAAGCACCAGATGGTCCGATGGCCGGTTTGGCGGTTGGTGATTTCAAGCGTAGAATTCAAGATATGAACATAATATTAGATGAGGCACTTAGTTCATCTGTTAAGTAAAAGCCACTAAGGCTTAAAAGTTTGTCCCTGCGGTGTTCGTGACTTGGTCATATATTCTCTGAACCAATGCTTATGGCATTTAGGTTGCGGGTCGATCGGCAGGTATGCACGCTCAAAGTGGGTGTGCTCAAAACCGATTGCGAAGCGACCGTCTTGAACCGATGGTTCGAGATGCCGACCTAGACGACACCTGCGGGGCATTATTACAAAGTACTTCTTTTAAAGAGCCATACGCCAGCCAAAACCATCGGTATGCAAAGCCATTGGCCCATACTCAGATTAGCGGTAAGTAAGCCTAAAAACTCGTCTGGCTCTCGGGCGTATTCGGCTAAAAAGCGAAACACCCCATAGCCCATCAGAAATACTGCGCTGATTTGTCCAACAGGCCGGGGTACTCGTGCAAACCACCAAACCAACACAAATAATGTGAGCCCTTCAAGCCCAAATTGATAAAGCTGAGACGGGTGCCGAGCTATGTTATCAACCGCACCGGGAAACACCATGCCCCAGGGTAGATCGGTTGGACGACCCCACAACTCACCATTAATAAAGTTACCTAACCTGCCTGCCGCTAAACCCAAGGGTATTAGAGGGGCAATTAAATCGCCCAACTCAAGAAATTTGTAGCTGCGACGATAGGCAAAAAATGCCATCATCGCCAGAACGCCCAACAAACCCCCATGAAACGACATGCCGCCTTGCCAGATATAGAGTATTTCAAGTGGGTTTGAAAAATAATACGCAGGTTTATAAAACAGCACATAGCCAAGTCGACCGCCCAGTACGACCCCAAGCATGCATAGAAAAATCAAGTCTTCAAAGTCAGCAAGTGATACACGCGTTAACTTACGCTTGACCCGCCAGCGCCCCAAAAGCCAAGCTGAACCAAAACCAATCAAATACATCAAACCATACCAATGCACGGCGAGCGGCCCTAATTTGATTGCAATCGGGTCTATTTTTGGAAAATTAAGCATGAATTAATCTGTAAAGTTTGTGTAAAGTTGAATATGTTCCTTGACATTCTCGCCGCCATGAATGGCGAAGATTTCTACGGCGCCTAGACGTGGCATTGATCCACCTCTAAGTCGCTTCGGTGGGTTCTTGCTGCTTACGATTTTACTGCATCGTTCACTTGACAGGTTAACTGGGGATGACCTGCCCTTAAAATATTACGTGCGGCGTTCAGATCAGCATTTTCTGCCGGTGTTGCGCGGGTTGATGGCTAATACCTCACCGCCTCTCCAAGCTTGCTTGTATTCCAACTGACGGGAAAATTCACCCCAACCTTGGTTTAGAATTGATTTATTAAGTCCTGATTTAGCTTTTACATTGCGCCCCGGGGCTTGAAGCGAACCGCTTACTGATTTGCTCATATTCATGACGTTCAAAATCAATCACAACTATTGCGTGAGTTCGCAAAGCATTTGTAGGCTCAAACCCTTGGGGAAAGCGAAAGCTATCAGCTGATGTGCGTTTTTTTTTGAACTTGGTTAACCAGTTGTTCATGCCAAAACTGTGGGTAAATTTTTCACCTGCAGCGTGTTTTTCTCGCTACAGATTCAATACTAAGTTACAAACCTTGCGAGCATTGCCCGCATACTGACGCATGGCGCGCATTTGCGCACCGTTAGGTTTGAGCTGAAATTTATAGGCTTGTAATCGCTGCATGGCTAATTTATATTTGGCCTGCGTTCTGAAGGGTGTTACAAGTTGTAAGATAAGCCAAATATCGCATTGAACGGCTAGGTCGTTCGCGCTTACATTCCTGCCCTGTACGGCGGGGTTTTGCGCGCTAAACTAATAAAACTCATTCATCACTGGGGAAGTCGCATGTCAAAATATGAACGCTCAAGCCACATTACTGAGGGTGTGACGCGTGCACCAAATCGCTCCATGTATTACGGCATGGGTTACAAAGAAACTGACTTCGAAAATCCCATGATCGGGGTTGCAAACGGGTTTTCTACCATCACTCCTTGTAATAGCGGTTTACAGCCTTTAACCGATGCAGCGGTTGCAGCAATTCGTGAATCAAAAGGCAACCCTCAGGTTTTTGGCGTACCGACTATCTCTGACGGCATGTCAATGGGCACCGAGGGTATGAAATTTTCACTTGTCTCTCGGGAAGTGATTGCCGACTGTATTGAGACGGCTGTGCAAGGTCAATGGATGGACGGTGTCGTGGTTGTCGGTGGTTGCGATAAAAACATGCCAGGGGGCATGATTGCTTTGGCTCGAATAAATGTCCCTGGTATTTATGTATATGGTGGCACCATTAAGCCAGGCCACCATAAGGGTAAAGATTTGAATATTGTGTCAGTATTCGAAGCGGTTGGCGAGTTCACCATGAAACGCATGAGCGCTGAAGACTTTAAAGCAGTTGAGCAAAAAGCCATTCCTGGTTCAGGCTCGTGTGGTGGCATGTATACCGCCAATACCATGAGCTCTTCGTTTGAAGCTTTGGGTATGAGCTTGCCTTACTCAAGCACGGCAGCCAATGAAGACCAAGAAGCCACCACAAACGCTGCAGAAGCCGCCCGTGTTCTGGTACAAGCGGTGCGTGAAAATCGTCGTCCACGTGACATCATTACTCGCAAGTCGATTGAAAATGCCGTATCAGTCATTATGGCGATTGGCGGTTCTACCAACGCTGTATTGCACTTTTTAGCTATTGCTCACTCAGCACAGGTGGCTTGGACAATTGATGACTTTGAACGCATTCGTGAGCGTGTACCCGTCTTGTGTGATTTGAAGCCATCTGGCAAGTACTTGACGGTTGATCTGCACCAAGCTGGCGGTATTCCTCAAGTTATGAAGATACTGCTCAATGCGGGTTTATTGCACGGTGACTGCCTCACCATTAGTGGCAAAACCATTGCTGAAACATTGGTGAATGTACCCGATGAGCCACCTGCAAACCAAGATGTGATTCGCCCCATTTCTAACCCAATGTATAAAACGGGTCATTTGGCTATTTTGAAGGGCAATTTATCACCTGAAGGCGCTGTTGCTAAAATTACGGGCCTTAAAAACCCCTCAATTACCGGTCCAGCACGTGTATTTGATTCTGAAGATTTGGCTATGGAAGCTATTATGGCTCGTCAAATTACGCATGGTGACGTTGTCATTATTCGTTATGAAGGCCCTAAGGGCGGTCCGGGTATGCGGGAAATGTTAGCCCCCACATCAGCTTTGGTCGGTCAGGGCATGGGCGAGACGGTTGGTATGATTACAGATGGGCGCTTTTCTGGCGGCACATGGGGCATGGTTGTGGGTCATGTTGCACCTGAAGCCTATGTTGGTGGAGTGATTGCACTGATCGAAGAGGGTGACTCAGTGACCATTGACGCGCATCAACTGCTTCTTCAATTGAATGTGTCCGATGAAGAAATTGAAAAGCGCCGCGCCAAATGGAAGCAACCTGCACCACGCTACACCCGTGGTGTATTGGCTAAGTTTGGTAAGTTGGTCAGTTCAGCAAGTAAAGGCGCCGTGACTGATTTGTTTGAATGAAATGCTTGTCTGCTGACTTTGAGGTCAGCAGACTGTTCTTAATTTTAAATAAAGGCTTTGGCATTGCTCTGGTGGTTACAAAGTCAGAATCTAGCTATGGCCTTCATATGACTTAATCATAAGTGAGTCATTGACTGATTATGGGTAACAAATAGTTAACCATTTGATTGAGTTTGAATAGATGAATAATGCACGTCTGAATGTTACGTCCAAATCACTTTGGGCACCCAAATGGTTTTTAGCAGGATTAATAAGTGTTTTAGTGAGCCCCGCTATGGCAGATCAAACAATGATTGATTTGGCGCAGCAAAAAGCGTGCTTGGGTTGTCATCAGGTTGATAAAAAGCGAGTTGGGCCTGGTTTTAAACAAATTAGTGAGCGTTATGCTGGCCAAGTAGAAGCGGCCCCACATTTGGTAGAGGTCATACTGAAAGGGGGGCGCGGTAACTGGGGCGCGATACCCATGCCCGCCCAAACCCGTGTTTCGCCTGAGCAGGCGCAACAGTTGGCACAATGGATACTAACCCTCTCACCACCAAAATGATTAAAGCAATTTTTTGCCTGAATAGAAACACAAAGGATTTGATATGACTGATAAAGCAATATTTGGTGGCGGCTGCTTCTGGTGTACAGAGGCAGTTTTTAAGTCTTTAAGGGGCATCATTGACGCCAAGCCGGGCTACTGCGGCGGGCACGTAACGGCACCGACCTACGAGGCCATATGTAGCGGTCAAACCGGGCACATAGAAGTGATTGAAATCGAATACAACCCCGAGCAGGTATCGTTTGAAACCTTGCTTGAGGTTTTTTTCGCAACACATGACCCCACTACGCCAGGTTGCCAGGGTAACGATGTAGGCCCACAGTACCAATCAGCTATCTTTTTTCAAAACGTGCAGCAGCAAGAGCAAGCCGAGCAGTTCAAAAGCATGCTTGATGCTTCAGTGCGATGGGGCAAACCTGTTTGCACGCACGTACTGCCAACACAAACCTTTTGGGTGGCTGAAAACTACCATCACGATTATTTTAAGCGCAACCCTAACCAAGGCTACTGCCAAGTTATTGTTGCGCCTAAGATCAGTAAACTCAGAAAGCAGTTCCCAGATTTGTTGTTGCCATGAGGCGCGGCTTTAAATTAGAAGCAAGGTTTTTTAACAATACGTCGCGTTACTTTGAAACATAAGAAAATTAGTTTTTGATAACGAGTAGAAACGACGTTAAACCAAAGGCAGTGCGACTGTAAAGCCATAGTAGAGATGTTGTTGGCAACAAGCAAAACAGTTTTTTGTAGCAATGAACTTGATCGAAAATTAGAAAAAAAGAAATAATTTTTAAAATAAGTCGTAAAAACCCGCATTCGGTTTGACACAATAGAAAAAAGCGTCCATAATCTCGTTTCTCTGCAGTGACCCAGTTGTTGCGGACACGCAGTCAGTAGCAAAATAGTTAATTCCTAGTCGCATAAAGCGACAAGGAAAAAACTAAATTTCTACAGATTTCGGTAAGTGAAAAGTCACTAGCCAGCGTAAACGTTCTTTAAAAATCTAAACAATCGATAAGTGTGGGCACTTATGATACTGAGCTGAGTTTATTGATGCTGTTAAAGGCATGAATAGGCACTTAGGCAAAAACGTATTAGAAGTGCTCAAACGAAA
>Ga0209491_10000296_pt1 | contig 98737 bp, 107 predicted proteins | sample BON02_FD_187213 | JGI IMG/M metagenome (GOLD analysis project Ga0209491, IMG submission 187213) | Freshwater microbial communities from Lake Bonney liftoff mats and glacier meltwater in Antarctica - BON-02 (SPAdes) (version 2) | ecosystem: Environmental > Aquatic > Freshwater > Ice > Glacier...
GCGAAAATCAAGCGAATACGAAACTGCCATCGACAAATCCTCCTGCCGAACAGGAGAATCAGAGTTCGAAGCAAAAGGGAATCCCTCACGATTCCTTTTGTCGCGGATGTGCTTTAGATCGCGCCGACTAGGCTGCGGCTTTTGCCTTTACGTCGGCGGGTGGGAAGCGGTCGTAGAAGCCTTCGCCCTTGGCGGCCATGTCGCGCAGCAGTTTACCCGGACGGAAGCGGTCACCGTATTTGTCGGCCAAGCGGTCGGCCTCTTCGACGAACGGTTTGATGCCCCAGATCAGGTCCACGTAGCTGGCGCAGCCGCCCGTATAGGGCGCAAAGCCCCAAGCGAGGATCGAGCCAATATCGGCGTCGCGCGCATCGGTGATGACGCCCTCCTCGAAACAGCGGGCCACTTCGATGGCCTGACGCACGAGGAAACGGCTGGTCAGCTCTTTCTTCAGGGCTGGCGGGCACTCGTCGACCTTGACGTCGATCTGGCTGCTCAGCTCAGGCCACAGGCGCTCTGGCTTGCCTTTCTCGTTATAGTCGTAGAAGCCCTTGCCAGCCTTGCGACCGACCCGGCCCTGGTCTTCGACCAGCCAGGCCATCATCTGGCCGCGCGGATCGTTGCCATATTCGATACCGGACGCCTGTGCCATCTGGCGACCTACCTTGAGCGCCGTGTCGAGACCAACGGAGTCGGACACTTCGAGCGGGCCCATCGGCATGCCGGACTGACGCCCGACATTCTCGATGATCGCCGGCTTGATGCCTTCGCCGAGCATTTCGAGGCCTTCCTGCGTATAGGTGCCGAAGCAGCGCGACGTGTAGAAGCCGCGGCTGTCATTCACGACGATCGGCGTCTTGCGGATCTTGAGGACATAATCGATCGTCTTGGCGAGGGTCTCTTCGCTGGTCTCCTTGCCGGAGATGATCTCGACCAGACCCATCCGCTCGACCGGCGAGAAGAAGTGGATGCCGATGAAGTTGGCAGGGCGAACCGAGGCCTCAGCCAGGCCGGTGATTGGCAGGGTCGATGTGTTGGATCCCATGACAGCCGTATCGGAGAGCTGGGCTTCAGCCATCTTGGTGATCTTGGCCTTGAGTTCCGGATTCTCGAACACGGCCTCGACGACGAGGTCTGCGCCCTTGAAGTCGTCATAGTTGGCGGTCGGCTTGATCAGGGCGAGGAGCGCTTCGCCCTTCTCCTTGGTCATGTTGCCGCGCGACACGTTCTTCTCGACGAGCTTTCGGGAATAGTCCTTCCCCTTCTCGGCATTCTCGACCGAGACATCGACGAGGATGGTCTCGATACCGGCGCGTGCCTGTTCATAGGCGATGCCGGCGCCCATCAGGCCAGCGCCGATGACGGCGACCTTGCCCAGCTCATACTTCGGGACGCCTGCCGGACGATTGGCACCCTTGGACAGGGCCTGCGTCGACAGGAACAGCGAGCGGATCATCGCCTTGGCTTCCGGGCGCTGCTGCGTGTTGATGAAGTAGCGCGTCTCGATGCGGAGGCCCGCATCAATCGGCACCATGATGCCCTCATAGATGCAGGACAGGATATTCAGCTGGGCTGGGTAATTGCCGTTGGTCTTGGCGTGCAGCATGGCGTTCGCCATGGTCATGACCTGGCCGGCGCCGGGGCTGCGGTGCGGTACGCCGCCCGGAACCTTGAAGCCTTTGACGTCCCACGGGGCCTTGGCGGTCGGGTTAGCCTTGACCCATGCCGTGGCCTTGGCCTCGGTTTCGGATGATGGCGCGAGTTCGTTGACGACGCCCATGGCGAGGGCTTTCTCGGCATTGAAGCTTTCACCCTGGAGGATCAGCGGCAGGGCTGCCTGCACGCCGATCAGGCGTGGCAGGCGCTGCGTGCCGCCAGCGCCGGGCAGGAGCCCGATCTTAGCTTCCGGCAGGCCGAACTGGAGCTTGGGATTGTCATTGGCCGCAACGCGGTAATGACCGGCAAGCGCCACTTCAAGGCCGCCGCCAAGGGCGAGGCCGTTGAGGGCTACAGCGACGGGCTTGCCGCAGGTTTCGAGCTGGCGAAGCGTCTTGTTCAGCGAGAAGCCCGCATCGAACTGCTCCTTCTTGAGCTCCGCTTCGGTCTTTTTCTCCTTGTCGCCTGCGCCGCCGGCGCGGCTGCCCATTTCGCCAAGGTCTGCCCCGGCGCAAAAGCCGCTGGCTTTGCCGGACGAGAGTACGAGGCCCTTGATCTTGTCGTTGGCGGCCACTTCCTTGGTGATCGCGATGATATCAGCGACGGCCTTGCCGGTCAGCGTGTTCATGCTGCGGCCGGGCACGTCGAACACGGCATGGGCAATGCCGTCCGCGTCGATGTCGAATGAGAATGTGTCGAGTTTCATAATCGATTTCCTTGCGGGGCTATTTGCCCTCGTCAGTATTGTTTTTGTCTGAGGTTTTAGAAGCCAGAGCACCGAGGGCCACGCCGATGGCAAGCCCGACGGGAATCCAGAGGCCAATATTTCGTGTCACCAGTCCAATGATAGATCCGGCTGCGAGACCAATAGCCATTCCAGTTGATTGGGCGACACGTCGGCTCATCGCTAGACCCTCTCGATGATCGTCGCGGTGCCCATGCCGGCGCCGACGCAGAGCGTGATCAGGGCGGTTTCCTTGCCGGTCCGCTCAAGCTCGTCGATCATTGTGCCCATCAGCATGCCGCCAGTGGCACCCAGCGGGTGGCCCATGGCGATGGCGCCGCCGTTCACGTTCATCTTTTCGTGCGGGATATTCAGGTTGTGCATCATCAGCAGAACGACCGAGGCGAAAGCTTCGTTCAGTTCGTAGAGGTCGATGTCTTCCGGGTTCATGCCGGCTTTTTTCAGCACCTTACGCGACACATCGGTCGGACCGGTCAGCATGATGCCCGGCTCGGATCCGATGGAGGCCATGGCACGGATGCGGGCGCGGGGCTTCATGCCGAAGCGTTCGCCCATTTCCTTCGATCCGAACAGGACGGCAGACGCGCCATCCACGATGCCCGATGAGTTGCCGGCGTGGTGGACATGGTTGATCTTTTCGAGTTCGGGATAACGCTGCTTGATGACGTCATCAAAGCCCATGGCGCCCATGCCGAGGAAGGATGGCTGGAGGGCTGCCAGCGACTGCATGTCGGCTTCGGGACGCATGTGTTCGTCATGGTCGAGGCGGATACCGCCCATCTGGTCTTTCACCGGAACGATGGACTTGGCGAAGCGGCCTTCTTTCCAGGCCTTGGCGGCGCGCTTCTGGCTTTCGACGGCAAAGGCATCAACGTCATCGCGCGAGAAGCCCCACTTGGTGGCGATCGTGTCAGCGCCGACGCCCTGCGGCGAGAAGTAGGACTTGATGGCGATCTGCGGGTCTGTCGACCAGGCACCGCCGGCAGCGCCCATGGGCACGCGGCTCATCGATTCGACGCCGCCGCCAATGGCCATGTCGGCCTCGCCAGTCATGACTTTCGACGCGGCCATGTTGCAGGCTTCGAGGCCCGAGGCGCAGAAACGGTCAACCTGCACACCGGCGGTGGTGTCGGCATAGTCAGCGTTGAGCACTGCGATGCGGGCAATGTCGCCGCCCTGCTCGCCAACCGGCGAGACGCAGCCGAAGACGACATCGTCAACGCAGGCCGTATCGATATTGTTCCGGTCACGGATGGCCTGCAGAACCTGCGTGCCAAGGCTCAGCGCGGTGATTTCGTGCAGGGAGCCGGACGACTTCCCCTTGCCGCGAGGCGTGCGGACGGCGTCATAGAGATATGCTTCATTCATGGGAGAGGCTCCTTTAAAACTGTTGATCAGGTCGCCGGTGAGTTCACCGGGTTCAGGGTGAGGCTCGCGGTGGAACGGGCAGCTTCCTTGCCGCGGGAATCGTAGAGTTCGGCCTCGGCGAAAACCATCGCGCGGCCGATATTGCGCAGGCGGGCCACCACTTCGATGGCGCCCTTGCGGACAGGGCGCAGGAAATGGGTGTGCAGGTCCACCGTGGAGGGCAGCTTCGTCTTGCCCGCCCTCATCCCGGCGAGCATGCCAATCGTATCATCCATCATGGCGACGAGATAGCCGCCCTGGATGACGCCTGCGGGATTGCAGAATTCCGGGCGGCCATCAAAGCGCACCCGCGCCTCCCATTTTTTTAGGTCGAGCGAGAGCAGCTCGAAGCCGAGCGACGTCGAGGACGGGCTCGGTTTGGCGAAAACTTCCGTGATGCGCTTGCTGTCCGGCATGAGTGACTAGAGCGTCCTCGCGATGAGCATTTTCATGACCTCGTTGGCGCCGCCATAGATGCGCTGGACGCGAGCGTCGGCATACATCTGGGCGATGGGATATTCGTCCATATAGCCGAAGCCGCCATGCAGCTGGAGGCATTCGTCAATGATCTTGCACTGGAGATCGGAGATCCAGTATTTCGACATGGAAGCTGTTGCGGCATCGAGTTCGCCCTTCAGCAGCAATTCCGTACAGTGATCTGCAAACACTTTTGCGACAGTCGCTTCGGTCTTCGCTTCGGCGAGCTTGAACTGGGTGTTCTGGAAATCGAAGATCGTCTTGCCGAAGGCGTTGCGGCCTTTGACATATTCAACCGTCTCGTGGATCGCGCGTTCGATCATGCCGACGCCCTGCAGGCCGATAACGTGGCGCTCCTGCGGCAGTTTCTGCATCAGCTGGATGAAGCCCTTGCCGGCTTCCCCGCCGAGCAGGGCCGAGGCCGGCACTTTCACGTCGTTGAAGAAAAGTTCTGACGTATCGGCGGCGTGCTGGCCGACCTTTTCAAGATTGCGGCCGCGCTCGAAGCCTTCGACTTCCTCGGTTTCGACGCAGAGGATCGAGATGCCCTTGGCGCCCTGAGTCGGATCGGTCTTGGCGCAGACGAGGACCAGGTTGGCCGTCTGGCCGTTGGAGATGAAGGTCTTCGAACCATTGATGACATAGCCATCGCCATCCTTGATGGCGGTCGTCTTGATGTTCTGAAGGTCGGAGCCGGCGCCCGGCTCGGTCATCGCGATGGCGGTGACGAGTTCGCCCGACGCCATGCGCGGCAGCCAGCGGCGCTTCTGCTCTTCAGTGCCGAACGCGGTGATATAGGGCGCGATGATGGCGTTGTGCAGAGTGATGCCGAACCCGTCGACGCCTTTCCACTGCTGTTGCTCGATGATGATGGCCTCGTGGCGGAAATCGCCCCCTGCCCCGCCATATTCTTCCGGCACGGACGCGCAGAGCAGGCCCATTTCGCCGGCCTTGGTCCAGATTTCGCGCGGTACCACGCCAGCCTTGCGCCATGCCGGAACATGCGGCGCACATTCCTTTTCGAAGAACTGGCCCACGGCGTCGGAGAAAATATCCATCTCCTCATCACTGCGCCAAGCGGATTTCGGCACGTTCAGTGGGCTCTCGAGCATGGGCATGTCTTCCTGTATTACCTTGCGGAAACTTCCGCTTACGTTCACGTCAACATGTAGGTTATGCAGGCCCGTTTGCACAGACGTCACGCCACGTCAGGCCGCAGGCACAGGGCTCGCCATGGATCAGAACTGGTCTGCCGACAGGGCCATCATGGATTTCGCGCCGGTTTTTACCTTTGCGAGATGGGCGGCTGCGTCGGGCAGCATGCGGTCGAGGAAGTATTGGCCGGTCAGCAGCTTTTCGCCATAGAACGGGTCGCCCTCGGCTTTTTTCTCGATCGCGACCTTGGCCATGCGCGCCCACATGAAACAGAGCGCCGTCAGGCCAAACAGGTGCAGGTAATCGTGGCTGGACGCGCCGGCATTGTTGAAGTCGGACATACCGTTCTGCATCAGCCAGTTGGTGCCTTCCTGGAGCTGACCCTTCACGATTGTCAGGCCTTCGACGAACGGCTGCAGTTCGGCGTCATCACCGGCCGTGCCGAGGAAGTCATCCAGTTCGGCAAAGAAGCTGAACACAGCCCGGCCGCCATTGCTGGCAAGCTTGCGGCCGACTAGGTCGAGGGCCTGGATGCCGTTGGTGCCTTCGTAGATCATGGTGATACGGCTATCGCGTACGAACTGTTCCATGCCCCATTCGCGGGTGAAACCCGATCCGCCATGCACCTGAAGGCCGAGATTGGCGCTCTCGCAGCCCTTGTGCGTCAGATAGGCTTTCACCACCGGGGTCAGCAGCGCCATATAGTCGCCGGCGCGCTCGCGCACCTTCTCATCGTTCGATTTGTGCTGCAGGTCGCCCTGGAAGGCGGTCCAGTAGGCAAAGGCACGGGCGCCCTCGATGAAGGCTTTCTGGTCGAGCAGCATGCGGCGCACGTCCGGATGGACGATGATCGGGTCGGCGACCTTTTCCGGCGCCTTGGCGCCGTTGAGCGAACGGCCCTGGACGCGGTCCTTGGCGTAGTCGACAGCATTCTGGTAGGCCACTTCGGCCTGGGCGAGGCCCTGCAGACCGACGCCGAGGCGGGCTTCGTTCATCATCACGAACATGGTGCGCATGCCCTTGTGTTCTTCGCCGACAAGCCAGCCGGTCGCGCCGTCATAGTTCATGACGCAGGTCGCGTTGCCGTGGATGCCCATCTTCTCTTCAAGACCGCCGCACGAGCAGGCATTGCGCTCGCCCAGCGAGCCGTCTTCCTTGACGATATATTTCGGCACGACGAAGAGCGAGATGCCCTTGATACCTTCGGGCGCGCCCTCGATCCGGGCAAGCACAAGGTGAATGATGTTTTCTGTGAGGTCCTGCTCGCCGCCCGAGATCCAGATTTTCTGGCCGGTAATCTTGTAGCTGCCATCGGCCTGGGGCGCGGCCTTGGTCTTGATCAGACCGAGGTCGGTGCCGCATTGCGGCTCGGTCAGGTTCATGGTGCCGGCCCATTCGGCGCTGGCCATTTTCGGGCCGTACATCTGGCGCTGCGCGTCAGAGCCGCCGGCCATCAGGGCCTCATAGGCGCCCGAAGTGAGGCCGGGATACATGCCGAAGGCCATGTTCGACGAGGAAATCATCTCGCCCCAGGCGAGGTTCACAACGTGCGGCAGGCCCTGCCCCCCCATGGCCGGATCCTTCGAGAGGAGCGGCCAGCCATTCTCGACCAGCGCCGTGTAGGCGGCCGGGAACCCGTCAGGCGTCTTGACGCTGGCATCATCATTGCGCTTGCAGCCCTGCACGTCGCCGACACGGTTGAGCGGGAACAGGACTTCCTTGGCGAACTTGCCGCCTTCTTCCAGGATCGCGTCGATCAGGTCAGGGGTCGCCTCCTCGAAACCGGGCAGGTTCGAATAGTTCTGCAATTGCAGAACTTCATGCAGGATGAATTGCATATCGCGGACCGGAGCGTCGTAACGGGGCATGGGGCGGAATCCTTGTAAAAAAATGGCAACTGACTCCGTTCTAGACGCATGTTCTAGAAAGGTCGTTCCAGTTGCCAGAAACCCTTGAAAAGAGGTGGATCAGACTTCGTCGAGCTGGCGCCGGGCAACTGCCTCATAGGCCGCAACCTGTCGCTTGCCTTCTTCGTTCGGACCGACCTTCTGGATCAGTTCCTCGAGCCAGAGGATGCCCTTGCGCAGTTCCGTCAGCGCCGTGTCGATGTCTTCGCGCTGGACTTCCAGCTCTTTGACCTGCTTGCGGAACTTGTCGAGCATCATGTATTTCTGGGCGCGTTCGCCGTCATCCAGAACATAGAGGTCGAGGATTTCACGAATATCGGCCAGCGGCAGGCCGAGACGCTTGAGGCGGACGATTATCGTCAGGCGTGCACGATCCCGGTTCGAATAGACACGGGTCATGCCATCGCGCGCAGGATGCAGCATGTCCTTGTCTTCATAGAAGCGAAGGGCACGGGGGGTCACACCGTATTCCCGGGCAAGCTCGGAAATCGTGAAGGTGCGGCTATCGGCGGCGGATATGTGTGATGTCTTGTGATGCATCAAGACAGCTTAGACCAAGGGTTCCGCGAACGTCAACGTCAACTTTCCGCGAACGTTCGCGGAAACATTCCCTATGGTAAATGCAATAACCATACCTGTTACCAAATGATGCGAAAATATTTACCTTTAACCTCGCTTTAAGACCCTGGCTGTCATCACCGTTAGAAAATGTGAACGAATCTGCCCGTAGCGTTAACTTCGCGGGCTGAGCGAGGAGAATCCGGGATGAACCAGACAGGGCCCTGGAGTGTCAAAGGCATTGACCAGCGCGCGCGCGATGCAGCGCGCGAAGCGGCGAGCGCCGAAGGTCTGACGCTCGGCGAATATCTCAACCGCCTGCTGATGACGGATGAGGAATCCCAGCTCAACGAAATCTCGTCGCTGTTCCGCAATCCGCGACCGCGGCCGGATGCGACCACCAACACGCTGGACCGCCTGACCCGCCGCATCGAGGCGGCGGAAGCCCGCTCCACGCTGGCGATTTCGGGCATGGACCACACGGTTCTCGGCCTCGTCGCCAAGCTCGAGCACGCCGAGCAGAGCAGCGATTCCGTTGTCGGCCATGTCGAAAGCCTGATGGACGAGATCCGCGACACCTATGAGGCGCTCCAGTCCAAAGTTCGCAGGCTTGAAGAAGATGACTCCAACAAGCAGAACCTCGAAGCGCTGAAGTCGCTCGAACAGGCGCTCGGTAAGCTGGCTGACCACGTCAATGATGAAGGCGAACTCGCCCAGCAGGAGGCGCACGCCATCAAGGGCCGGGTCGAGGCTGGCTTTGCCGACCTGACCGACCGCGTCGAAGGCGTCGAAACCCGGGTCGAATCAAAACTGTCAGACGCCGCTGCGCGGGTCGAACAGGCCGTCGACCAAGCCGAAAAGCGTTCAGAGATCGCCGCGCGCGATTTGACGACCCGCCTGTCCACCCTTCAAAGCGACGTCCAGGAACGCCTCGCCACCGCCGGTCAGACCGATGAGCGCCTGACTGCGGTCGAGTCCGACGTATCGGGCGCGCTGGATTCCATGGAAAGCACGCTGCTGCGTATCCAGGAACGCCTGAACCGCGCCGAAACCACGACCGACGCCGCGCTGCAAAGCCTGGAGGCGACGTTCAACCACCTCGACAACCGTGTCGAAGCGCTGGCGGGATCCGTTGATCCGGAACTTGCTGAAAAGCTGCGCTCGGAATTCGAGGCCCGTTTCGACGACCTGACAAAGTCCCTGCGTGAAACCGTTGACCAGACCCGGCTCGAACTCGCCGACGAGATCGCGCGCACCGCCAATGTCCAGGATAGTGAAGCCGTCTCCGGCCTCACGACCGGGCTTTCGGATGTGCAGAAACGCCTCGCGGCCACCGAGGAGCGCCAGTCGCGCTCCATCGAAACCGTATCCAACCAGGTCAGCCAGATGTCGACCAGCTTCGAGCAGCGCATCCGCGATGTCGAAGCCCGCGATGACGCCGCTGCAGGCGAGGCCGTGCGCGGCGAAATCGAACGCCTCGGCGAAACCGTCAGCGCCCGCATTGACTCGCTCGCCGACCAAATTGACCATCGCGTCAGCGACAGCGAAACGCGAAGCGCCCAAGCCATTGAACAGATCGGCGAACAGGTCGCATCGGCCGCTTCGCGACTTCAACAGCGCCAAGACAGTGCCATCAAGACTATGGCGACCCAGTTGGAAGAGGACCGCAAGCGCACGGATGTACGCCTGTCGGATGCCCTGTCCAATGTCTCCGAGCGGCTTGAGCATATGCAGACCCAGTCGTCGGCGTCCCTGTCGCCCGTGCAGCGCGCCATCGTGTCCCTGGCCACCCGGCTTGAAAGCCTCGAGGAATTCACCTCCCCGCCCTATGCCGACCCGGACGGTGCCGATGCGATGCCAGACGCACCTGATTTTTCCGACGATCCGCTGGTCGAACAGGCAATCCAGGCGCCCGCCCACGATGACAGCGCGCCCTTCGAACCCGGCCTGCCTGAAATCGAAGACGACAATGACGATGACATGTTCGTTGAAACGGCGGCATCTGATTTTCAGGATGACGACGCTGTCTTTGCGGACTCGTTGATTGATCCGGACGACGACGACGCCTTCTTTGAAGCCGGGATTGCAGGTTGGGACGCAGCTGTCGAGAGTCGCAGTACGCCTTACAAGTCCGATTTTGAGGACGCTCCCAGCGCGCCGAAGGAAGCTGGTATCGGTGAGCACACGGACGAGGATTTTTCTGCTGCTTCAGCCGAGCGCGGTCCGGAATCCTTCTTCGGTCCGCTCTCTGAACTGGAGGGCATCGATGGCGAGCATGACAGCCATACCGAAGCGCGCGCATCCGACATTTTCGATATGGATGATTCCGACGATGAGGATTTTCTCGCGCTGATTTCGCAGAAACCCGATCCGGACGACGAACCCTACCCGTTCGATGAAGACGATCCCGAGCCGATTGCGATTCGGGCGGATGACACGAATGATTATATCGCTCGCGCTCGCCGGGCCGCGATCGTCGCCGCCGGCCCGCCGGATGCGCAACCACAGCGCCGCAACCGGCGCAAAAATGACAAACCGAACTTCAATGGGGTCCGGGCGACGTCCGGCTCCGGCAAGCTGCCGCTCTATGCTGCTGCTTCGGCTGTCGTGATTACCGGGGCCGCCGTAGGTGGCTATCTCTATATTCGCGGCAAGCAGGAAGCCCCTGTCGTCGTCGCCTCGGTCGATACCTATGTCGATCCCGGCGCTGCGACGATCGCAAAATCGCCGCCTGTCGCCACCGAAGCAGGCATTGATGTTCTCCCTGCAACCACCAAGGCTGCCGGTGACGCATCTGCGGCGTCGCAGGCCGACACTGGACTGTTCGATGCCGCGCCGACGATGGAGACAGTGCCGGCGCCTGTCGCGCTCGCCAGCCAGCCAGCGGTGACTGCAGCAGCGGTTGCCTCGAATTTCCCGGCCATCTCGCCCTTCGTGACGGTGGAAAGCGCTGCCGCTGCCGGAAACCATATCGCCCAGTACCAGCTGGCCCAGGAGCGCATCGCCGCTGGCGACTTTGCTGTCGGCGCAGCGCTGATGCGCAAGTCTGCCGCCAAGGGCCTGCCGATCGCCCAGTACGGCCTCGCCAAGCTGCACGAGAAGGGGAATGGCGTTCCCAAGGATCTGGCGCTGGCCCGGGAGTGGACAGAAAAAGCCGCCAATGGCGGCAATGTCAGAGCCATGCATGACCTTGCCGTCTTCATGGCCGAGGGCGATGGCGGACCGCAGAGCTATGCCGGCGCCGTCGAACGGTTCCGCAAGGCCGCCGAGTTCGGCATTGTCGACAGCCAGTACAATCTCGGCGTGCTCTACGAGCAGGGCCTGGGCATCAGCCCGAACCTGACCGAAGCCATGTTCTGGTTCGAAATTGCCGGCAAGAATGGCGATGCGGGCGCGCCGGCCAAGATCGCCGACCTTTCAGGTCGCATATCAGCCGAAGCTGCCGAACAGGCCCGCGCGCGGTCGGTCTTCTGGGAAGCTTCTCGCGACAATGCCATCAGCAATGGACGCTTTGGGGCCCAGCCCTGGAACACCGGCAATCCGCTTCAGGTGCAAGGTGTTCAGGTTGCCCTCTCGGCGCTCGGCTACAATGTCGGCACACCGGACGGCGTGATCGGCGACGGCACGGCCAAGGCCATCCGCGACTATGAGAAAGCCAATGGTCTTCCGGTGACCGGAACGATCACGGCAGACCTGATCGAGAGCCTGAACGCACTGGCTGGCGCGCCGACCAACGGATAGTTTTCACGCGGCGTTTTCAGCGCGTGGACACATGACACCGTTCTAGATATGTTCCACGGGAATCGTGGCAGGATATCGAGATGACACCTATCGTTACCATCGGAACCGCCGGCTTCGACGCCGTGCATATCGTGCTGCTGCTGGGCGTGCTGGGGCTTGGCTTTGCCGCCTACGTTCTGTGGGGACGAGCAGACCTCGCCCGCCGGGAGCAGACGCGGACAGCCGAGGATCTCTCGGATACGAAACAGGCGCTGCGCACGAAAGAAGAGGTCGCCCGACAGGCAGAAATCGCGCTGGCTGAAATCCGGGCCCGCAGCGAAGAGGATGAGCGCAAATTCGCCGATCTCGCCCAAGGTGTGCTGCGGACGGCCAATGCCCAATTTCTGCAACTCGCGAACGAGACGTTCGAGAAGCACAAGGAAGGCGCCAAAGGCCAGCTGCAGGAACTGATGAAGCCGATTGGCGAGAATTTCGACGCCTTCAAAAAGCGTGTCGACGACCTCGAAAAAGTCCGGACCGAGGATAAATCCCTGCTGTCCGAACAGGTGAAGGCAATTGGCGAGAGCCTGCACCGCAACACCGCAGAGACCGGAAAACTGGTGAACGCGCTGACTGCGCCGAAAGGCGGCGGCCGCTGGGGCGAGATGACATTGCGCAATGTCATGGAACAAGCAGGCCTGTCGGCCCATTGCGACTTCAACGAGCAGGTCCATGACGCAACCGAGGAAGGCCGCCAGCGCCCGGATGCGATCATCCGCCTGCCCGGCGACCGGCAGATCGTCATCGATTCCAAAGTATCCCTCGCCTCCTACATGGCCGCAACGAATACCGAAGACCCGGTCGAGCGGCTGGCGCACCTGAAGGCGCACGCGCAAAGCGTGCAGCGCCATGTCACCACGCTGGCGTCGAAGGACTACCAGTCAAACCTCGGCAACCGGTTCGATTATATCGCCATGTTCATACCCGGGGAGAACTTTTTCGCGGCGGCACTGGAACAGGCACCGGACCTGATCGAAAAGGCCATGTCCCGGCAAGTGATCGTGACCACGCCCACGACGCTGATCGCACTGGCCCGGACGGTCGCTCATTTGTGGCGCCAGCACGAGCAGAACGCGAATGCGATGGAGGCGGCGGAATTGGGCGCCGAACTCTACACCCGCATGAGCAAATTGCTGGAACATATGGAAAAGCTGGGCAAGTCGCTGAATGGCTCGGTGGATCATTTCAATTCCATGATGGGATCAGTGGACAAGCGCGTCCTGCCGACGCTGCGCAAGTTCGAGGAATTGTCGATCGCACCGCCCAACAAGGCACCCGCTGAGCCCAAACTGATCGAAAACCGCGCCACGGCGACGGACCGGACGGGCGAACTGGATCTCGATGCCAAGAAGCCCCGGCTGGCTGCCAAATGAGCCGCACCAGTTGACCAAACGTCCTTCTGTTCATATCTCCCCCTTATGGCCATACGCGAAATCCTGACTGTACCCGATCCACGCCTCAAGGAGGTGTCGAAGCCTGTTGAAGGCGGCGTCACCGACGAGATTCGCGCGCTGATGGATGACATGCTGGAAACCATGTATGACGCGCCGGGCATTGGCTTGGCCGCAATCCAGGTCGGCGTACCGCTTCGCGTCATCGTCATGGACCTCGCCCCCGAGAATGAAGAGCGCCAGCCGCGCTATTTCGTGAACCCGGAAATCGTCGAAACGGTCGATCAGACACAGCCTTATGAAGAGGGTTGCCTGTCGGTGCCCGACATTTTCGACGAGGTTGAACGCCCGGTACGCTGCCTGATCCGTTACCTGGATTATGATGGTAACCCGGTCGAGGAATGGGCCGAAGAGCTCTACGCGGTCTGTATCCAGCACGAGATGGACCATCTCGAGGGTACGCTGTTCATCGACTATCTCTCGCGCCTTAAGCGGATGCGGGCCATCGACAAGGTCAAGAAAGCCAAGATTCGCAAGATCCGCGAAGACGTCGCCTGATCCTGCCGCGCCAATCTTCCCTTTATTGCCAGCGTCCCGCGCGCTAGACCCGCGATCCATGACCAAACCCCTTCGCCTTGCCTTCATGGGCAGCCCCCAGATTGCCGTTGATGTGCTCGCTGCGCTGGTCGCTGCGGGGCACGAGATCGCCTGCGTCTATTCCCAGCCGCCGCGCCCCTCGGGCCGGGGCAAGAAGCTAACACCAACGCCTGTGCAGGCTTGGGCAGAAGCGCACGGGCTTGACGTGCGCACGCCGAAAAGCCTGAAGAAAGCGCCGGAGCAGGAGGCCTTTGCGGCGCTCGGCCTCGATGCCGCCGTGGTGGTCGCCTATGGGCTGATCCTGCCGCAGGCCATTCTGGATGCGCCGCGCCTAGGCTGTCTCAACATGCATGCCTCGATCCTGCCGCGCTGGCGGGGCGCTGCGCCGATCCAGCGGGCGATCATGGCGGGCGACCACGAGACAGGCATTGACGCGATGCTGATGGACGCCGGGCTCGACACCGGGCCGGTGCTGATCTCGGCCTGGACGCCGATCACACCCGCCACGACCTTTGGCACCCTTCACGACCGGCTGGCGGAACTCGCCGCCGACCTTGCGCCCCGCGCGCTGGCCGGGCTGGCAGATGGTTCGCTGACGTCGAAGCCGCAGCCGGAAACCGGCGATACCTACGCCCACAAACTGACAGCCGCCGACCAGCCCATCGACTGGTCAAAACCCGCCGCCGAGATCGACTGCCAGATACGCGGCCTCTCCCCTGCTCCAGGCGCGACCTGCGTCTGGACACCGGATGATGGCGGCGAGCCCATACGCCTGAAACTGCTGATGAGTGAGGCGACCGGCGCGTCCGGCGGCGCAGCGCCCGGCACGGTGCTGGACGACCGGCTGCTGGTGGCGTGCGGCGATTGCGGCGCGGTACGCATCAGCCAGCTGCAGCGGCCCGGCAAGGGCCCGATGACGGCGACGGTCTTCCTCAATGGCACGCCCATTGCGCCCGGCACAATTCTGGCCTGACCGGGGTTTGATTGACAGCCCGACAGGGCGCCCTGATAGTTTCCCTTAGGGACAAGGGGGCACTTAAATGTCATCGACTGAAACCAGCGCGGCTGGACGCCCGCAATTTTTCTATCGCTCAGCCATCGTCATGGGGGTGATTGTCGTCCTCAGCTTTCCGCTGACCTATTACATGCCTGCGCTGACCGGCTCGCGGCATTTTCATTTGCTGCACCACCTCCACGGCCTGGCCTACTTTGCCTGGATCGGACTCTATGTCTGGCAGACCCGGCTGGCTGGAACCGGGCAGATTGCGCGGCACAGGGAGATCGGCCTTGCGGGATTTGCGCTGACCGGCGCGCTGGTCCCGCTCGGCTTCTGGATGGCGCAGCGCGCCGCCGAGATACGCGCCGCAAAGGATTTCCCGCACCCGTATGAAATCACATGGTTCAATGTGACTGACATCGGCCTGTTCACGGGCCTGATGATCGCGTCGATCCTGCTCGTCACGAATGGTACCGGCGCCTGACATTCACAGCGGCCCTCTGCCTTGTGGCACCGGCGGCGACGCGGTGGACGCTGAAGATGCCGGGGCTCGATCCTCTCTTGCTCGATATTGCCGTCTATCTTGTCATGGACCCGTTCCTCATCGCGCTCCTTTTGTTTGACCGCCGGACGCTCGGAAAATTCCATCCGGCGACGCTCACCTGCGTTGCCATTCTCATTCCGGTCCAGATCGCGAGTGCCTTCATTGCGCGGTCTGACTGGCGGAACACGCTAGCGCCTTCCCCGATCGGCCCTCCATGACCGAAACATGGACTCGCAATCTGAGGCTGGACGACATGGATGCCGTGGCGGCGCTCAACCGGGCGAGCTTTGGCCGGTCGGCGGAGGCCAAGATTACGCGGCGCCTGCACAAGGATGGCGACAGCCTGCTGTCGCTGGTCGCCCACCAGCATGAGGAGATCGTCGGCCATATAGAGTTTTTCCGCATCCTGATCGACGGGCAGCCGGAGGCCATGGGGCTTGGCCCGATGTGCGTGAAGCCGGATGTCCAGCGGCGCGGGATCGGAGCCGGACTGGTGCGCATGGGGCTAGTCATACTGGGCGGCCGGGAGGAGCGGATCGTCTTCGTGCTGGGCCATGAGCCCTATTATCCGAAGTTCGGCTTTTCGGCTGAAACGGCCGCGCCGTTCAAGGCGGCCTGGAGCGGGCCGGCCTTCATGGCGCAGGTGATCAATCCCGGCGCGCCTGAGGCAGGCGAATTGACGTATCCTCCTGCCTTCGGCTAGGGCGCTAGCCATGGCCCGTTACAAACTCCTCATCGAATATCATGGCGGGCCGTTCCAGGGCTGGATGCGGCTGCCGGGTAAGCCGACGGTCCAAGGCGCCATCGAGGCAGCCGCAGCCAAGCTGGATGGCGGTCCGGTGGAGGTGTATGGCGCCGGGCGCACAGATAGCGGCGTGCATGCGATGGGACAGGTCGCGCATCTCGACTTTGCCGTGGACCGGCCGGGCAAGGTGGCCGATGCGCTGAACTTCCACTTGCGCCCGCTGCCGATCGCGATCCTGAAGGCCGAGAAAGTGGACGAGGATTTCCACGCCCGCTTCAGCGCCAAGGCGCGCCACTATCGCTTTGTCATCATCAACCGCCGCGCCGACCTGACGGTGGAAAAGGGCCTCGCATGGCGCATTGCGCCAAAGCTCGATGCCCGCAAGATGCATGACGCCGCGCAGGTTTTGCTGGGCACGCATGATTTCACCACGTTCCGCGACATGGAATGCCAGGCGCGCAGCCCGGTCAAGACGCTGGATAGGTTCGATATCGCCCGCTATGGCGACCGGATCGAATGCACGCTGTCGGCCCAGAGCTTCCTGCACCGGCAGGTGCGCTCGATGGTCGGTTCACTGGTCGAAGTCGGGCGCGGCAAGCGCGATGCACGCTGGCTGGGCGAGATACTCGCGGCGACCGACCGCACGGCCTGCGGGCCAGTGTCGCCGCCGGACGGCCTGTTCCTCGAGAAAGTGGACTTTGACTGAGCCTGCACGTGCGGCGCCTGTGAGGGCGCTTGAGGGGTGAGGTATGGGTGTGCTGGGGGTGTGGTCCGGGTCAGGTATGTGGCGGGGGCAGCCCAGTGATGCATCCGTGCTCCCGGCGCATGCCGGGACCTTGGGAGGCCCATCCGGACAGGATGGCCTGAGGCCCCGGCTTTCGCCGGGGACACGGGTCGTCGGCCAGCGCCTTCGCCAACCTGTCTGAGACAGGCGCACGCACGAAGCGGTCCTCCGCCCCCGGCGCATCGGACATGCAGCGGATATAAACATTGCCCCAGCGGTCGACGGCGACAAGCAGGCCGCGCCCGGTCGCCTTCATCCAGCGATTCAGGTTCTGCAATTGCCACCAGAGCCATGGCCAGAGGAGGACATGGACGTGCGCATAGAGGTGGGCGCATGGGGGGCAGTATAGGGGGGAGGATAAGTCTACGGGGCGCGGGTGGAATGTGCTGCGCTCACTGGCAGACCGTCGCGCCGGACTGCCGGAAAGGCCGGCCCGCCTCGCAAAATTCCTTTGTTGGCAGAAACCGATAGTGTAAAACGGGCATGCCTTCCTGAAAGCAACAAATCTTGAAAAAATGGTTGTCGGAGCTCTGTCTTTATTGGCGACCTCATGCGCCTCTGTCGCGGTCGAGCCGACGACGGGCCATGCCTCATCCGATCGGGACCTTGGCGCCACGCCATCGCTTCCAATCTCGTCCTACATACCCGTTACCGCCTCCGAGAAACGTCTCGCCGAGAAGACGCGACAGTTCATAGCGGATTTTGAGGCCTGGAATGCTGCCGCCGTCGAGACGACAGGAACCAATCCATCAATGGACATCATCGACCGCGACTGGGCGGAGCTGTTGCGGCGTCACTGTGTCCCGGGTCGGACCGCCTACGGCGCAGTGATCAGCAGCGAACCCCTGCTCAGCAACGACCACGAAGTCATTCTGGACATTCAACTGGGCACCGATACCGGACAAGTCACGACAGCCCACACCAACACAATCGGCTATGTCCGTTCTTACAAATATACCTTTCGGGCGACTGGGGACGCCTGGTTACTCGATGACGTGGCTTTTCGCGACGACGATGGACCCCACCTCTCGCTACTCTGGATGCCGGAAAAATGACGTATCGAAAGCACGCCTTCAATCGCATCATCGGGTTTGGAGCACTGTTCGGCCTGACCCTTGGACTGTTGGTCGGTTGTGCTTTGATTGAGGGCGAACGCTAAGAGGTTCGGGAAGATGGCGTGTACTGGATTTCCTATTCCGGCTCGTCGGCACATCCGAGCTTTGAAAAACTGGAACGCAAGACAGCAGCGGACCAGCCCACTTTCGAAGCGCTGGCTTTTACGCGCTGGGGCAAAGACAATCAACGCGGGTATTTCGAAGGTGCCGCGGTATTGGGGTCCGACCCCGCGTCCTTTTCTGCCATCAGCGGTATTCTGGCGACTGATGATATACGCGCATGGTACGGAACTGAGCCGATTGACGGCGCAGATGGTGCCACCTTCAGGCTGATCGGCCCTCAACTCGCAGTCGACAAATCGGCGGCCTATTCCAGCGGATCGCGGTTTGTCCCATGTGATGTTGCGACCTTCCAGCCCGTTGACAGCGAAGACGGTAATTTCAGCGCGGATAGAAAATGCGTCTACTTCGCGGTGTTCAGGCTGCCCTTGCAGGACAGGGAAAGTTTCGAGCTCATCGGCGCCGGGTATTCCAAAGATCGTTTCGCCGTTTATTGGCACCAGGACCAGGTCATCGGTGCTGATATGGCAACCTTTCAACTAGCGCCCGGAACGCGACTGGGGCGCGATAAATCCGGGTACTGGTTAGGGACCGAGATGAAAGCCTGCTTGAAGTGATGACCGCGCGCCGTTCAGGCGGGCTTGAGGGCGAGGTAGATGGTTTGGGTATAGGTGTTGTCCTGAAGCGGGTTGTGGAAAGTCACCGGCTCGGCCCAGGCTTCGCCGAACACATCTGACAGGCGCTGCACGAAGTCGCTGTCGGGCAGGACATCGGACCAGAGCCCCATGATGCCGCCCGGTTTCAGGTGCTTGCCGAGCCTGCGCAGGCCAGCTTCGCTGTAGAAATGCCCGCTGCGGGCATCCAGCAGCCAGTCGGGCGTGTGATCGATATCGATCAGGATGGCGTGGAACTGGCGCCCCGGATGGGCCGCGTCGAAGCCGGTTTCGGACTGGGCCAGCGCAAAGAAATCATCGCGCACGACCTGGCAGCGGTTATCGGCGCTCAGCGGCGGATCGAGGGGCACCAGCCCGGCTGCGTGCCAGTCGGCGACGGCGTCCAGCATCTCGACGACGCGCAGCGAGGCAACGCGGTCATATTCGAGCACCGCACCGGCCGTGTAGCCGAGACCGAGGCCGCCGACGACGACATCCCATTTCTCGGCTGAGCCGGGGTTGAGACTGGCGAGCTTGTCGAGGCCGAGGCGGGCCAGCGCGATTTCGGACACGGTGAAAATGTTCGACATCAGGTGCTCGTCGCCGAGGATGATCTCGAAGACGTCGACCTTCAGTGCCGGATGGAAGCGCCGCCGCAGGCTGATCGGGCCAATCGGCGTCTCGCGATAGTCGAGTTCTTCAAACAGGCGGCTCATCGGGGACGTCCTTACAACGGAACCCACCCCTACAAGAGACCGGCCGCCGGGCATAGGCGGGTGTTGATGCGGGTGGTGCTATGCCTGCTTGGGATCCGGAAGAGGCGTTGGACGGAATAGGAAACGGGACTTAGTGTTACAATCACCCTATAGGCATGTTGAGATAGCCCATGAGGAAGCAGTACCACTTTAGACCAAGCCCAAATGGTTTCTATGCTTGGGATGTTGATCGTTTGGTCAAATTGTCTTCATTGCTTTTGCCGACGTCCATAAATTTTGAGCAGATTTCCGAATTGGACGAACCTTATTGGTTTTCAAGCGACGAAACGCCTTCGTGCCGAAGGATCGCTGAGCATTTCAAGCTGATGTTGGATGCTGATCTTCAGTATCCCATCATCTTCTGCGCGCTGGGCAGACTGATGGATGGAATGCTCAGGATTGCCAAAGCACTCGCTTTGGGAAAGAAGACAATCTTAAGCGTCCGTTTTCAAGAAACCACGGAAGCGGATTTTGTGGATGTTCAACCTGATGACCTGCCTTATTAAGCTCTTGCGTATTTCCTGACGCCGAGAGCGGACGCAGGACGAGAGCGCGACACGGACGCCAAGAATTGACATGCATCCACCGTCTGCGGACTAAGCGTTATCGGCGCTGACCATCCAGCAGGCCGACTTCATGGCGATGCGGCCGTCGGGTTTTTTGTGATCCTGCATCAGGGTGATCAGGGCGGCTTCGACTTGTGCCTCATCTATGCCCTGAGCAGCGAGGAGGCGCGAGAGCGGGCCGAGCTGCATCATGAATTTGGCGGTGGTCTCGACATCGTCGCCCGGCAGAATGATCGCGGTTTCCACCGGATCAATTGACACATTGGCCCAGCCAGCGTCTGACAGGATGCGGGCGACCCGGTCCTTGTCATGGAAAGCGAACGGGCCGGGGGCGGTGGGATCAGCGGGGGCTGGCGCTTCCTTAAGGAAAGCCATGGCCGCCTGAAGGGGCGCGAGGGCCCAATCATTGAGGCTGAGGGCCTGCCAGCAGATGAAAGCCAGCCTGCCATCCGGTTTGACCGACTGGCGGATATTGGCGAAAGCGGGGGCCGGGTCTTCGAAGAACATGACGCCGAAGCGCGAGATGACGATGCCGACGGGATCCGGCGCGGTGAACACGCTGGCATCGGCCAGTTCGAACCGGGCGGGCGCATTGGCCTCTGCCGCACGGGCGCGGGCGAGTGCGATGAGCGGGGCGGAGACATCGACGCCGAGCGCGCCGTGCGCCGCGCCAACCTTGGCAGCCGCGCGCAGGTTGAGCGCCCCTGCCCCGCAACCGATATCCATCACGGCTTCGCCCGACTTCAGGTCGGCCGCCGCGATGACCTTGTCGGCGAAAGGCGCCAGCATCGCGTCGAGCCGGTTTGACTGGTCGACCCATTTCTGGCCAGCGGGGCCGTTCCAGTATTCGATCTGGTCTGCATTGTTCATGGGCGGCGTTCCTTTCCGAGTGCCAGGCGCAGCCTAGACCAGCGCCTCGTGCAGCAGGCTGAGCGCTTCGACGGCAAAATGGCACATATTGGCTTCGCGGTCAGCGAGGCCCGTTTCCAGCGTGCGGGAGATTTCCTGCGGGCCATCGGCGCCCTGCCCTGCCAGCGCGACGCATGTATGCCCGGCAGCGTCGCCATAGCCATTGCCGCCGGGGCCCGAAGCGCCGGTTTCGCACAGACCCCAGTCGGCATCGAGCTTGCCCCGGATCGTGCGGGCCAGAAGGCAGGCATAGGGCTCGGTCGAGGAACGCATGCCATCGGGCATGTCGGCGCGGCCCAGGTCCATCAGGCCGCGAAAGGCCTGGGGCGTGTAGATGACGCCGCCGCCGCGATAATAGACCGAGGCACCGGGCACGGCGAGAAGCGCCGCAGAGATGAGCCCCCCGGAAGAGGATTCGCTAATCGCGACGGTTTCACGGCGCGCCTTGAGCAAGGCGCCAATCTCGGAGGCCAGGGGAAGGAGTGTTTGCATGGCGCACATCAAGCAGGTGGCGTGGCTGTATGCAACAAGATTGGTCTATTCGGGCGGGATGATGCCCTGCCGAAGGTGGAAACCCCGTCGGCGGCGGGTTAACCGGACAGTGACGGCTGGTGGGGCATTCAGGCGGCAGGGACATTCGAAGCGGCATGTTGCCCGGGAACAGGACTGAACACGTGAATAAAACCTTGGTAATAGCTGCGGCCTGCGTCGCGCTGATGAGTTGCAGCGACGCCAGCAGGGACGGTGTCACGTTCAATTGCGAGGCAAACGAACAGGCGCGTCCCGAGTTCAGCCGGACCGTCGGCTTCCACTTTGCCCAGGGCTACCTCTTCGTCCAGAATGATGTCGGCGGCGCCGACAATGTCTGCGCGCAGGCCGGAACGACCGCATGCGACGTCAAGATGACCGATGCCGCGCTGACCCTTCGGCAGGACATCGCGGCCCCCTATTGCGGCTGGAGGTCTTCGGTCAAAAGCACGCTCGATATTGATCGCCGCTCGGGCCATTTCCTGTTCATGCAGGAAGGATGCGAGCCCGGCGAAAACCGGGTCATGACAGGCCAGTGCACGTTCGACTCAGGTGAGTGACCGCGCCTGTGCCGCTGGCACGGCACGCGAGGGCCCACCGCTCGTTCAATGCAACCGTGTTGACTCGTTTCCATATTTCCATATTGCTGGAATTATGGAAACCAAAGCCGCGCTTTCACAACTCTCCGCCCTGGCCCAGGAAAACCGCCTGGCCGTGTTCCGCCTTCTGGTGAAAGCGGGCCATGATGGCCTGCCGGCCGGCGATATTGCGTCCGCCCTGGATGTGCCGCCGAATACGCTATCGGCGCAGCTGAACATCCTGTCCCAGTCCGGTCTGGTGACAGGGCAGCGTCAGGGCCGGTCGATCATCTATTCTGCCAATTTCGATGCGGTCAGTGGCCTGATCGTCTTCCTGATGGAGGATTGCTGCGAGGGCCGGACAGATGTGTGTGCGCCCGTACTGGCGCTGGCCCGCTCGGGTGGCTGCTAGCGGCATGGGTGCGTTTGAGCGCTACCTGTCGGTCTGGGTCGCCGCCGCCATCGTAGCTGGCATCGGGCTGAGCTTTCTCGTTCCCGGCCTGTTCGAGACACTGGCGGGACTGGAATATGCCAATGTGAACTTCCCGGTCGCTATCCTGATCTGGGCGATGGTCTGGCCGATGATGATTGGCGTGGACTTTACCAGCCTGGCCCGCGTCGGCGAGAAGCCGAAGGGGCTGATCATCACACTGGTGGTCAACTGGCTGATCAAGCCGTTCACGATGGCTGCGCTGGGCGTTCTTTTTTTCAAGCACGTGTTCGCCGGCTTCATTCCGGCGGCGGATGCCGAGGGCTATATTGCCGGGCTGATCCTGCTGGGCGCTGCGCCGTGTACGGCGATGGTGTTTGTCTGGTCGCAGCTGACCAAGGGCGACCCGAATTATACGCTGGCGCAGGTCAGCGTGAATGACGCGATCATGGTGTTCGCCTTTGCGCCGCTGGTCGCTTTCCTGCTGGGCGTGACCGACATTACCGTGCCGTGGGAGACGCTGATCCTGTCGGTTGCGCTTTATGTCGTGATCCCGCTGATCGCGGGCATGGCGACGCGCCGGATGCTGATGGCGCGCGGAGGCGACGCGACGGTGGCCGGGTTCATGGAGCGGATCAAACCGGCCTCCGTGGTCGGGTTGCTGGCGACGGTGGTCTTGCTGTTCGGGTTCCAGGGGACGGTGATCATTGACCGGCCCCTGATCATTGCGCTGATTGCCGTGCCGATCCTGATCCAGTCCTATGCCATTTTCGCGATTGCCTATGGCGCGGCCTGGGCCTGGAAAGTGCCGCACAATGTGGCAGCGCCCTGCGCCATGATCGGGACGTCGAACTTTTTCGAACTGGCGGTTGCCGTGGCGATCAGCCTGTTCGGCCTGAACTCCGGCGCGGCGCTGGCGACGGTTGTCGGCGTACTGGTGGAAGTGCCGGTGATGCTGTCGCTCGTGGCCTTTGCCAACCGCACGCGAAACGCCTTCCCGGAGACCTGAGCCATGATGGTCATCCATCACAATCCTGACTGCAGCACCTCGCGCAACGTGCTGGCGATGATCGAAGCCAGCGGCGGCGCACATGTCGTGATCGAATACCTGGAGACGGGCTGGACGCGGGCCCAACTGCTCGGCCTGTTTGCCGCTGCGAGCCTGACGCCGCGCACGGCCCTGCGAGAGACAAAGTCACCGGCGGCCGAACTCGGCCTGCTGGAGCCTGGCGTGGGTGACGAGACGATCCTCAGCGCGATGCTGGAGACGCCTGTGCTCGTGAACCGCCCCATCGTCTGTTCGCCCAAGGGCGTGCGCCTGTGCCGCCCCAGCGAGGCCGTTCTCGACCTGCTGGAGACGCTGCCACCGGGGCCGCTCCACAAGGAAGACGGCGAACTGCTGATTGACGCCGAAGGTCGGCGCATCGGCTGACCTAGTCCAGTACGGCCTTGACCAGCGGGCCATAGGGCGAGCTGCCGAGCATGGCCAGTTGCTGCTGGGCGGAGATGGCGTTGATGGCTTCCTGCGGACGGGCCACCGGGTGCACCGCGCGCCGCAAGGGGCGCTTGCCGGCCGGCATGGCGATGATTTCGGCGATGTTGCGCGGTATGTCCATCGGATCGGTTTCGCCACCACCGCCGCCATTATCGACGCCCATGGAAGCCGTCATCTGCGAATAGGCGGCGAGCAATTCTTCCGGCAGCCGGGCCTTCAGCGCCGCCGACAGGGCGACCTGATTTTCCCAGATCTCGGTCGGATAGCCACCGGGTTCGATGATCGTCACTTCGATGCCCTGCGTCACGGTCTCATAGGCCAGCTGCTCGCTGAGCGCTTCGAGGGCGAACTTGGTCGGCGAATAGTGCGCGTAGCCCGGGACGATGACGCGGCCAAGCTGGGACGCGATGTTGAAGACCTGACCGCTGCCAGCCGCGCGCATGGCCGGCAGGACCGCGCGGATCATGCGCTGGGGCCCGAAGACATTGGTGTTGAAGATAAGCTGCGTGGCTTCCATGTCCTGGACTTCGATCGGCCCGGCAAAGGCGATGCCCGCATTGTTGATCAGGACATCGACCGCGCCACCCGCAGCGCTGAGCGCCTCGGCGACGCCGGCCTCGACCTGCTCATCGGACGTGACGTCGATTTCTATCACGGTGATATCGAGATTGTCGCTGGCCGCGAGGGCCGTCAATTCATCCGCCTCCGGACGCGGAAGGTTGCGCATCGTCGCGAATACTTTGGCGCCAAGGCGGGCATAATGTTCTGCGCCGAGACGGCCGAAGCCTGACGAGCACCCTGTAATCAGGATCGACTTGCCGGCAAGGTCCGGCGCGGTGGCATCGGCTTCGGCCTGAGCCTGCGTTGCGCCTGCCGCGAACGCGGTCGCGGCCAGGCCGGCGCCCATCATCAGGTGACGTCGGTTGAGTTCCAGTGTGTTCGGCATAAGAGGCTCCAATGTTTGTCGCAGGGTAGCATCACGCGACGCTCTGGTCACGTTTGGCCCTGTCCGGAAAGTGAGTGATCAGTCGTCAAAGCCGACAAATGTCGCAGCTTCATCGACGGATTTGCGGGTCGAGACGACGGCATTGGCGGGGAAGCTTTCATCCGGCCAGCCCATGGCGACGCAGGTCTGTATGACCTGATCATCCGCGATGCCGGCATGCTCGCGCACGACCGGCGATTGCATGATGCCCTGCGAGTTGACGACGCAGCCGAGGCCCTTGGACCAGGCCGCATTGACGAGGCAATTGACCACGCCGCCGCAATCGAACGGCGCGACATCGCTGCCCTGGATCGACTTGTCATAGGTGATGACGATGGAGACCGGCGCGTCGAACTGGCGGAAGCCGCGCATCACCCAGTCCATCCGCGCTTCCTTGTCGTGGCGCTCGATGCCCATGGCCTCGAACAACTGGATGGCAATGCCGATCTGGCGTTCACGATGGGCGCCGGCATAGTCGGGGCCGAGGCGGAATTCGCGCGAGTGCGGAATGCCCGCGAGGTTGCGTTCGACATTGCCTTCGCGGATCTTGTCGAGCACGTCGCCGGCGACAACGTAGAAGTTCCAGGGCTGGGTGTTCAGCGACGTCGGCGCGCGCATGGCCATTTCCAGCACTTCGCGGATCAGCGCCTTGGGCACCGGTTTTTTCTGGTAGCCGCGAATGCTGCGCCGGCCCATGACCACGTCCTTGAATTCCACCGGTAAACCTCCTCAAAATGTTTCGTTGCGCGCCTTTAAACATGTTCACGCGATATACTGAACTGGTTGTGTGCGGGCCCGGCTTGCCTGCCAACCCTGTCGTAGCGGCAGGCGGATGGATTCCGGTCGACAGGGCGCAGGAGCGCCAATAGGCTCAGGCCATGATCAAGCTTAGCTTCTGCCTTCGCCGCCTGCCCCACCTCAGCCGGGAGGACTTCCAGACTTACTGGCGTGAACAGCATGCGCCGCTGGTGGCGAAACACGCCAAGACGCTGGGCATATTGCGTTACGTGCAGGTGCATACCGGGCACGATGCGCTCAATGCCGGCATTGCCGCATCACGCGGGGCGCCGGAGGCCTATGACGGCGTGGCCGAGCTGTGGTTCGAAAGCGAAGAGCCGATGGCGGCGAATACGAGCGAGGTGGCGGTCAAGGCCGGTGCAGAACTGCTCGCGGACGAGAAGAAATTCATCGACCTCGCGAAATCGCCACTCTGGTTTGGCGACGAGCATGTGGTAGTGGGCTAGCGCGCGGTCGCTCCGAGCGCCTGCGCGAGATCGTCCAGCAGGTCACCCACGTCTTCCAATCCCACCGAGAGGCGCACCAACCCGTCGCTGATGCCGTGGGCGTGACGTTCTTCGGGCGTGTAGGTCGAGTGGGTCATGCTGGCGGGGTGCTGGATCAGGGTTTCGGCGTCACCGAGGCTGACGGCGCGGCGGATGAGCTTCAGGCGATTCATCATCGCCATGCCCGCGTCGTATCCGCCTTCAAGCTCGAACGCGATCATGCCGCCGAAGCCAGGCATCTGGCGTTTGGCGAGATCGTGCTGGGGGTGGCTGGCGAGGCCCGGATAGTACACGGCGGCAACACCGGCCTGCGCTTCAAGCCATTCGGCGACCTTGAGGCCGCTCTCGCAATGGCGGGCCATACGCAGCTGCAGCGTCTTCAGGCCGCGCATCACCAGCATGGCGTTGAACGGCGCCATGACCGAACCGGTCATGTCTTTCACGCCGACCATGCGGATCTCGTGGATGGCCTCGGCTGGTCCGCAGACGGCGCCGGCGACAAGGTCACCATGGCCGCCAAGGTATTTGGTGGCCGAGTGGAGTACGAAGTCGGCCCCGAGGCTGATAGGCCGCGTGAGCATGGGCGAGGCATAGGTATTGTCGACGAGGACGAGGGCGCCGGCGGCGTGGGCAATGTCTGACACCGCGCGGATGTCGACGAGACGCATGTTCGGGTTTGCGGGGGTTTCAAAATAGACGATCCGAGTCTTGTCCGAGATCGCGGCGCGGAGGTTTTCCGGGTCGCGCAGGTCGACATGGGTGATCGTGATGCCGAAGCGCGAGAGGCCGTCACGCATGAAGGAGAAGGTGCAGCCATAGAGCGTCTTGTCGGTGATAATTTCGTCGCCGGGTTTGAGCAGCGTCCACATCGTGGCGGAGATCGCACCCATGCCGGAGGCCGTGCAGAGACCCGCTTCTGCGCCATCGAGGCTTGCGATGCGGGATTCGAGCAGCGCGACCGTCGGGTTGGAAATGCGCGAATAAATGTGACCCTCGGCTTCGCCTGCAAACAGGGCGCCGCCCTGCTCGGCCGTCTGGAAGGCAAAGGTGGAGGTGAGATGCAGCGGCGGGGTCAGCGCGTTGGCATTGTCCGCCGGATTGTAACCGTGATGGATGGCGCGGGTGGCAAAGCCAAGCGGGCGCGAGGAATCATAGGCCATGAGCGTATCTCCTGTGTTTGCGCCAGTATAGCACAGGCGGGCCAGCAGTTTTTGCCTATTCCTGTCTCAAAAACATTGCAAGTTGGCAGATTCTGCCAATAGAGTGCGGAATGGATGCAACTGATGCCAAGATATTGAAGGCGCTGCAGCGCGACGGGCGGCTAACCAACCAGGAATTGTCGGTACAGGTCGGCCTGTCGCCCTCACCCTGCCTGCGGCGCGTGCGCAACCTGGAGGCTGCCGGGGTGATCACGGGCTATACGGCGCTGGTGGATGAGAAGGCCTGCGGCTTTCCCATCACCGGTTTCGTGCGCATCCGCCTGACCAATCATTCGGACGAGACCGTCGGGCGCTTCGAGGCGCGGATCGCGGAAACTGACGCCGTGATCGATTGTTACCTGATGACCGGCAGCGAGGACTACCAGTTGCGGGTCGTCGCCAGTAGCCTGGACGATTACGAGCAGCTGGTGCGCCAGACGATCCAGAAAATACCCGGCATTGCCTCAATCGAGACCAGTTTCGCCTATGGCGTGGTAAAACAGTCGCGCAGCTTGCCAACCGCACCTGAAAAGCGGTGATAGTCCGCAGCCCCTGACCTGCTATAGGAATTGCATGACCGATACGTCGACCTCTGCCCCCAAAGCGCCCAGCCTTGTCGAGACACGCAGCCCGTCGAAACGGCGGCCCGGGCGCTGGCGGATTTCGAATATTATCGACGGGCGCGCGCTGCGGGTGAAACTGACGGCAGCCGCCCAGAACAATCTCGGTGACCCGCAAGCGGCCCGCAAGATTGCGATCGACCATTTGCACGCGGCGCTGTTCCGCGGCCGCATGATCGCGCAGGAACGCCTGCAGCAGGGCGCTGACGGGCTGGATACGGCGCGCCTTCTGTGCGCGGTGCAGGATGAAGTCATCCATGCGCTGTATGATTACACGACCACGCACGTCATTCGCGCCCGTAACCCCACCGAGGCCGAGCGGATCGCGATTGTCGCCAGTGGCGGCTATGGACGCGGCGTGATGGCGCCCTCGTCGGACACCGACCTGTTGTTCCTGCGCGCCTACAAGGCCAGCCCGCATACCGAGAGCGTGATCGAGTACATGCTGTATGCGATGTGGGACATGGGCCTGAAGGTCGGCCATGCGTTCCGCACGCCGGACGAGTGCGTGAAACTGGCCGCCGAGGATGTCACGATCAAGACGTCACTTCTCGACGCTCGTTTCATCTGCGGCGACGAGGTGTTGGCAACCGACATGTTCGAACTGTTCCAGAAGGACGCCGTGAAGGGCAAGGACGCCCTGTTCATTGCCGACAAGCTGGCCGAGCGCGACGCGCGCCATGCCCGGCACGGCGATGCACGCTACGTGGTCGAGCCGAACCTGAAGGAGGGCAAGGGCGGGCTGCGCGACCTGCAGACGCTCTACTGGATCACCAAGCACATGTATGGCGGCGTCACGCTGGAAGACGTGATGCGCAACGGTCCGTTCACCGAGCATGAATATGCGGTTTTCATCCGGGCTGCGAAATTCCTCTGGACGGTGCGCTGCCAGCTGCACTTCGTGACCGGCCGGCCCGAAGAACGTCTCGGCTTCGACCTGCAGCCCGAGATTGCCTCACGAATGGGTTATCGTGACCGCGGCGAGCAACAAGGCGTCGAGCGTTTCATGAAGCGCTATTTCCTGATCGCCAAGGACGTAGGCGGCCTGACGCGCATTCTGGCCGCGAAACTGGAAGCCGACCACAAGAAGAAGCCCGAAGGCCTGCGCCGCTTCCTGCCCGTCCGTGCGCCCCAGCCGCTGCCGGACGAGGGCTTCACCGTCGACAATGGCCGCATCAACGTGACCAGTGAAGACGTGATGGAAACCGACCCACTGAACATGCTGCGCCTGTTCACGATTGCCCGTCGCGAGAGCAAGGATATTCATCCCGCCGCGCTGACGGCCCTGACGCGCAACCTGCGCGGCATCAACGAAGCCGTTCGCGAACTGCCGGAAGCCCGCCGGCTTGTGCTCGAATCGATCATGGGCGGAGACCGGCCCGGCCAGGTACTGCGCTGGATGAACGAGTCCGGCCTGCTCGGCCGGATCATGCCGGAATTCGGCGGCATCGTGGCGCAGACTCAGTTCAACATGTATCATCACTATACGGTGGATGAGCACACGATCCGCGCGGTCGAATACATATCCGAAATGGAACATGGCCGCGGCGAAAAGGTCGCGCTTGCGGCTGAGCTTTTCCCATTGCTGGAAAACCGGCGCGCGCTGTATCTCGCAATGCTGTTGCACGATACCGGCAAGGGTAAGGGCGACCAGCAGATCGAAGGCAGCAAGACATCCTACCGGGCATGCCAGCGCCTCGGCATTCCGGAAGCTGAGTCTGAACTCGTGGCCTGGCTGGTCGGACATCATCTCGAGATGAGCGAGACAGCCCAGAAGCGGGACATATCCGATCCGCGCACGGTGGCACAGTTCGCCGAACTCGTCGGGTCTCTGGAACGGCTGCGCCTCCTCTACATTCTCACGGTTGCCGACATCAAGGCCGTCGGGCCGGCCGTATGGAACGCCTGGAAGGGTCAGTTGCTGGGCGATCTCTACAATAATACATCGGCAGCGCTGCGCGGCGGACGCACTGACGAAGCCGGCGTGTACGCCGAACTTGAAGCGCGCGCCGAACGCCGCCGCAAGGCACTGGTCGACCAGATCGCCAGCGTGCCGACGATCATGCTGGAAATGGAAACCGCCTACTGGACCGGGTTCGACCCCGACGACCTCGCCTGGCAGGCAAGCGTGTTGACCGATCATGATGACACGGTGGCCCACCGGTATCTCGCCGATGGCGGCGCGGTGGCCATCATCGTGTCCGGCGCAGACCGGACCGGCCTGTTTGCAGACCTTGCCGGCACCCTCGCGCGGCTCGGCGCAAACGTGGTCTCGGCGCAGGTCTTCACCAGCAATAGCGGCCGGATCGTCGACATTTTCATGCTGCAGGACAACAACAAGGCGGCCTTCGCGGCGGGCGATGCGCCGCGCATGGAGCGGCTGGAAGCGGCGATGCGGGACGCGCTGGCCGGACACCCGATCACGGGCGACGTCAAGACACGCGCCGGGCGCCGTGAGGCGGCCTTCCTGGTACAGCCATCGGTGCAGATTCGCGACGACCTCTCGGCGGAGTATACGGTCATCGACGTTGGCGGACGCGACAGGCCGGGCCTGCTGCACGAAGTTGCCGACGTGCTGGCCGACATGAAGCTGTCGATCCACTCGGCGCATGTCGGATCCTATGGCGAACGCGTGTTCGATGCGTTCTACGTCCAGAATGCAAAAGGCCAGAAATTGGGCACAAAGGCGCGCAAGGATTCACTGAAAGACCGTCTTCTCGCCGTACTTGGGCGCGAAGAACTGGATGCGCCGCATACGCCGGCCCGGAAACTGAAACGATCCCGCGCCGTGGACAGTTTCTGAGAATTCATCGAAGGAAACTCGCATGAGCGTCGCGCGCAACACACTCGTGCAATCTTCCCTCACGCTGGCGAGCCGTGTTCTGGGCATGGTGCGCGACATCCTGCTGGTCGCGCGCATCGGGGCCGGGCCGATCGGCGACGCCTGGGCGACAGCGCAGCAATTCCCGAATCTGTTCCGCCGCGTCTTTGCCGAGGGCGCCTTTGCCTCGGCCTTCGTGCCGACCTATGCCCGCACGCTGGAAGCCGAGGGCGCGGAAGCCGCCCGCGTGGTGGCGCAGGAAGCAATGCGGGTGCTGTTCGCGGCCACGGCGGCCCTCACCATTCTCGCGCAGGTTTTCATGCCCTGGGTGCTGTTGCTGATCCATGGCGGCCAGGCTGACGATATCGTGCACTATAATCTTGCAGTCTTCCTGACACGCATCACCATGCCCTATCTCACGTTCATGGCGCTCGGCGCCCTCCTGTCGGGCGTGCTGAATTCGTCGGAACGGTTTATCCTGTCGGCGGGCGTCCCGACAATCCTTAACCTTTGCCTCATACCCGCTGCCTTTGTCAGCACAGACCCTGTCATCACGGCCAAGGCCGCCTCGATCGCCTATTTCGTGGCCGGCGTGCTGCAGGCCGGTGCCCTCTGGTGGGGAGTCAGCCGCCAGAAGGTCCATCTCAGCCTGATCGGCTGGCCGCGCCTGACGCCCGCCGTGCGCAAGGTCATGCTGCTGGCCCTGCCCGGCACGATTGCCGCCAGCGGGACACAGATCAACATCATCGTCAGCCAGTCGCTGGCCAGTTTCGAAGTCGGTGCCAAGAGCTGGCTCTACGCCGCCGACCGGCTCTACCAGTTGCCGCTCGGTCTGGTCGGCGTGGCCGTGGGCATCGCCATCCTGCCGCGCCTGTCACGGGCCGCGCGCGCACTGGACGATGACTCCAGCCGCGCGACCATGGACGAAGGCATCGGCCTCGCCATGGCGCTGACCCTGCCGGCGGCGACCGCGCTGATGCTGGCGCCAGTCTTCCTGATCGACGCGTTTTTCGTGCGCGGGGCCTTCCTGGCCGACGATGCGTTCCAGTCCGGCAGCGCACTGTTCCACTTTGCGTGGGGCGTGCCGGCCTTCGTGCTGATCAAAGTGCTGGCACCCGCCTATTTCGCGCGCGAGGATACGAAGACCCCGATGCGCTACGCTTTGGTGTCGGTCTTCATCAACACGGCGCTGGGCGCAGGCCTTTTCTTCTGGATGAAGTCTCATGGCCAGCAGGGCTTTATCGGTCTTGCGATTGCCACCAGCATCGCCGCGTGGGTCAATGTCGCCCTGCTTTGGACGACACTGATCCGGCGCGACTGGTACCGGCCGGGACCACGGCTGGCCTCCGGACTCGTACGGGCCGTACTCGCAACGGCGATCATGTCGGTCGTGGTCTGGCTGATGATGCAAAACCTCGAGCCAATCAAGGCGCACCTTTATGACAGCAAGGCCCTGACTGCCGTAGCGCTCGTCCTTGCCGGCGGCGCGACCTATGCGCTGGCCGCGATTATCACCGGCGCCGTGCGGATCAGCGACATTCGCCGCACTATGCGGCGCTGATCAAACGCGCTATTGGCCCATCGCATGACTGACAAGACCCCTGCCTATACTGGCCCCGAGCGCATCTTCTCCGGCATCCAGCCGACAGGGAACCTGCACCTTGGCAACTATCTTGGCGCGCTGAAGAAGTTCGTCGACCTCCAGGAATCGGGATGCGAGGGCATCTACTGCGTGGTGAACATGCACGCGTTGACCATGCCGGTCGCGCCGCGCGACCTGCTGGACCAGACGCGCCAGATCGCTGCCGCTTTCCTGGCCTGCGGCATTGATCCGGACAAGTCTGTGGTGTTTCCGCAATCAGCGGTGCCGGAACATGCCGAACTGGCCTGGGTGTTCAACTGCGTGGCCCGCATGGGCTGGGTCGAGCGAATGACCCAGTTCAAGGACAAGGCTGGCAAGGACGCCGAGCGCGCATCGGTGGGGCTGTTTACCTATCCTGTCCTGATGGCGGCAGACATTCTTCTATACAAGGCCACGCATGTTCCTGTCGGCGATGACCAGAAGCAGCACCTTGAGCTGGCCCGTGACATAGCCGAGCGATTCAACCGGGACTATGACGTACCGGACTTCTTCCCGGTGCCCGAACCGCTGATCCAGGGGCCTGGTGCGCGCATCATGAGCCTGAAGGACGGCACGAAGAAGATGTCGAAATCCGATCCATCGGAGCTGTCGCGCATCAATCTGGTGGATTCGGCAGAAGACATTTCCAAGAAGATCAAGAAGGCCAAGACCGACCTGCTGGGCGACATGCCGAGCGACGCCGAAGGGCTCAAGGGCCGTCCGGAAGTCGCGAACCTTGTCGGCATCTACAGCGCGCTATCAGGCGAGACGGTCGATTCCGTTCTAAGCCAGTTTGGCGGGCAAGGTTTTGGCGTGTTCAAGCCCGCGCTGATTGATGTCACCGTGGCCCACCTGTCGCCGATCACAGCGCGCTATCGCGACATCCTGGCCGACCCGGCCGAAATTGACCGGGCGCTTACGTCCGGTGCTGACCGGGCCCGCGCGATCGCCGCGCCGGTCATGGACGAAGTGCGCCGCATTATCGGATTCTGGCAGGTCTGAAAGCAGCCAGCGGCAGCTGTGCCACCTTTCACTCATCCGGCAATGCCCCTAGGTTCCCGCGTGAGGTGATTCACCCAAAAGGACGCAAGATGAAACTTTCTACTCTGGCAGCCGCGCTGCTGGGACTCGGCCTGGTCGCCGCCTGTTCCAAGCCTCTTCCCGACGGCGTGAGCGTTCTTGAAGTTTCCGACGCCTATATCGTGAAGCCCGCCGAGGGACGTGACGTCTCAAGCGGTGGCATGGTCATCACGGTATCGGGCGCCGACGAAGCGTTGACCTCTGTCTCTGCCGACATTGCCGACAGTGTCGAAATCCACACAATGACAATGGAAGGCGGCATGATGCGCATGCGGCAGGTGGAGTCGCTGCCGGTGACAGCGAAAACGCCGCTCGTGCTCGAACGCGGCGCAAACCACCTCATGTTCTTCGGTGTGAACCCGAATGTCGCCATCGGCGACGAAGTCTACCTCGTGCTGACATTCAGCAATGGTCAGGGCAGGGAACAATTGCTGGTCACGAAAGCGGAAATCATCGGCCAGGACGGCTGACTGCTATTTTTTCAGGCACGCGCGCGCGAAAAAAAGCAAAGCCTGACAAGGGCTTTGGCAGGACAATTGCACGTGAAAATCGGGGTTGCAGAGATTTAACGGTTAAGGGACTGTTAATGACGTGGAAATCCCCGCATAGTGTCACAATAGCAACAGTTCCAGCGTTCGAAAGTAGAGTGGATGGCATTTGATAGTCGCTTGCCTGCGGCCTACCAAGAGGAAGGGCCCGTCGTGACCCGGATCGGTACCGATCATCTTGTGACCTTCGACTATGCCGAGCCCAGCCCGATCATGCTGTTTTTCCAGCGTTGGTGGCGCCGTTCCATCCTGATGTTGAAAGTCGGCGTCGTCGTTGGCGCGGTGCTAGCCTATCCGGTGATGACCGTGATGTCACACCGGATCGATGACAGCGATGTACTCCTCGCCGCGAGCCAGAACTGGGCGTCGCCCGAAGCGGGCGTCGCCATCAACAAGATTGCCCGCGAACTCGAAGGCACCGGCTGGGCCGGCGACCGTGCCAGTTGGCACCCGCAAGCACGCCTGACCGCCATGCCGGCCTGGCAGAAGGCGACGGCTGACGCGCTGGCCGAACACACCCGTCTTCTCGCCGTGATGAGCCCCGTCAATGGCGAACCTGACGCTGACCTAACTGCGGCGGCCCGCCTGCTGCACGGCATGCCCGGCGACGATATGCGCCCGCGCCTGACCTCGGCGGCCGAGGCACTCAACCGTTTCGACACCCGCGCCGCACGCGGACTGGCTATCCAACCTGACCGGCTGGAACTACTCAAGTCAGAAGCCCGTCAATTTGCCGGCTGGGCTGAAACCGACCTTACGGACCTCTCGACCCAGATCAATCGCGACGTCGTCGAATGGCCTGCCAGCCGCACCGATATCATCGCCTTCTATGGCGCCAAGGCCCGGGCCCACGTCGCCCGCGAGATGCTGATGGCCACCGAACGGTCCGAGCCACGCCTCGGCCGGACGCCGGATGTACAGGCCGCCATGACCCGGGCGAAGGACGCCTGGGGCCGCGCCGCGCGCATGAAACCGTTGATCGTATCGAACCAGCCCGGCGACGGCATGCTGATGGCCAATCACCTGGCCAGCATGGGATTCTTCCTCGCTGAGGCCAAAATCGCGTCCCTGGCACTTGCCGACGCCCTCGACGCGGTACCCGAGGAAGACCTTGAATCGGTCGCCTCGCTTGACCCTGATCTGGTTGCCACCGCGCCCTGAACGCCGCTTTGCCCTTGAACACGTGGCGTCTTCGGGCCATGTCAGCATGGAAACAACCATGTGAGAGGGGCCCATACGCCCATGTTCATCCAGACCGAACCGACCCCGAACCCGGATACCGTGAAATTCCTGCCCGGCCAGCCCGTGGCGGGAGATCTCGGCCCGTTTGATTTCCCGGATATTGGCAGCGCAAGGATGAGCCTGCTCGCACGCACCCTGTTCCAGGTCGATGGTGTCGAGCGCGTCTTCCTCGGCAGCGATTTTGTCTCGATTAACAAGGGTACCGCCCGCGACTGGAAACACGTGAAGCCGATGGTCCTGGCCGCGATCATGGACCATTTCATGGCCGGACTGCCGGTGGTCGAAGATGGCGCTGTCGCCTCAGGCGGCGCGGACGATGACGGCACGGTCTATGACGGCGAAACCGCCGAGATCGTGGCGGAAATCAAGGAACTCATCGAGACCCGTGTCCGCCCGGCTGTGGCCCAGGATGGCGGCGATATCATCTTCCATCGTTTCGAGCCGGACACCGGCATTGTCCACCTGTCGATGCGCGGCGCCTGCGCCGGCTGCCCGTCCTCGGCAATGACGCTCAAGCAGGGCATCGAGAACATGCTGAAGACCTACGTTCCTGAAGTGACGGCAGTCGAAGCGGTCCTCTAGGGACCTACCGGAATACAAATCACAAAAGGAAACGATGCCCATGGCCCATCCGGTCAACGACCACGCCCTTGATGTCATCTTCCGCGACGCGCGTAGCCACAATGAATTTACCGACAAGTCGGTGCCCGAAGTGCTCGTGCGCGCTGTCTACGACCTCGCCAAGATGGGCCCGACCAGCGCCAATTGCTCGCCGGCCCGGTTTGTGTGGGTGACCACGGACGAAGGCAAGAAGCGTCTTGCGCCGCATATGTCTGCCGGCAATCACGACAAGACACTGACCGCGCCATGGACCTGTATCATCGCTTACGACCAGCACTTCCAGGAGAAGATCCCGGCACTGTTTCCCCATGCGCCGGGGGCAAAGGACTGGTTCAACAGCAATCGCGACGAGACGGCCTTTCGCAACGGGTCGCTGCAGGGCGCCTACCTGATGATCGCCGCGCGCTCGCTGGGGCTTGATTGCGGCCCGATGTCCGGCTTCGACGCGGATGGCGTCAATGCCGAATTCTTCCAGAGCCAGGATGGCGAGATGAATCACTGGCGCGCCAATTTCATCTGCAATATCGGCCATGGCGACAAGTCGAAACTGTTCGACCGCAGCCCGCGGCTGGACTTCGACGAAGCCTGCCGGATTCTCTGAAGTCACGCCCGAGATGCTGGTCCTCGCCCTCAACACAGCCTCAGCTGCCCTGGAAGCGGCAGTGGCTCGCAATGGTGAAATACTCGCCGACGCGCGGGAGACAATGGCGCGCGGACAGGACAGGCAACTGCCCGGTTTTGTCGAAGGCGTTCTAGCAGACGCCGGCATCACACTCGCAGACATTGACCGGATCGCGGTCGTCACCGGTCCCGGCAGTTTCACCGGCATCCGGATTGGGGTCGCCTATGCGCGCGGCCTCAGCCTGGTGACCGGCGCGACCTGTATCGGCGTGACGAGCCTGGAAGCCGCCATACCCGCTGGCATGGAAGGCAACAGTCTCGGCGCGCTACTCGCGCAGAAGCGCCCGCCCGACCAGACCTGGTGGGTGCAGGGGCTGGAGGGCGACGCCGGCATTGCCCCGCCGGTCGAAGTCAACCTGACCGACCTGAAAGCCATGCTGGCCGGATTTACCGTGCCGATCTTCATCGATGGCGAAGACGCATTGGGCGAGACTGCCGAACGGATAGATGTGCGCCCGATGCGGCCCTCGGCGATCACGGCGGCGCTCAAGGCCCCCGGCTTCGACCCGGCTAGCCACCCGCCCTCCCCCGTCTATGCCCGCGAACCGGACGCCACCTTGCCCGGACCAAAACCATGACCCTGCCCCTGGTCGTCCTCAGGCCGGACGATGCCGGACGGGTCGCGATGCTGCACGCAACAGGCTTTCCCGACCCCTGGAGCCCAGCGGCCTTCCGCGACCTCCTGTCGGAAAGCACGACGCTGGGCCTCGGGATCGAGCAGCATGGTGGCCTGGCCGGGTTTGTTTTGGTGCAGACCGTCGCCGGCGAGGCCGACATCCTCACGATTGCCACGGATCCGGCCCTCAAGCGGACCGGTATGGCCAGGCAATTGCTGGGAGGCCTCATGTCCCGTCTTGGCGAGCGTGGCATCGGCAGGATCACGCTGGATGTTGCCGAGGATAATACGGCCGCAAGGCATCTCTATGAGGGCCTCGGATTCTCCGAGGATGGCCGCCGCCCGGGCTATTACACAACCGGGCGGGACATTCCCGCCGCCGCGATCCTGATGTCCCGGGACCTGTCGGTTTGACGCGTCAACGTCTGGACTTCCCCCAGCGTTAAAGGCAGAACAGAAAAATGGATCGACTTGAAAAACTTTGTGCTGAAAAAGGCCTCCGCATGACGGAGCCGCGCCGTGTGATCGCGCGCATCCTTTCGTCATCGGACGATCACCCTGACGCCGAAGAATTGCACCGGCGGGCCAATTCCATGGATTCCTCGATTTCGCTGGCAACTGTCTATCGCACGGTGAAGCTGTTCGATGATGCCGGCATCATCGAACGCCACGATTTCCGCGATGGCCGGGCGCGCTATGAAGAAGTGCCGGACGAACATCACGACCACCTGATCGACATCAAGACAGGCGGCGTCGTCGAATTTCATTCCGAAGAGATCGAGGAATTGCAGATCGAGATCGCCCGCAAGCTGGGCTACAAGCTGGTGGATCACCGGCTCGAACTCTACGGCATACCGATCAAGGACGCCGAATAGACACGCCGCCTCCCCCGTTGGGGAGAGGCAACGCTGTTACCTGTTTCAGGCGTTTAAAAAGCCGCCGAGGCGCTTGGTGATGATTTCCTCGGCCTCGGCCATGATCCGGTCGATCAGTTCCTTACAGGTCGGGATATCGTGGATCAGGCCGGCGACCATGCCGCAGCTCCATGCGCCGGCATCCATTTCGCCATCGATCATGATGCGCGGATAAACGCCTGCAACTTCCTCAATGATGTCCTTGAATTGCAGCTTGTCGCCGAGCGCCTTTTCCTTCTCGATCAGGCGTTCCACGGCGGCATTGTTGAGCACGCGTTCGGTGTTGCGAAGCGAGCGCATGACGAGGCGCGTGTCGAGTTCGGACGCGGCAACGATTGCGTCTTTCACGTTCTGGTGCACGGGTGCTTCTTTCGTGGCGATGAAGCGGGTGCCCATATTCATGCCGTCAGCGCCCATTGCGAGCGAGGCAACGAGGCTGCGTCCGTCCGCCTGGCCGCCGGATGACACGAACGGGATGTCCAGTTCGTCAGCGGCGCGTGGCAGCAGGATCATGTTGGGGATATCGTCTTCACCGGGGTGACCGCCGCATTCGAACCCGTCAACGCTGACCGCGTCACAGCCGATCGACTGGGCTTTCAGCGCGTGGCGCACGGCAGTACATTTGTGGATGACTTTGATGCCATGCTCCTTGAGCACGGGCAGGACCTGGACCGGGTTGTTGCCGGCGGTCTCGACGGCCTTTACGCCGCCTTCGATGATGGCTTTCACATAACCCGGATAGTCAGGTGCATTGACCACGGGCAGGAAGGTGAGGTTCACGCCGATCGGCTTGTCGGTCATGTCGCGGCAACGGGCGATCTCGTTGGCGAGGTCAGCCGGTGTTTTCTGCGTCAGCGCGGTGATGATGCCGAGGCCGCCGGCATTGGACACCGCAGCCGCCATCTCGGCAAAGCCGACAAAGTGCATGCCGCCCTGGATGATGGGATGCTGGATACCGAACATCTCGGTGATACGGGTTTTCATGGGGCGTCTCCTCAAAACGAATACGCGCCATCCTTGAACAAGGACGGCGCGTATCGCAAGGTTGACGATGGGGAAAGACCGGTTGCCCGGCCCGGCCTCACTTAGCTGGAAGCAGGTGACCAGGAGCCCCGGCTGCGCGTGGGTGCTACACTACCGCCGGAATTGCCGCCACCTGACCGGGCGGGCCGTTGGCCGCCAGGCTTGCCGCCGAATTTCTTGCCGCCATTCGAGCTACCCGCCGAGTTCGGCTTGCCGCCCTGGCTGCGGGGAGAACCGCCGCCATTGCGTGAATGGCCGCCACGGCTTCCGCCGCCGCCAGGACGGCTGCGTCCGCCATTGCGCTGTTGCTTGTGCGGGCCCTCTTCTTCCGGCTGCGAAAGGTCGAGCGCGGTGCCGGCTGGCGGGTCGAGCCGCGGAATGGACTTTCCGGTCAGCTTCTCGATATCGCGCAGGTAGGCGCGCTCGTCATTGCCGACGAGCGAGATGGCGATACCGGTCTTGCCGGCCCGAGCCGTACGCCCGATGCGGTGGACATAGGATTCCGAAATATTCGGCATGTCGAAATTGATCACGTGGCTGACACCATCGACGTCAATGCCGCGAGCGGCAATGTCGGTAGCGACCAGAATCGGGGCCTTGCCGCTCTTAAAGGCGTCGAGGGCCCGGATGCGCTGGTTCTGGCTCTTGTTGCCATGAATGGCTTCGGCATAGAGGCCGTTATTGCCGAGGTGTTTGACGACCTTGTCGGCGCCATGCTTGGTACGTGTGAAGACAATGGCGCGGTCCATGTCGTCGGCCGCGAGCAGCTCGGCGAGGAAATCAGGCTTCGCATTACCCTTGATCATGTAGACGCCCTGTTCGATGCGCTCGACAGGTTTCGATTCCGGCGTGACGGCAATCTCGATCGGATCGCGTAGGAAATCGTCTGCGAGGGCGCGGATCGGCTTCGGCATCGTCGCCGAGAACAGCAGGGTCTGGCGCTTGCTCGGCACCGCGGCCATGACCTTGCGGATGGCCGGCATGAAGCCGAGGTCCATCATCTGGTCGGCTTCGTCGAGCACGACGGCGGTTGTGTCAGCCAGGCTGATGGCCCGCGTGTCCATATGGTCGAGCAGGCGGCCGGGCGTGGCGATGAGGAAGTCGACGCCGCGCGACATCTGCTTGATCTGGGCACCGGGCTTCACGCCGCCAACGACGACGGCGACGCTCGGACGCATATGACTGCCATAGGTGCGCACGCTGTCGGCGATCTGCGCCGCAAGCTCACGCGTTGGTGCAAGGATCAGCACGCGCGCCGTGCGCGGTGCCGGACGGGATGGCTTGGTGGCCAGCAGGCTCAGCAGCGGCAGAACAAAGGCCGCCGTCTTGCCGGTGCCGGTCTGGGCGATGCCGACCACGTCGCGGCCTTTCAGCAGCGCGGGAATGGCTTGCGCCTGGATTGGCGTCGGCGTGGTATAGCCCTCAGCTATAATGGCTTTGAGGACGGGCTCGGCGAGGCCGAGTTCGGTAAATTGGGTCAAAATGGCTCTTTCATGTTCAGGCGCAGCGTGAGGCTCGTGCCCGCGCGCGCTTTTGGCTCTGTTTGTTTAGGAAGCCTGTTGTGATCGGCATCCCGGTTCTGATGCGCACTCGACGCGAAACCGGATAGGCTTACGATCAATGCGAGAGCAGCGGCACGCTTTTTTGGAGCGCTGTCCCTGCTGAGCCGGCCTATGACACGCTTTGCTGCGCCGCACAAACGGTTTTGGCTGTGGGAGGGTTGACGCCCCGGCCCTGCGACAGATTGTGCGCTACGGGAAGTTCCGGAGTGTACGGGCAACTCCGGATGCGCTTCTATAGCTGCAGAAAGCACTGGCTCTCGAAAGGCAGGCACAACAGGGACGGAAATAACGACGATGGCAGACACCCAGACGCTTGAGCGCAAATCCACCGGCGCCGAAACCGAGCATTTCGATGTGCTGGTCGCAGGAGCCGGGATTTCCGGTATCGGAGCGGCCTATCACCTCAAGACCCAGACACCGGACAAGAGCTTCGTCATCCTCGAGTCCCAGGAGAGCTTTGGCGGCACATGGCTGACACATAAGTATCCGGGTATCCGTTCCGACAGCGACCTGTATACGTTCGGCTATCGCTTCAAGCCCTGGACCGGCCAGCCAATCGCGGCCGCCGACAAGATCCTGACCTATATGAATGAGGTAATCGACGACAACGATATCGCCCGGCACATCCGCTACAATCACAAGATCCTGTCGGCGAGTTGGTCATCGACGGACAAGCGCTGGACCGTTGAAGCGAAACGTTCAGACACCGGCGAAACCGTCCGCATCACCGCAAACTTCCTCTGGATGTGCCAGGGTTATTACGACCATGCCAAGGGCTATACGCCGGAGTGGGAGGGCATGGACGATTTCAAAGGCCAGATCGTGCACCCCCAGACCTGGCCGGAAGACCTCGACTATAAAGGCAAGCGGGTCACCGTGATCGGGTCTGGCGCGACCGCCGCGACGGTCGTTCCGGCAATCGCCGGCGACTGCAAGCATGTCACATTGCTGCAGCGCTCACCGACCTATTTCATTCCCGGGCGCAACGAGAACGAACTCGCCGACGAATTGCGCAAGCTGGAAATCGACGACGCATGGATTCACGAGATTGTCAGACGGAAGGTCCTGTTCGACCAGAATGAGTTCACCCGCCGGGCGGAGGAGGAGTCCGACGCCGTGAAGGAGGAACTGCTGGCAGGCGTGCGCGAATTCCTCGGGCCCGATTTCGATATCGACAAGCATTTCACACCGAAATACCGCCCGTGGCAGCAGCGCATCGCCTTCGTGCCGGACGGTGATCTCTTCCAGGGCATCGCCAGTGGCAAGGCCAGCGTGGTCACCGACCATATCGACCGCTTCACCGAAAAGGGCATCCTGCTGAAGTCCGGTGAGGAACTGGAGGCCGACATCGTCATCACGGCAACCGGCTTCAACCTGTCCGTCCTCGGCGGCATTCCGTTCACGGTGGATAGCAAGCCGGTCAATTTCGCCGACACGATCACCTATCGCGGCATGATGTTCACTGGCGTGCCGAACATGGTCTGGATGTTCGGCTATTTCCGCGCCAGCTGGACCTTGCGCGTCGACCTGCTCGGCGATTTTGTCTGCCACCTGCTCAAGCACATGGATGAAAAGGGCGTCCGTCAGGTCGAGGCCGCCCTCAGGCCGCAGGACAAGGATATGGACATCCTGCCCTGGATCGATACCGGCAACTTCAATCCGAACTACCTCATGCGTTCAATCGACCTGATGCCGAAACGCGGATCGAATCCGGAATGGCAGCACAATCAGGACTATTGGGCCGAAAAGGACGTCATCCCGGCGATCGATCTCGACGCCCCGGAATTCAAATACTCGTGAAGCCCCGCTCCTGCGCCGCTACAATTCGTGCGGCGTCTGGATGCTCTCGATATAGGCGATCAGCGAGTCGATATGGTCCGGCTCGAACGCGAAGACCGGCATGTCGGGATGGCCGACCATGATGCCTTCGGCCAGCGGCTCCGCGAGGTCTTCGATCGGGTAATGTTTCGACAGGTCGCGGAAGGGGATCGCGTCCGAATGCGGGCTCGGGCCTTCCAGGCCGATGGCGTGGCAGGTCGAACAGATATTCTCGGCGATTGCCCGCCCCTGCCCCAGTTTCTCGGATGCGGTGTTCTCGAACTCACCGTCCGGACGCTCGACCAGCACGTCGATGCCGAGCGAGGGTTCTACGGGGAGTGCTTCTTCGGGCACAGGCGCAGGTTTCGCGCAGGCGGTCATCAACAAGGCGGCAGCGACAAGGCCCGCCATCCGGTAGGCAGCAGTGTGGTTCATTCGGATCATGGCGTGTTCTCCTGCGCAATGCGTCCAGCATAGACCGGGCGGCGCGCAAGAAACAGTGTCAGGCCACTGCGGCGCCTTCGGGGTCGTCGTGACGTACTGCGCGCTTCAGCACGTCAAGATAACCGCGCGAGATACAGTCATGGTCGCGGTAATAGCCACGCGACGAGAGCAGGCGGTGCAGCCTGGGCAGGTTGTAGCCCGGCACGGCGGCGAAGTGATGGTGCTCAAGGTGATAGTTCACCTGGTTTGGCGCGATGAACAGACGTTCCCACCAGGACGCGAGCGTCGTGCTAGTATTGTCGCGCGGGTCGAGACTGTCGCGGTCAATGGCGACGCCATGCTCGCCGATCTGGCGCACACGGGTCAGCACGGGATAGACGAAGATCTCGGCGGCCCACCACATCAGGTAGGCCCAAGGCGCGCCAACCGCTGTCAGCACGGCCAGCAGGCCGACATGGAAGACGAGCCACGGATAATGCTTCTTCAGCTTGAAGCCTATCAGCTTCATCATCGTGTCACGGAAACCCGTGCGACCGGTGACGTCGCGCACCAGCTTGCGCTTCAGGCTGTCGCGCGAGACTGGATAATTCTTCACGAAAATCTTGTCCGGGTCCTGCGGCGTACCGGCATATTTGTGGTGCTTCAGGTGATAGGCGCGGTAGGCATAGACAGAGATGTTCAATGGCGCGCCGCACAACCAGTGGCCGATCAAGTCATTGCCCGCCTTGCTCTTCACGAAGGCATGGTGGGCGCAGTCATGATTGAGGATGCCGAGACCAAGCTGGCGCCCGCCAAGGAACACGATCGCCGCAAGGATGGTCAGTGGGTTCGTCCAGATGATCGGCACGGCAAAGGCCGCCATGATCAGCGCCCAATTGAACAGGAGCGAGGCGATGGCCTTCACGTCTGATGGCGTTGACAGCTCTCGCAATTCTTCTTTCGAAACGGCCTCGGACAAGCGTACGGCTTCGGTCATAGTCGGGCGTCTCCCAATCGGTTTGTTCTGATTATTTGTATTTGTAACACGATTGTGCACAATAGGTCAAATGTCGTTACGTTTTGAACCCCTCGCCGCCGAAGACGTATCCGCGCGCACCCTTGTCCTGTCGCTGATGAGCGTACGCGGACGGCGGACGCAGGCGCTGACCTACCTGACTCGTGCCGGCGCCCTGTTCGGCATCGAGCCGACCGCCATCCGTATGGCGGTCACGCGGCTCGTTCGGGACGGCCTTCTGGAGAGCGTCGACCGCGGCACCTATGCGACCGGCGCCAAGGCCGCTGCCTTGACTGCAGAGATCAGCGACTGGCGTACGGCACCGGATCGGACGCAGTCGTGGGAGGGCGGCTGGATCGGGGTCATGACCAACCATCTAGGCCGGACCGACCGCAAGGACCTGCGTGCTCGCATGCGCGCCCTCCGGCTCTACGGCTTTGCGCAAGCCGAATCCGGGCTGTGGGTCAGGCCGGATAATTTGCGCCTGTCACTGGCCGACTTGCGCGCGGCGCTGGTGCGCATCGGCCTGCAGGCGGACGCGCTGCTCGTCACGATAACCGAGACTGCCCTCCCCGCAGGCACGAACTGGTGTGACCTTTGGTCTACGGATGCGTTGAAAGCCCGCTACGAGTCCGCCATCGCCGCCATGCAGCAGAGCCGCAAGGCCGCTCCGGGACTGTCGCGCGATACCGCAGCGAAAGAAACGCTACTGATCGGCCAGTCGGTGATTCGCACAATCAACCTCGATCCGCTCCTCCCGGAAGAGATCGGCGACGCCACCCTGTTTCGGCAAATGGTGTCCGAAATGGAAGACTATGACCGGTTTGGCCGCATCTGTTGGGTCAGGATTAACTGACCGCTTCCCCTTGGATGCGAATTCCTTGCTCCGGGACCTAGCTTGTGTCTCAATACCACTCAGGAATCGTCACCTGGGCTCGGGGGAGCAAGACAATGATCCTGTTTGTGCACGGCGTGCCGGATACGCCTTTCTTGTGGGGCCCATTAGTCAAGGCACTCGGCCTGAAGCCGGACCAATGGATGGCGCCGGCGCTGCCGGGCTTCGGCTGCCCTGTCCCGCCCGGATTCACTCGCACAAAGGACACCTATGCCGACTGGCTGATCGCGCAGATGGAGGCCGTCGGCCAGCCAGTGAACATTGTCGGCCATGACTGGGGCGCGCTCCTGACGCTGCGGGCCTGTTCCCTGCGACCCGACCTGGTGGAAAGCTGGTGCGTCACCAATGCCGTAATCGACAGCAAGTATTCAGGTCACCGCATGGCACGGATGTGGGCAACGCCGCTGCTTGGCGAGCTTGTCATGACGGGCATGCGCGATGAGACGAAACTGCAGGCCGCGCTGGTCGAAAGCGGCATGCCGCCTGCCATGGCCGCGCATGAGGCGCCGCTGGTCGACAAGACAATGCGCCAGTCGATCCTGAAACTCTACCGGTCGGCCCGGGGCCTGCGCATTTCCGGGGACTGGGAAGACGATCTCGCGGACCTGCCGGCCAAGGGCCAGCTCTACTGGGGCGAGAACGATCCCTTTGTCGGCCTGTCGGTCGCGCAGCGCTTTGCAAAGCGCTGGGACGCCCCCCTCCATGTCGAGCATGGTGCGGGCCACTGGGCCTGCGCCGAACATCCGGGCAGCTTCGCCCTCGTCCTCAAGGAGTTCTGGGCGACCAAGCGAATGATGTGAGGCCGGTCAGGCCGCTTCAGCCTTCGGGTTGCCCAGTTCCATCTTCACCCGCTCGGCCAGCTGGCGTGAGGTGAACGGCTTGGCTAGGAACGAGACCGCACGGTCATCGTCAAGCTGCTTGGCAAGGTCGCGCTCGGCATAGCCAGAGATAAAGATGACGCGCGCATGGCCGAGCAAAGCCTTGGCTTCGCGGATCAGGGTCGGGCCGTCCATGCCGGGCATGACGACGTCAGAGATGACGAGATCAAAGCTGCCAGGCGCGTCTTCGAGTACTTCCATGGCCTGTTCGCCGTCACAGGCCTCCGAGACGTCATAGCCGCGCTTGCGCAATTGCGTCGCCGTGATGGCACGCACGCCGTCTTCGTCCTCGATCAACAGGATGCGGCCACGCCCGGAAATATCCATCGGACGATTTGCCAGTTTTTCGGCCTGTGTGATCTCGACCGGCGCCGGGATGTCTTCGGCCCGAAGCGCCGGAAGATAGATCTGGAACGTCGTGCCTTTGCCGACCGTCGAAATCGGGCAGATATAGCCGCCCGACTGCTTGATGATGCCATAGACCGTCGCCAGGCCGAGGCCCGTGCCGACACCGGCTTCCTTGGTTGTGAAGAAGGGCTGGAAGATCTTGTCCATCACTTCGCGCGGCATGCCATGGCCAGTATCTTCCATTTCGATCAGCATATAATCGCCGTCTTCAACAAAGCCGAAACCCTTGGCCTGCGCGTCCCGGCCGGTTGCACGGGCCGTCCGTATCGTGAGCTTGCCGCCATTATTGTGGCTGATCATGGCGTCACGCGCATTGGTGGCGAGATTGATGATTGCGGTTTCGAGCTGGTTCTTGTCGGCCTTGATATGCGGCACGTCGCGGCCATGCGTGACCACGATCTCGACGCGCTCGTCGAGGATCTGGCGCAGAAGGATCGAGAACTCGGACAGGAAGTCCGTCACGTTGAAGATTTCGCGCTTGAACGTCTGCTGGCGGGCATAGGCCAGCAACATGCGGACCAGGTCTTTCGCACGGATCGAGAATTCGTGGATCGACTTCAGATTATTGTAGGACGGGTCGCCCACGGGGTGGCTGGTCATCAGGTCTTCATTGTTGAGGATGATGCCCTGCAGCACATTATTGAAGTCGTGCGCGACGCCGCCAGCGAGCTGGCCGATGGCCTGCATCTTCTCGCCATGGGCAAGGCGCAGTTCCAGTTCACGTTGTTCGGTAATGTCGATGACATAGGCGACCGACGGCCGGCCATTGCTGTCGAGCGTGACGAACACGTTGACATGGCGCGGTTCAGGACCGGCCAGCTTGAGGCCAACCGGCTTGTCGATAGCATCAATCAGCGAGGCATTGAGCGCTTCCTGGCCCTCGTCAGCCACGAACAGGTTCGAGAAATGACCGCCCGGCGTGGCTTCGCCGCCGGTCATCTCCATCAGCGCGCGGTTGGCATCGAGAATGATCGCACCATCGACGCCGTCACCTTGCAGGCGGACCGCGCCGAACGGCGCGTCGTCAAACATCGGGTCGCCTTCGAGACGCGGCGGACGCGAGGATGAGGCAAAGTTCAAACGCTCTTCCTGGCCGTTCATCACCTGCTGGTTGGCGAGGATGATCGTGCGGCCGGCGGCCTCTGCGCCACGTCCGGCCCAGGTCGTGATCGCCTGCACAGGCACTTCAACACCGTCACGCGCGCGCAGCTGGATATCGGCCCGGCCCGGCGCGCCGGTCTTTCGGTCGCGCGCCAGCATTTTCACGAATTCCGGGCGCATGATGTCGTCGATACGGATATTCTTCGCCGTTTCCGGCAGGCCAAGCATCTCGCGCAGCCAGGAATTGGCATAGGTGATCGTGCCATCAGGGCGCGCGGCAAAGAAGCCCATCGGGGCGTCTTCGACATAGAGGGATTTCAGGTCCGATGCGCCGGTTGCTTCCTGCTGGCCGGCAATACGGCGGATGCGCCAAAGCACGCGCTGGCGCGGCAGCGGCGACACGCCAATTTCGAACTGGGCCGGCACCTGGTCCGATCCGATCGTAATCGGCGGCAGGACTTCGCGGCGCGCAAGGCCGGCCTTCGCGGACTTGGAAAGGCGGTATACAGGGGCAGCAAGGCCCGGATTGGCGCCGAACAGGCGGTCGACCGTGACCGCGCCGCCATCAGCCTGTCCGATCATCAGCGCAATCCGGCTGAGTTCATTGTAGGATTCATTGGCCGCAACCGGCGCACCGCCCTGATCGGTGATCAGAACGGATTCGTCGAGCGCCTCGATCCAGCCGAAACGCGGCATATTGGTTTGCACGGCGCGGGCAGCCGAACCCCGTTCGGGGAAGAGGCCTAGGAACCGCCCTGCCCCGCGCACACTCCAGAGCAGGAATACGAGGCCACCGGACGCCATCGAAATCAGCAGGATCGGGCCGGGCGCGCCGGACGCTTTCGGCCAGGCGAGTGCAACGCTGGCGGCAGCGATCGAAATCAGCAGGCAGCCCCAGAACAGGAGCTGCATGACATCGAAACGTCCACCCAGCTCGGCGAAGCCTTCACCGCCGGTGATTTCGCGATCATCGCCAGTATTGGCCGCCTGTGTGAGTTCCAGGGAATCCATGCGCGTTACGTCTCCTGCACCGACAGCATCACAGCGTGCCGGATCACTATACATTGATTCCGCCGGCACGCGGCCGACTCAGCCGTAGCGGAATCCTAGTCGACTTATATTGGCACGGCAAAGGTTAACGAAACCAAAAAAAGCGTTAAGACTCACTGTGGAAATCGCGCAAACCTCATCTGATTCGGAGTTTCTCATGACACGTACCGCCACCGCCCTTGCGGCCATCCTGATACTCGCCGCCTGCGCTACGCCCACGGCGCCCGAGGCCCCGATCGCTGAAGCATTGGCGCCTGCTGAAGTGACGCAGGACGAAAGCGCACGCCTCAACGACTGGTTCGAAATCAAATTCCAGGAAACCGTGGCCCGCAGCCCGATGACCCAGACCTATCTGGGCATCAAGGATGATTACGACAAATGGGACGACGAATCCGACGCGCACGCACTGGAAGACCTTGAATTGCAGCGCACCATAGTCGCGGAAATGAAAGCAACGTTCGATTTCGACGCGCTTGACCCACAGGCGAAACTGTCCTGGCGGCTGACCGAATACGAACTGTCCCAGGCCAAGGCGGCCTTCCCCTTTCGCGACCACGCATACGTGTTCAACCAGATGTTCGGCGTTCAGTCCGGCATTCCCGCCTTCCTAGTGAACCAGCACAAGGTGAGCAGCCCGTCAGACGCCGAGGCCTATATCGCGCGGCTGGAGGGCATTCCGGCCTATCTCGGTCAGAATGTCGCCAATTCGCAGGCCGCTGCAGCAAAGGGCATCCTGCCGCCACGCTTTGTCTATGACTATGTCCTGTCGGATTCGCGCGGCGTCATTACCGGCTATCCATTCACATCCGACGTCGCCGATGGCAGCGAAGACAGCCCGCTGATGGACGACTTCCGCGGGAAAGTGACGGAATTGGAAAGCTCGGACGGGGTCACCCCGGATGAGGCCGCATCGCTTCTGGTCCGGGCCGCTGATGCGCTCAAAGCATCCGTCGGGCCGGCCTATGACGCCGCCATTGCAGAACTGGAAGCGCAAGCGGCTGTCGCGACGACAGATGATGGCGCGTGGAAACTGCCTGATTCCGACGCCTATTACGCTATGCGCCTGAAGCAGATCACAACGACCGACATGAGCGCCGACGACATCCACGATCTGGGTCTCGCCGAAATGGCCCGTATCCAGGACGAGATGCGCGGCATCATAGTCAAGGTCGGCTTCGAGGGCAGCCTAAAGGACTTCTTCGACTTCACACGGACCGACCCGCAATTCTTCAAGCCGAATACAGACGCGGGCCGCGCGGCATACCTCAGCGAAGCGACAGCGGCGATTGACGCCATGCGCGAAGACTTGCCGATGGTGTTCAGGACTTTCCCGAAAGCCGACTTGATTGTGAAGGCAGTCGAGCCCTTCCGGGAGCAGTCGGCCGGCAAGGCTTTCTACTCGCGTCCCGCGCCGGATGGCAGCCGTCCCGGCACCTACTACGCCAACCTCTACCGCATGCAGGACATGCCCACCTACCAGATGCAGGCGCTCGCCTTCCATGAAGGCATTCCGGGCCACCACATGCAGATCGCCATGGCGCAGGAACTGGAGGGCATTCCCAGTTTCCGCAAGTTTGGCGGCTATACGGCCTATACTGAAGGCTGGGGCCTCTATTCCGAATTGCTTCCGAAGGAAATGGGATACTACTCTGATCCGTATGATGATTTTGGCCGGCTCGCGATGGAAATCTGGCGTGCGGCCCGGCTCGTTGTCGATACCGGCATTCATGACAAGCACTGGACTCGCGAACAGGCCGTCCAGTACCTGATGGACAATACACCCAACCCTGAAGGCGACTGCCAGAAGGCCATCCACCGCTATATCGTGATGCCGGGTCAGGCCACGGCCTACAAGATCGGCATGCTCAAAATTGTCGAACTGCGTGAAATGGCGAAATCAGAGCTGGGCGACAGGTTCGACATTCGGGACTTTCACGATGTCGTGCTGAGAGACGGCGCCGTGCCGCTGGCCATCCTTGAGCAGAATGTGAGAGCCTGGGTGGACGAAACCAGGGAGAGCTAAGGCCATGAACAAGCGCCTGTTGAAACCGGCAGCGGCGGGGCTCAGCCTCGCCCTTCTGGCGGCCTGCACGGCCGTCGTGGCGCCGCTGCTGAAACCGGACGTGAGCACGGCAATCACCCGCGTGAAGGCTGGCGACTATGCGCTTGATCCCGCGCACGCGTCGGTCCTGTTCCGCATCAACCATCTCGGCTTCTCGACTTATGTCGGCCGGTTCGAGACGTTCGATGCCAGCCTCACGGGTGATGCCGCCGATCCGGCCAGTTCAAGCGTCGAGGCGGTGATCGACATGACCACGCTCGATGTCGCGAACACACCGTTCGCCGCCGAGCTCATGGGGCCTGACTGGTTCGACACTGCCACATTCCCGCAGGCTGTCTTCAAGTCCACATCCGTCGCGATGACAGCTGACACCACGGCGAAAGTGACAGGGGACCTGACCCTGCGCGGGGTGACAGCGCCCGTGACGCTGGACGTGACGTTCAATGGCGCCGCCTTTGACCGGCTGCGCGACGCGGACGTGGCAGGCTTTTCGGCAGTGACGACAATCGACCGGACGGTCTTCGGCGTGTCGAGATTTTCGGGCCTTGTGACCGACACGGTCGACATCGAGATCGAGGCTGAATTCATCCGGCAAACCGCAGCGCGATAGACGGAACGTTATCAATTCCAAGGCGCTAACCCTCGTGACACCACCACGAAGCAAAATGCGAGGGCGCGGCCATGCTGGCAGGTTTTATCCAGGAAGTTCTTTCAGTATCGGGCCTGTTCACGCTCTTGATGCTGCTGATGCTGCAGGCCGTCCTCGGCTTCGACAATCTGCTCTACATCTCGATTGAGTCCAAGCGCGTGGGCGAGGATAAGGCACCCATGGTGCGGCGCTGGGGCATCGGCCTTGCCGCCCTGTTCCGCGTCGTGTTGCTGTTCATCATTGTCGCGCTATTCGATGCGCTCGCTGAACCCTTGTTCGGCGTGCACCTGCCAGGCTTCTTCGTCGGAGAGTTCACGTTCCAGAGTCTGATTGCCCTCGCAGGCGGCGCCTTCATCATCTATACGGCGGTCAAGGAAATCACACACCTTCTGACCGTCGAGTTCATCGAACACAGTGAAGGCGGACGGCCCAAAACGGTCCTGCAGGCCATTCTCCTGATCGTGGCAATGAACCTGGTTTTTTCGTTCGACTCGATCCTGTCCGCCATGGCCATCGCCAATGACAAATCCGTCGATTCGGCAGGAAATATCGTGATCGCCTACCAGGTCTGGCTGATGGCGATTGCCATTATCGTATCAGGTATCGGGATGGCGCTGATGGCCGACGCCGTTGCCAATTTCCTGAAGAAAAACCGGATGTATGAAGTGCTCGGCCTCTTCATCCTGTTCCTTGTCGGCGTGCTTCTGGTCACCGAGGGCGCGCACGTCGCGCATATGCACATCTTCGGAGTCGCTATCGACGCGATGAGCAAGTCCAGTTTCTACCTGGTCATCTTCGTTCTGGTCGTGACGGATATTATCTCCTCGAATTACCAGAAACGCCTGTGGGCGCAGAAGGAAGCAGAGATTCTGGGCGACGGCTCCCCGGAAGCGTCATGCGCAGGGGCTGACGAATACATGGCGGGCAAACGTTCGGCGCGCTCAGCGTGAATTAGCGCAGGGCCGGGCCGCGTTTCGTAATGCGCAGGGCCATTTGTGCTCCCTTGCGACCAATCTGAGCCTCAGCAGCAACAGGACCATTGCGCCCGCCGGACAGGAGTTCGACCGGCTGGTCTGCCGGCACGCCGAGCAGCAGGGTCGAGCCCGCTTTCAGGTCGGTCAGGCGCGACAGCGGCACGCTCAGGCTGGCGATTCTGGCCGTTAGCACGGCGGTGACAGCGGCGCCGGACGGGGTCGGTGCGGGTGTGGCAGGGATGGGGGTTGGGCCGAGGGACGTCCGTGTAGCCGCCGCAGGCGGAACGAAGTCGAACAGGTCATCGTTGGCCAGGATCATCCGTGCCGGCATCCGCAATTGATCGAACCGGATATCGAGATCGATCACGTCAGCCGCGCCGGGCCGCGCGAGGGCGGCGGCGAAGTCGGCATCGGTTTCGATCCGGGCAAAACTGAGCGACGATGAAATACCTGCACCAAGCGGGCGGACCAGGCCTTCGAGCAGAGCCGTATCGAGCGGCGTCAGGTCGCGCGGCACGAAGGGGCCGGGCTTGCCGCCACAGGCGCTTTCGATCAGGGCCGCTGCCAGCGGGGCGCTGAGGCTGAGCATTGCGATGATTTCGCCGTTCGGCGCCGCGAAACAGGCGATCGCCCGTCCCGTTTCGCCTGAATAGAACTCCAGCGCCGACGTAAAGGTGCCGCCGGACGCCGCCGTGACGGTTGCTGCGGCGCGCAGGCCGCAGCCCTGGCGGAAGGCAAGCGACAGGCGTGCAGCAAGGCGCAGGGCATCTTCGGGAAGGTCCGGGCGGGCCGTCGTGCCCACCGGTGCCGCAGGCGTGTCCAGGTCGGGAATATCGCGGGGCGTGACCGATACGGGTTCGGGCGCTGGTTCGGGGTCCATGTCGGACAGGTCGGGCCGCAGCAGCGCCTCGATTTCGGCGGAGCTGAGCTTGCCGCGCATCACAGGCTTCTGCGTCTCGGACTCGAAGGATTCAAACCGCGTGGGCATGTCGAGCATGACGGCGGTTTCACGTCTTGGAGACATGTCCCAACCGTCGTCAGCTGTGGATGGCAATGAACGGCTCATGGGCGCAATTAGGGATCCGGTCCAGCAAACGACCAGTGTGCGCCAAGAGAGTTAACGACTGGTTAGTACTTTTCGCGCCCTACCCGCTTTGCAGGATGAAAAAACAGTTGGTCGCGGAGGCCGGGATTAACGAATCATCGCGCGATCTTAAACTAGCGAGGCTTGTCTTAAGACCCTGATTACCATCAGGTAAGGGAACGTTCGGACCTTGATGCGATGATCCTTTTAACGCACGAGGTACGACACAGAATCGCCGCGGCGTTGGGTTGATGGTAAAAAGGCGGCGGCACTTCCGAAAACCGGGAGGCCGCCGTTCTTGATTTCTGGTTCCGGAAAACCGAGATCAGTCGTCGCGCAGGGTCCGTTCCTTGCGCTCGTGACGCTCTTGCGCCTCGAGGCTGAGCGTCGCCGTCGGACGAGCTTCCAGACGGCGCAGGCCGATGGGCTCACCCGTCGCTTCACAGAAGCCATAAGTCCCGTCGCCAATCCGGCGCAGCGCACTGTCGATCTTGGAGATCAGCTTGCGCTGACGATCGCGCGTACGCAGTTCGAGCGCCTTGTCGCTTTCGGCCGACGCCCTGTCGACAACATCGGGCAACGAACCGGACTCATCCTGCAAATTGTGGATCGTCTGTTTCGCGCCGTCGAGAATGTCCGCCTTCCAGTTCTCAAGCAGCCGCCGGAAAAAAGCCAGCTGACGCTCGTTCATGAACTCCTCGTCATCGGAGGGGCGGTAATCGTCTGATAGTTCAATACTCATAGCAGACACCTTTAACCAGGATGGGCCCCGATATAGAGCGGCTAGCGATTCACTGCAATCGCTAAGCAGAAGATTAATAATCCAATGATTTCAGGTCAGTGTGGCCATTTGGTGTATATTTGATAGTAGTATGACATAAAGAATAGGTCCCAAAACCGGCAATTGCGCTGCATTTAGCAGGCTAAGGCTTGATCTTTGGATCGACGCCGCGCTCTATGAAACCTCGTCCAAAGTGCAGCTTTCGCAACGGTTTTAGTGCCCATGGCCCGCCGAAGGAAAAGATCGATCCGCTCCTCCGGCTGGATGCAGGCAGTGATGTTCAATTCGTTGCTGATCCTCATTCCTGTGATCGGTGCACAGGTCGTTGGCGGTGCGTTTTCCGGTGCCACCTTCTCCGAAGCGCCGTCGGTCGAGGCGATTGACCAGACCCGCCACAACATGGATGACGCGTTCAGCGCGATGGCGCCGCGCAACTCAGCTGACAAGTACAAGTTCTGGCATGATATCATCTCGCGCGAGCTGACCGCACGCGACGTGACGGCGGCGCGCGGTTTCCTGATGGCTGCGCCGCAAATGCTGGACCGCGAAGACGTCAAGGAGCTGATGGCCGCAGCAAATTCGGAAATCACCGGCACCGAAGACGAACGCATCGCACTTGCCGCCCTCAGAAAGTTGCCGGTCGCCGTCAGTGAGCGTTTTGCCGACGCCACGGGGTCGGCCCGCAACTTGAACACGCAAGTCGATCCGGACGAGGACAATGCGGATGTCACCGTGCCGGATCCCGAAGCCGGGGAACTGGCTGACGAGGCGGTTTCGCCAATCGTCGCAGCCCGGTTTGCCCTTCTCGGCACGCACGCCGATCTCGCCAATCATTCTGAACGCTGGATGAAGGGCGACCGGGTCGATGAACTCGTGCTCAAGATCACCGGTATCGGCCTGGACCAGGCGGACCAGGCGGACCAGCCGGATGCGCTTGCGGAATCCAACATCCGTGCCCTGTCTATCCTGAAATCGGCGCGCCGGTCGCGTCGCATTACACCTGAATTCAACGACTACCTGACAGACCGGCTAAATGCTGCCCTGCCAGATTCAGTCCTGAAGCCGGCACTGGAGGAGGCTTTCGCCGACCTTGCGATCACCAAGGTAAGGGTCCAGCGCGCACGTGCGGCCTATGAGAGCGCCATCAACCCGAAAGGCCTCGCCCGCCTGGAAACCGACCTGGCACAAATTGATCGGATCGGGACGCTGACCGATCCGTCGGCCGCCGTAACCCTGATTGAGGAGGTCAAGGACAGCGCGGACCTGCGCCGCGTACGCCTGATCGCCGAGGCCGGCGGCGACCGGTCAGTAGCCCTGTTCAAGCAGATGGGTCCCGGCGCGATGCGCGTTGCCGACACAGGCGTGCGCTGGACGCGCGAACTCGTGCTTCAGTTCATGGGTCTCACGGCTGCCGGGCTCGTCATGTTCTGGGTGACGTGGTCGACGCTGCGCCGCAGCCTGCGCCGGCGCCCGCGCATCGAAGCACCGCAATAGGCAAGGTCTCAGGCGAGGCCGAACGCGCCCTTGATGCCATCTATCAGTAACTGAACCGACAGGGCCGCGAGGATCACGCCCAGGATTCGCGTCAGGGCACCGGCGACACTGGCCCCCATGAGGCGCACCAGCGGCGCCGCCGCCAGGAAAATCAAGAGGGTCAACAGCAGGTTGAGGCCGATGGCTGAAAGGACCACCGCCTTCTCGGGCCACATCGTGGCCTCGGACATGTAGAACATCGCTGTGGCGATCGAGCCGGGCCCGGCAATCATCGGGATCCCGATCGGGAACACGGAAATATCATCCAGTTCCGTATTGGGCTTGTGCCCCCCGAGCACTTCCTCAGCCCGGTGCTCGCGCCGTTCTGTCCGCTTCTCGAACACCATGTCGAGCGCAATCAGGAACAGGAGGACGCCGCCCGCGGCGCGGAAGGCGTCGATCGAGATATGCATGGCGCCGAGTAACCAGGAGCCGCCGAACGCGAAAGCGAACATGATGATCGTCGCCACGAAGGTCGACTTGAACGCCATCTTGCGACGATACGCGGCGTCGCCCTGCGCCGTGAGGGTCGCAAAGATCGGCGCCACGCCGGGCGCATCGATCAGCACGAAAAATGTGACGAAGGTCGCGGTAAAAAGAGAGACAAGTTCTGCGCTCATGCGCGAGGCCCCTAGTCTCTCTGCACAGCAGCGTCGAGGATTTCCTGCACAAGCGGTGCAACTTTGACAGTGCCGGCTGCGGCGGAAAACTTGGACAGGTCTGCCGCGCCCGATGCCAGAGCCACCATCATGCGGTGCCCGCGCAGGCGCTGCAGCAGGCCGTCATCGCCGCGATGGCCGTCTGCCACCGCCGTTCGGCCATCGCCCAGATCAACAATGACACCGTCGCCCTGGCCAGCTTCAAGCCGGGCAATTGCCTCGTCGAGGCTCAGGCGGGCGTCGCCAGATTGTAAACGAGCGCGCATGACACTGCCATCTGCCATCAACTGCACCCTGCCGTCTCGGCCGTCATAATCTTGCGGCAGCGACTGAGCGCGCGGTACAGGTCGGCGGCGGCAACATCAGCGGAAATTTCAAGGATGCCAGCGCGTTCGTCTTCATGCGCGACTGTCGAGAGCAGCGTGGCAATGGCTTCTGCGGCCTGCGTATAGGCTGAGCCATCGATTTCGCCGAGCAGGTACATCTGCATGATGGCGAAATAGACCCGCCGCACCGGCGTCGTCGCCTCGTTCGGGCGCAGAATATCCTTCTCGCGCAGGACACGGGCCTGGTTTTCCAAGAGGAGCACGCCGCGACGGTCGCCATTGCGCACGACTGCTCCATTGACGACAAACGTCTCGCCGGGCTTCAGGGAAAGCTTCAAGGGCATCTCAAGCGAATCCAATTCTGCCTAATTCGATGAATTTTGCAGAAAGGCGTTAACGCATGATTGCCACGCGTTAAGGATCGCGAACCCGGCAGGCTGAGGCTTGGGGAAAGTTAATGTGCCATGCGCCCGTTATCATCGGGCATTTTGGATCATACGGCCTGCACCCGTCCTGAAGCGCCTTTCCTGCATGGGAATGGCAAAACACTGACGAGCGCGACGCTAAGCTGAAGCTGGTGCTCTGTGGCGGCGCGCATGGCCTATTCTTTATAGCACATGCCGAACACGGAGCGAAGTCGTTTCCGCTAGGGAATGTCCGAATTACCACTTTTTCACCGAATGTCAGGCTTCCCCTAACGTCAAAGCTTGCTCCGCCCGGTGCGCAGCCTATTGTGACCTCAACCGTTTATAAAAGGACCCTGCCCCATGCGTTTTGAAGGCACCAAGGACTATGTCGCCACCGATGACCTGAAAGTGGCCGTCAATGCTGCCATCGCGCTTGAGCGCCCCCTGCTGATCAAGGGCGAGCCCGGCACCGGCAAGACCGTGCTGGCCATCGAAGTGGCCAAGGCGCTCGGCTGCGAGCTGATCGAGTGGCACATCAAGTCGACCACCAAGGCCAATCAGGGCCTCTACGAATATGACGCCGTCTCACGCCTGCGCGACGGCCAGATGGGTGAAGAGCGCGCCAAGGACGTCAAGAACTACATCAAGAAGGGCAAGCTGTGGGAGGCTTTCACCGCCAAGAAGCGCCCCGTCCTGCTGATCGACGAGATCGACAAGGCCGACATCGAGTTCCCGAACGACTTGCTGCAGGAACTCGACCGGATGGAGTTCTTTGTGTACGAGACCAATGAGGTCGTGAAGGCCAAGGTCCGTCCGATCGTGATCATTACGTCGAACAATGAGAAAGAGCTGCCGGACGCGTTCCTGCGTCGCTGCTTCTTCCACTTCATCAAGTTCCCGGACGAAGAGACGATGCGCGAAATCATCGACGTGCACTTCCCCGAGATCAAGAAGAAGCTGGTCGGCGACGCGCTTACCACGTTCTACGCCATGCGCGAACTGCCCGGCGTCAAGAAGAAGCCGTCGACCAGCGAACTGCTCGACTGGCTCAAGCTCCTGATGAACGAGGATGTGGACCTCGAGACGCTGCGCGAGCAGAACCCGGACAAGCTTACCCCGCCACTGCACGGCGCGCTGCTGAAGAACGAGCAGGATGTTGCCCTGTTCGAACGCCTCGCCTTCCTCTCACGCCGCCAGGACGGCCCCGGCGGCGGACGCCGCGGCCCGGCGGGCTAAGCTCAAACTGCGACGCGGTTGAAATTGCTGGAGGCGGATCCGTAACACGGTCCGCCTCTTTCATTTGCACGATGCATCAGGCCAGCGGCACCTAATGCCCGAGAATGTCCATCTCTGCCTGGGCATCTTCGCGTGCGTTGACGTCTTTTCGGCTGTTCAGGAAGTCGGCCATCTTTGACTTGTCATGGCGTTCGTCGAGCCAGGTCTTGACCGCGATGCCGATCCAGGTCGCGTGGAACAGCAGGCCAAAGCTGATGGCGACGAGGCCCGGGATCGGGCCAATGTGCGCCCGGCGCACGAATTGCGACCAGGTTTCGACATCGGTTGGATGGATGGCGATCTTGGCGAAATAGGCCGCGCCGAGAATGGCAAATAGCCAGCCATAATTGCGGCGCAGGCGGCGGCCGATCGCCCTGATATTGGATATCCGGTATTGCGGCTTCTCGTAATCGTCCGACAGGGCCGTGCCGCGGTCGAGCGGGATACGAGCCCCCTCCCCGCGCAGCATCGGCACATAGAAGGCAATCTCCAGCACCCGCGCACGGAAGCGCCAGACATAGAAGAAGCGGTAGCGGCGTGATTCCAGCGTCAGGAACACGATGCAGAGTGCACCGACCAGCACGATGGGAAAAGGCGAGGCCTGCGCATTGGCGAAAGCGACGGACAGGCCGATGCCGGTGGAGATCACCGCCCAATTGGTCGTCTGGTCGAGGCGCTGGCGCCACACCGTCGAGCGGTAAACCTCGGCACGGTAAAGGTGGGCAAGAGCGCCCACTTCCTTGGCGCCGCAAATGGCCTCGGGCGGGTCGCCGTCAGGATCGGCAAGATCATCGTGGAATTCAGTCATGGTCGATCCTTATGAACCGGTTCAACGGCGTCGGGAAGCCTGTCAGACAAACTGTCTCACCTGCTAGCGACGGCAATAGCCGAGCGCAGCAACGGGGCCATAGCCTTCCAGCGCATTGCGCACATGGCGCGTGTCATCGGCATCGCCCTCAGACCGGATGCGTGCGGCGAGTTGGCCGGCATCGCCGGTGATCCGTCCGCGCCACAGCGCATAGCGCAGGCTACCGGGGGCCGCTGTCAGCGCGACCGCCCGGTCAAAGCTGGCAAGATCGCAGCGCTGCATGGAGAGTTCAGCTAGCGCATGGCCGAAATCCCCCTTCTCGAAATCATCGCCGAGGCCGCCGCGCGTCACCTTGGTCTGGGCCAGATCGAACATCGCGTCGATGAGTCGGCGCTGGGTGGCCGCGTCGGTCGCGAGGCGCACACCGGCGGCCATGATCTCGGGACGGCCGATATTGAATGGCGCGGCCCCGGCACGCGCGCGCTGTTCAAAACCGCTCCACCCTGATTCGGCGACAACGGCCTCGGCCTGTTGCCCGGCATAATCGACCTGCGGCGTGCGGTGGTGGGCCGGTGCGCCGAGCCGGGACTGCCATGATTGCAGCAAGGCGGCATCGCCCGAGCGACCGACAGTTTCAAGGAAAGCGGCCTGGACCCGGGCCTGCTTCTCAGGCGGCAGGACGCCTGCAGCCTCCCAGATCGCCTCGAACATGCATGTCGCCTCGTTAGGGCCCTGACAGGCCGACGGGGCCGCATGCGCGAGCGAGGCTGCCGACAGGCCGGCGAGCGGGATCAGGAAAGCCTTCAACATGCCGCCATTTCTAGGCGAGGCGGGGTGAACTGGACATGAGCGGCCAGCTTTTCGCTGCGTCAGCTTGGACATGGCGTCCAAGGCGGACTATCTTCACTTCTTACGTCAGGAAAGATGCCCCATGTTCCTCAACTTCTTCAATGAACTGCGTGAAGCCAAAGTGCCGGTCACGCTGAAGGAATACCTCATGCTCATGGAGGCCATGGACAAGCAGGTCATCGACATGGACGTGACCGATTTCTATTACCTGTCCCGCTCGGCGCTGGTGAAGGACGAGCGCAATATCGACAAGTTCGACAAGGTCTTCGGCCATGTCTTCAAGGGCCTCGACAGCCTCGCGGACGCCGTCGACGTCACCGACATTCCCGAGGAATGGCTGCGCAAGATGTCCGAAAAATTCCTCTCCAAGGAAGAAATGGACGAGATCGAGGCCATGGGCGGATTCGAGAAGCTGATGGAGACGCTGCAAAAGCGTCTCGAAGAGCAGAAGAAGCGCCATGAGGGCGGCAACAAGTGGATCGGCACCGGCGGCACGTCCCCCTTCGGTGCCAATGGCTACAATCCCGAAGGCGTCCGCATCGGTCAGGAGAAATCCCGCCACCGCCGTGCGGTGAAGGTCTGGGACAAGCGCGAATTCAAGAATTACGATGACAGTGTCGAGCTTGGCACCCGCAACATCAAGGTCGCCATGAAGCGGCTGCGCAAATGGGCCCGCAAGGGCGCGCCGGACGAACTGGACCTCGACGCGACGATCCGCAACACGGCGCGGCGCGGCTATCTCGACATCGAGATGCGCCCGGAAAAGCGCAATGCCGTCTCCGTCCTCCTGCTGCTCGATGTCGGTGGCTCGATGGATCCCTATGTGCGGATCATGGAAGAACTGTTCTCGGCGGCCAAGTCCGAGATCAAGAATCTCGAATACTATTACTTCCACAACTGCCCCTATGAGGGCCTGTGGAAGGACAATCGCCGCCGCATGAACAACCGCATTCCGACCTGGGACGTGCTGAACAAGTTCCCGTCCGACTACAAGGTCATCGTCGTCGGCGACGCCACGATGAGCCCGTACGAGATCACCTATGCCGGTGGCTCGGTCGAGCACTGGAACGAGGAAGCCGGCGGCATCTGGCTGCAGCGCTTCGTGCAACGTTTCCCGAACCTTGTCTGGCTGAACCCAGTCAAGGAAGGCGCGTGGGACTATACCGGCTCGATCAAGCTGATCCGCGAACTGGTCGGTGACCATCGCATGTTCGAACTGACGCTTGGCGGCCTCGACGAAGCGATGAAAGAACTCGGGCGCTAGCTTTACTGCCCCGGCGGCATGCCCTCTACTCTGCTCAAAACAAGAGCAGACAGGGGAAACCGGACATGGCGCGAATTGCAGCAAACGGTATAGAGATCGAATATGATGAGACCGGGTCGCCCAATGACCCGCTAATGCTGCTGGTCTCCGGCTTTTCCAGCCAGATGACATCATGGCCGGACAGTTTCCGGCGCGGCCTTGCCGATGCCGGTCGCCGCGTCGTCGTCTTCGACAATCGCGATATCGGCCTCACCACCGAACTGGTCGGACAGTCCGCGCCATCTCCGCGGGAGATTGTGAAGGGCATTGCTGCGGGCAAGCCCATGCACGACGCCGTCCCCTACCTGCTGAACGACATGGCCGCCGATGCCGCTGCGCTGGTCGAGGCGCTCGGCGCGAAAAACGCAGACGTACTCGGCGTTTCTATGGGCGGCATGATCGTTCAGCTGATGGCGCTCAACCATCCCGAACGGGTCCGCGCCCTCATTCCGGTAATGACAACATCGGGCGACCCTTCATTGCCGCCGTCAACTCCGGAGGCCACCGCAGCCCTGACCGCCGTTCCCGAAAACCGGACGCCGGACGCCGTGGCCGACCTGGCCGTAAAGGGGCGGGCTGCCTATGGATCGCATCCGGACATCCGCTTGCCGGACGATGAAATCCGCGCCGCAGCCATCGCTGCAATGGCGCGGTCCGACCGGCCCGGAGGCGTCGCTCGCCAGTATGCCGCCATTCTCGCCCAGCCGCGCTGGCATGAGCGGCTTGCATCCATCACCCACCCGACCCTCGTCCTGCATGGCGCCGTGGACACATTGATCAGGCCCGCCGCCGGGCAGGACATCGCGCGCCGCATCCCGGGCGCCGACATCGCGGTGATCGAAAAATGGGGCCATGACCTGCCGGACAGGATTGTGCCGACACTACTCGACCGGATCGCACCCTTCCTGGGGCGGTACGCGCCAGATGGCGGGTTCTGATGAGTATACCCGACACCGTCCTGACCCGGCAGGAAGCCGATCTTCTGATCATCACGATCAACAGGCCGGCCCGGCGCAATTGCGTCGACCGCGAGGCCGCCGTCGCGCTTTACGAGGCGTTCAAAGCTTTCGATGCCGATGACAGCCTTTCCGTCGCCATCCTGACAGGCGCCGAGGGCAATTTCTGTGCGGGCGCAGACCTTCAGGCCGTGGCTTCCGGCAAGGGCAACCCGGTGCGGCCGGACGGCGACATGGGCCCGATGGGCCCGACGCGGCTCGAACTCTCCAAACCAGTCATCGCCGTCGTCGAGGGTTATGCCGTGGCCGGCGGGCTGGAACTGGCGCTCTGGTGCGACTTGCGGGTGGCTTCGGATTCGGCCCGGTTCGGCGTGTTCTGCCGCCGCTTCGGCGTGCCGCTGATCGATGGTGGCACGATCCGCCTGCCCCGCCTGATCGGCGCCTCGCGCGCGATGGACCTTGTCCTGACTGGCCGCGAAGTCGGCCCGGACGAGGCGCTCGCCATCGGGCTCGCCAATTACGCCGCCCCGGCTGGCAAGGCGCTGGACCGCGCCATCCAGCTCGCAAGCGACATCGCCGCGTTCCCTCAAACCTGCCTGCGCGCCGACCGCCTGTCGGCGATGCGCCAGTGGAGCCTCGACATGGACGCCGCCCTGAAGGCGGAAGTTGAAGGCGGCCTCGACGTACTGAAATCCGGCGAGACGCTGAAGGGCGCAACCGCCTTCACAAAAGGCAAGGGCCGCCACGGCACGTTCTGAGCCTCAGGCCGGATGCAGGCGAAACCAGTCATCCCGCGTCATTTCCCACACCAGCGAGGCACGCGTCGTGCCGTCTGGGCGGGTGCTCTCCACCTCGCCTTTCCGCGCGAACCCGAGCCCATCCAGCACGCGCTGCGTGGCCGTGTTCTCATGACTCGCCGTTTCGCAGATCAGGTCGAGGCCCAATGAGCCGAACATCCATGTGAAGCTCTCTGCCGCGCCGCGCGTGCCTCGGCCCTGACGATGCTGAGACGGGTGCAGCGCACCGCCAAGTTCGCCCGCCGCCCATTCGGGCCAGACCTGTATGTCGCTATAGCCGAGGATTCTTCCCTCGCCGTCATCACGCACGAACAGCAGGCCCTCGCCCACCTCGCGCTGGACAAGGTGATCCTCGATGAAGGCGAGCACGTTCGCTTCGGTCAGGGGACGCGGCAAGGAATAGATCGGCGCGTGCACGGCCGGGTCCGACAGGAAGGCGAGGAAAGCGGGCGCGTCGTCAGCTTGCGCCAGGCGCGATGCCTCCGGCCCGCCGCCCAGATGCGTGGTGGCGCGCACCGCTTCGCGTATCGCTGCAATCCGTGACGCCGGAACATCCATTCGCGTGACCGGAATACCCTCTGCCACGGCCTGATGCCTCTCCTGCAATGCCCTCCGGGCATTTCTGGTGCGACGCCCGGGCGCCGTCAACGTGACTGTCCATCGGATTTGGCGCAAGCCTGACGCGACGCGATTGACCTTTCCTGCATTCCCTCCCAAAGCGTGAACATGACCGATACCCCTGCCCCACGGAAACACGGCAAGAACGCGTTCCTCTTCGTTCTGGTGACCGTTGCCATCGACATGCTGGCCTTCGGCCTGATCATTCCGGTCATCCCGAGCCTGATCCAGGACATGATGCATGTGCCGCCGGAAGACGCCACGCTCTGGCTCGGCCTGCTGGCGGCAACCTATGCGCTGATGAACTTCCTGTTCGGTCCGACCGTCGGGGCCCTGTCGGACCATTTCGGACGCCGGCTCGTTCTGCTCGTCTCGATCGGTACGCTCGCTATCGATTTCATCATCATGGGGTTTGCCGGATCGATCTGGCTGCTCTTCATCGGGCGGGCCCTGTCCGGCATTTCGGGCGCAACCTATTCAACCGCCAATGCCTATATCGCAGACGTGACCGAGCCCAAGGACCGAGGCCGCGCCTTTGGCATGATCGGCGCAGCGTTCGGTTTCGGCTTCGTGTTCGGACCGGTCATCGGCGGTTTCCTGGGAGAGATCAGCCCGCGTGCGCCTTTCTTCGCCGCTGCAGGCCTCGCTGCGGTGAATTTCTGCTACGGCTTCTTCGTGCTGCCGGAATCGCTGGACAAGGCGCACCGTCGGCCCTTCGCATTCAAGCGCGCCAATCCGTTCGGCGCCGCCAAGCACTTTTCCAAGCTGCCCCAGATTTCATGGTTCCTGCTGGCCGCCGGCATTTTCTTTCTCGCACACACTGTCTTCCCGGCGACCTGGTCGGTGCATGGCGAGATCCGCTATGACTGGAGCCCCAAGGAGATCGGCTTCTCGCTTGGCCTGGTCGGCGTCGGCGCCGCCGTCGTCCAAGCGGGTCTCATGGGACCGATCCTGAACCGGATTGGTACCGTGCGTACCGCCTTACTGGGCATGTCAGTGAGTGTGATCTGCCTGTTCGCCTATGCCTTCGCCGGACAGGCCTGGATCGTGTATGCGATCATCCCGATTGGCGCACTGGGCGGCGTAACGGGTCCGGCGATCAACTCGCTGATGTCGACCCTGACGCCGCGCAATGCGCAGGGTGAATTGCAGGGGGCGAGTTCGAGCCTGAATTCGCTGGCGATGATCGTCGGTCCGCTCGCGATGAATGGCATTCTCTACTACTTCACGCATGACAGCGCGCCGTTTCGGTTTGGCGGCGCAGCCTTCCTGCTGTCCGCGCTGCTGACCCTGCTCGCCATCGTGCCGTTCATGCGCGGCGTTCGCGAAAACCGGGACGCCCTCCCGGCGGTAGCCGAATAGAAAAGGCGACCCGGCTGAGGCCGGATCGCCAGGTATTTGATTGAAATCGTATCAGAACGCGAAGGCGCTAGCCTTTGCTCTTCATGACCATGCCGACGATCACGCCGAGCACGCCACCACCAACGCCGCCTTCGAGCAGGCTGTTAATGATATTCATGGGCGAAGTCGCCCCGGCTGCGGCGTCGCCCAGCACTTGTATGCCAGCTGCATCAAGGCCGAAATGCGCGCCAAGGCCACCGATGATGCCGCCGACGATTCCGCCGGTGCCACTGCCACCAGTCAGCTTCGCAATGATTGAACCGAGCACCGCGCCACCGACAGCGCTCAGAATGAGCGGTAGATATTGTTCCATAGATTTTGCCCTCCCATGGGTCTTGGTTGAGGGCTCTTGTCGGCCCTTCAGCGCAGAGACAACCCCGTTTTCCCGTGCAGGTCCAGTCGTTTTGACACGGGGGCAGGTGTTGCAACTTGGGCGGCACACGGGCAAACAGCGCCGAGATGATCCATCAGCGCCCTGCTCTTTTCCTCGACCGCGACGGCGTGATCAACGTCGACAAGGGCTATGTCAGCAGAGTCTCCGACTTTGAATGGGTCGAGGGCGCAGTTGAGACAATTGCAGCCTTCAAGGCGCGTGGCTGGTTCGTTTTCGTCGTCACCAACCAGTCCGGAATCGCACGTGACTATTACAGTGAACACGACATGCACGTGCTGCATGACTGGATGCTGGGCGAACTCAGCGAACAGGGCGCCGCCATCGACCGCGTTTACTATTGCCCCTACCACGAGGAAGGCGAAAATCCGCGCTACCGGCGCGACAGTTTCGACCGCAAGCCGAAGCCCGGCATGCTGCTGAAAGCCATGGCCGACTTTCCCGTGAAACGGGAGGCCAGTTTCCTGATTGGCGACAAGCAAACCGATATCGAGGCCGCCCGCGCTGCCGGTGTGGCGGGCTTCCTGTTCACCGGCGGTGACCTGTCGCAATTCGCCGAATGGACGCTTGCCGGCTTCGAGGAAGGCAATCGCGGGTGAAGACGATCGGCATCATCGGCGGCATGGGCCCGGCCTCGACGGTCATCTACTACGAAACGCTATGCGAACTCGCGCGCGCCCGGGCGGGCGGCAATGCCAGCGCCCGCGTGATGATCGACGCGCTGGACTTTGGTCATGTGCAGGCGCTGCAACAGACCGGCGCCTGGGATGAAGCAGGCCGCGAACTTGCCGAAGCCAGCAAGCGACTGGAACAGGCTGGCGCCGGACTGGTTCTCCTCGCCACGAACACGATGCACAAGGTGGCTGCGCCCCTGCAGCAAGCCCTGACAGTCCCTTTCGTGCACATCATCGACGCCACAGCGGCGCGACTCAGCGCTGACGGGCGCCGCGCCCCGGCCCTGCTCGGCACGCGCTACACGATGGAAGAGCCCTTCTATCCGGATTACCTCGCCAATGCGTTCGGTACGCCGCCCATGGTGCCGGAACCCGGCGAGCGTGATGACATCCACCGCATCATTTTCGACGATCTGGTCAAAGGCATCATCACGCCGGAAACCATCCGCCGCTTTACCGAGATCACGCAGGCGCTCGCCGGGCGCGGCGCTGACAGTGTCATCCTCGGCTGTACGGAAATCGGGCTCGTCCTGAACGCGGCCAACAGCCCCCTGCCCGTTTACGACACCGCCCGCATCCATTGCGAGGCTGCGATGGACCTCGCCTGCGCCTAAACCGGCTTCAGCGTCTTCGGGTCGATCCCGCACATCCGGCACATCTCTTTCCACTCGGACGCCAGCACAGGCTGGACCGACAGGCGGAAGGATTTGACCAGGCTCATCTCGGCCAGTTTCGGATTGGCCTTCACGTCCTTCAGCGTCACCGGCTTGGGCATGTCAGCCAGCGCGCGGATGTGCACGCAGTCCCAGCGTGCGTCATCGGTCGTCGAATCCGGCGCGCTGAGGGCGCTGACTTCGCAGATGCCGACCACTTCCAGCCCCTTGTTGGAGTGATAGAAGAACACCTGGTCGCCCAGCTTCATGTCGCGCATGAAATTGCGCGCCGTGTAATTGCGGATACCGGACCATTCCTCGCCCGCCTTGCCTTTTGCCTTCTGCTGCTTCCAGCTCCAGGCGTCGGGTTCGGATTTCATCAGCCAGTAATTCATATCAGTCTCCGGTGTGTCCGTATCCGGGCCTGATCTAGGCGGCGCCGCGCCATTCGTCCACCCGCGCGGGCGTCAGGTCAGCTCAGCCAGCGCCGCGCGCACCAGTCGCTCATAGACTGGCCAGCCCTTGTAATCGGCCAGTGCCGGGTCGATGCCGCTCCACGCCGCCTCGAACGCGCGCGCATGGTCGGCGTCGGGCAAGACGGCCACCAGCGGGTCGATACAGGTGCGGATCGTGAATACAACGGCACCCGTCCGGGGCAATTTCGTGATCGTCTGCCGCTCGACCCGAAAATGCAGCAATTCGAGTGCAGCCTCATCGGGAGCCGCCCGCGCCATCGCCTTGAGCGGTTCGCTGCTCGGCGTGAAGCGCGCAGGCCCGGCCTGGACGGTCCAGTTGAACCGTTCCAGCACCTTACCGGGCGTGAGGGCATCGAACATGCGCGAAATGCGCGAGACGAGGCCCGGATTGGCAGCGGGCACCGTTGTGTGCAATCCGGCCAGCGGCTGGCCAATCTTGTCCGCCAGCGACCAGAATGTCGGCGCGACCAGGCTGGCCGCGCGCAGCACCCATTCCCCGCGCTCATCCGGCAAGAGGAGACAAAGATCATCTGAGACACGCGCGGCCGCCGCTTCGAGCGGGCTGTCCCAGTACGGTCCGCCGGGGCCTGCGACGGCGAAGACGGCCTCCGCCGTCTCGGCGATGGCATCCGGGATGCCGGTATCGGCAAACACTTGCGCGCGGTGCGTTCGCATCAGCATGGTCTTTTCGGGCAACCAGCTTTCCACTTCGCTGTCAGGCGACAACCACTTGCCTGGATCAATCGGCTTCAGGCCCGGCGCAAGGCTTGGCGCTCCTGCGAAATAGGGCAGGTAGGGCGGTGTGCGCATTATCGTCAGGCCGCGCGTGCGGCGCCCCAGCTGACAAAGCCGGCCACGCGTGGTGTCGATGGCAGGTACATGGTTTCGGCGTCTTCCAGCGTGAAGCCGGCTTCCGTGAACATCGCCGCCACGTCACGGGTCAGGTGGCAGCCGCCCGCCAACGGCTTCCACACCGGTTCGATCCGGCGCTGCCATTTGGCGACGCCTTCATCCGGCGCCAATCCGTGTTCGGAAAAAAGGATCCGCCCGCCGGGCTTCAACACGCGCCGCGTCTCGGCCAGCGCTGATTTCCAGTCCGGGATCGTGCACAGCACGAACGTGATCACCGCCGTGTCGATGGAATCGTCTTCCAGCGGAATGGCTTCGGCCCCAGCTTCGAGGAATTCGATCTGGTTGCCAAAGCCAAGCGTGCCGGCCTCGCGGCGCGCCTTGACCAGCATGCCGTGCGACGGCTCGAGCGCAAACAGGCGGTCGACCTTGCTGGCATCATACATGGCGAAATTCGTGCCGGACCCGCAGCCGAGTTCAAGTACACGGCCCTCCGCCTTCGGAACAACTTTCTCCCGCTGCTTCATGATTGGCTTGGAGCCACAGGCGCATGCGATCAGGTTCGGGACGACGTAACGCTCCCAGGGGTTCATTTCTGGCCACCGTTCGTCGACTGGAAGCCCGGATAAGCGCCCTTCTGGATCAGCGCCTTCGTAGCCTCGGTCGGCCGGGCGACAAGCGCATCCTGCGTGATGTTAACATCATATTCGAAGCCGTCACCCATGGGCTGGTAGGTGGCCGAGCCATATTGCGCATCGATGCCGAAACGCTTGCCTTCCTTTTCGGCCAGCGCGTGCACGTCGAGCCCCGGGTTCTGCGACAGCGCTATGCCATTGGTCTGGGCGTCGGATACCGCGTCAGAGGAGAACCGGCGCGCATCGCGCCCTTCGAGATATTCCAGCCGGTAGATCGAATCATAGCCGAGCATATTGGCGACCGGAAGGAACTTGATGACCTGGGCGCCGATCTCGAACTGGTCGCCGCGCAGGATCGGCTGCGCGCCTGTCGTCTCCAGCAGTTTCTGGCCGTCCGAGAAGGTTACATCAACATGGTAGGTGCCGGGCGCGTTGTCCACAGCGGCGAACTTGATCTGCGCAACGTCTCGCTCAGAGGTCAGGCGCTTGTAGGTTTGCAGGTTGAGGCCCGCAAAGGCCACGATCCCGGCCAGCCCCAGGAATCCGACGCCAAGCAACAGGCGCGAGCCACCGGCAACCGGTTTCAGGGTCGCTAGTTTGCCAAAGCCGGCAAACAGCAGCATCAGGCCAATCACGCCTGCCACGGCGGGTAAAATCCACCAGATCAATCCCATCCCACGTCTCCATATGCTTGTTCGTGCCACCCACCCGCTGGCATCCATTATTAACTCTGACCTATATCAGCCCCAAGGCAAGAGTTCAGCAAGCTTGTTCAGTCCGACTGCCTTGCCCGCCATTTACGCAGGATGAAAGGTCAGGGCGCCGACAGCGTTCCATGCGACATAGGCCGCGACGATCAGGATCATCACGGCGAAGGCGACACGCGCCGTCCGCACCCTATCGGACAGTGCACGGGAAATCGCGATGCCAATCAGGCCACCTGCAGCGCCGCCAACCAGCAAGAGCAGGACAAGCCGCCCATCCACCATGCCGGACAGGGCATAGTTGGCCGACGTCGCCGCACCGAACAGGGCGACTGACACGAGCGACGAGGCGGTGGCGCTCGACATCGTCATCCCGGCGGCCAGCATCAGGCCCGGCACGATCAGGAATCCGCCGCCGATGCCGAAGAAACCGGCTGCCATGCCAACGACGAGGCCGAGCGGCGCGATGCGCATCGTGATCGAAGGTGTCAGGTGCACATCCGGATCACCCGCAAAGGCGGGCTTGCGGAACATCGACAGCGCGATTGCCGCCATGGCAATCGAGAATGCGAGTAATAGCTGGCTGCCATCCATCTGTTTTGCGATTGTCGACCCGATGATCGACCCGGCAAAACCGGACAGGGCAAAAACAATCGCGCACGGCCATTTCACCGTGCCGCCGCGCCAGTGACCGATCAGGCTGAACAGCGCGATGGCTGCCACTGCCGCCGCCGACGTACCGATCGCGATGTGCGGGTCTGTAACCCCAACCACATACAACAGGAGCGGCGCGGCCAGCACCGAACCGCCGCCACCAAACGTTCCAAGAAACACGCCAATGATCGCCCCGCTCGCAATCGCGGCGAGAATCACGAGAGGCGCGAGTTCCATCATTTTCCGGACCGCTTCGTCGGGCGCGTCCATGGCTTGGCGGACTTGCGCCCTGCCCGCGCTGCGCTGGACGTGTCGCCATCCAGAACAAATGGGCACGCCGCAAAGCAATCTTTCGACCCGGCGGCTTCTTGCGCCTTGGCCAGGAGTTCCGGGCAATAGATCGCCGCCAGCGTCGTGATCACGCGGATCGCCGCCGGGTCGGCGATGGAATAGAAAATGGACTGGCCCTGCCGGCGCGTACGCACGAGGCCTTCCTGACGCAACACGCCAAGATGCTGAGACAGCGAGGATTGCGACAGGGCGGTGCCCTCGCGCAATTCGCCAACCGACATTTCCGTGTCGCCAAGGCGGCAGAGAATCATCAACCGGTGCGGATTGGCCATGCTGCGCAGCAGGCCCGCCGCTTCGGCAGCCTTGTCCTTGAACCGGTCGGGATCGAGAAGTGAAACATTCATGGGGCTAATATATTATGCCTTGTTAAATTAGCAATCACTAATATATGAGGAGGGAAAGGAATCTCCCATGCCCCAGATCAAAGCCTTCTTCGACGACAAGACATCGACGGTGACCTATCTCGTGTGGGATCTAGCGACTCGTGAAGCGGCGATCATCGATCCCGTGCTCGATTATGAACCGCATGCCGCGCGCCTCACGACGGCGTCCGCAGATGCAGTACTGCAGACCGCAAACGATCTCGGCCTCAAGGTCGTTTGGGCACTCGACACGCACGCCCATGCCGACCATCTCTCGGCGACCCACCATATCCACGAAGTCACCGGCGCAAAGGTCGGCATCGGTGCCCGCATCACCGAAGTGCAGCGGGTCTTTTCCGCCATGTTCCACGTAACCGATGTCTGCCCGAATGGCGGCGCCTTCGATTCCCTGTTCAAGGATGGCGAGTCGTTTCCGCTCGGCAACCTCACCGGGAAGGTCATGCACACGCCGGGACACACACCCGCCTGTGTCACATATGTGATCGATGATGCCGCCTTTGTCGGCGACACGCTGTTCATGCCGGACTATGGCACGGCCCGGGCCGACTTTCCGGGCGGCGATGCCGCGACGCTCTACCGTTCCATCCACCGTATCCTCGACCTGCCGCCGGAAAGCCGCGTCTTTGTCGGCCATGACTACCTGCCTGCCGGACGCGACCGTCCGGCCTGGGAAACCACGGTCGCCGAACAGCGCGCGGCCAATGTCCATGTCCATGAGGGTGTCGGCGAAGATGCTTTCGTTGAGATGCGCAAGGCGCGTGACGCGACCCTTGGCGCGCCGCGCCTGATCCTGCCATCCCTGCAGGTCAACATCCGTGGCGGCGCCATGCCGGCTGCCGAGAGCGACGGGCAGGTCTACCTCAAGATTCCGGTCAACCGGCTCGGCGTCTGAATCACCCCAGGGCAGGGCTAAAACCCCTGCCCTTCGCCGCCAAAGCCTGATAACGGGCTGGCATGGCGTTTCGTGATTTCCTGCTCCTGTTTGCCGTCTGCCTCGTCTGGGGGCTCAACATCGTTCTGACCCGCTGGGTCGTGGCCGATGTCGGCGTGCCGCCCCTGTTCTTTGCCGCCGTGCGCTTTACCGGCGTGGCGCTGTTCCTGATTCCGTTCCTGAAGCCGAAACCGGCCGACCTGAAGATACTCTTCGTAATCGCCTTGCTGATTGGGTCGTTGAATTTCGCGCTTCTGTTCATGGGCTTGCAGCAAGCTGAAGCCTCCGCCGCCGCCGTCACCGGACAGCTCGGCGTGCCGATTTCGACGCTGATGAGCATGGCCTTCCTGGGCGAAACCATTGGCTGGCGACGCGGGCTCGGCATCATGCTCGCTTTCGCGGGCGTCGTGCTGATTGCGGTCGACCCGGGCAGTTTCGGCATTTCGGTCGGGCTTCTCTATATTGTCGCATCGGCCTTTATCGGGTCGGCCGGCGGCATCCTGATGAAGCGCATGTCCCCGATCAGCGGTCTGCAATTGCAGGCCTGGGTCGGTCTGTTCAGCTTTCTGCCCCTCTTCCTCGTCTCCGGCCTGTTCGAAACAAACCAGCTGGAGCGCTATATGGCTGGTGGCTGGCCGGTCTGGCTCGCCAGCCTGTTCGCGATTGTCGGCGTGTCGATCTTCGGACACGGCGCCTTCTACACGCTGATCAAGAAATACGACGTCTCGCTGCTGTCGCCGCTCACGCTGATGACCCCGATCTGGGGCGTCATCTTCGGCATCGTCCTGCTGAACGAGCCGATCACCGCGCGGCTCGTGCTCGGCTCGGTCATCTCGCTGACCGGCGTGTTCGTGATCGCCGTGCGACCCAATACCCGCATGCCTGAGGCGGCCTTCGGCAAGAAGATCGGCCCCGGAGACAGCTGATGCAGGTCGATCTCGCGCCCAGCCCCAATTTCAACGACCGCAAATGCCCGGTCGACATGCTGGTCCTGCACTATACCGGCATGGAAACCGGCAAAGTGGCCCTCGCCCGCATGCGCGACCCGGCATCAGAAGTCTCGGCCCATTACATGGTCTGGGAGGATGGCCGCATCACCCAGCTTGTCGGCGAGGACAAGCGCGCCTGGCATGCCGGCGTCTCCAGCTGGCAGGGCGACGACGACCTGAATTCGCGCTCCATCGGCATCGAGATCGTCAATGGCGGCCATGACGTGCCGCTGCCGGACGGCGCGCTTCCCCCCTATCCCGACATCCAGATCGACGCCGTCATCGCCCTCTGTCACAGCATCCTTGCCAGCCACGCCATTCCTGCCAGCAGGGTCGTTGCCCATTCCGACATCGCGCCTGCCCGCAAGACCGATCCCGGTGAACATTTCCCGTGGGCAAGGCTGGCGGACGCTGGCATCGGCCTGTGGCCTTCAGCCGGTCCGGAAGTTCCAGGTGCCGCAAAACTGGCGCCGGGCGATGCAGGCGAGCCCGTCAGGGACCTGCAGGTCTGCCTGCGCGCCATCGGCTACGGCATAGAGCCAACCGGCCTCTATGACGATGCGACCCGGCTGACCGTACAGGCCTTCCACCGCCGCTGGTTGCCGGACGCGCTGACCGGGCATTGCGACGCGCGGACGCTCGCCCGCCTCCGCGATGTCTATATGGCCGTGACGGCGTCGTCCGATCCTTCGTCCACATCGTCCTCGTCGTCTGGCAGCAGGGCTTCCTGAGGGATCCGGCTCGCCCATTCCACGGCCAGCGCCGCGCCAAGCAGGAGCGACGAGACTGACACCGACAACCAGATGAAACCGAGGATGACCGACGCGAGCGCGCCATAGAACGAGTCCAGCGCCGAGAACCTGAGATAGATGTGAAACGCCCAGGTCGCGCCGAGCCAGGCAAGCGCACCGGCTGCCGCCCCTGCCGCTTTCGCCCTGTGTCCCTTGATCCGTCCGTGCAGTGACAGGGCAATAATCATGTAGAAGATCGCAAAACAGGCGATCCCCTTGCCCAGCCAGAGCTGCGACGCTAGGTCCGACACGCGCTGGGCGAGGTCGAACGCGATGAAGCCCTGATTCTCGGTGATGAACGACGCCATCAATTGCAGCGCGCCGAGCAGCCAGACGGCCAGGATCAGCAGCGTCGTCATCAGGATCGACACACCCTGGAAACGGATGATCTTCGACCGCCGCTCGCTGCCGGTCACCATGCGGATACCCGTGATCGCCGCCTTGGCCCCGGAACTTGCCGTATAGAACACGACGATGACTGCCCCGATGGCCTGCAGCGTCAGGCTGCGCTTCGTCGCGCCGCGAATCGTGTCGAGGTCCGCCTTCGATAGCGGTGCCACGGCCGAGACCAGCACCTGGTCGACCGTATCCGACAACTGCCGGCTGAGATCGGCCGGCAGCAGCGCGAACAACAGCGTCACGGTCAGGTAGATCAGCGGGAAGATCGAGAACAGCGCATAAAAGGAAATGCCGCCCGTCACGATGCGGATTTCGGGCTTTGTCAGGCGCACCATTGCGCCCCAGAGCGGCAGCAGCAGCCAGTGTTTGACGAGGTGAGGCACCGGCAATCGGCTTATCAGGTCGCGCATTCGGCCTCCGGGAGGAATCGATCAGGCTTTGTGCCAGAGCCAGTGTGCGCTATATGCCGTTCAATGACCAGATGGCCGGGCAGCCGCTGGTGGTGGGGTAACCTGCCATTGGAGGAAAGTCCGGGCTCCAGGGAGACAAGGCGGCGGATAATTTCCGCCCGGCGCGAGCCGAGGGAAAGTGCCACAGAGAGCAGACCGCCTACTGCTTCGGCAGGAGGTAAGGGTGAAAGGGTGGGGTAAGAGCCCACCGCGGGGCTGGTAACAGTCCCGGCAAGGTAAACCCCGCCTGGAGCAAGACCAAGTAGGGGGTGCATATGGGATGTCTTCAGCCCGCGCCCCGGGTGTGTCGCGAGAGGCAGGCTGTGAAGCCTGTCGCAGAGGAATGGTTGCCGAACCGATGTCCCGAGAGGGCGCGGGGAACAGAACCCGGCTTACAGGCCGTCTGGTCATATATTTTTACATCGGCCCGCACGCGGCGTCCAGCATACGCCAGCCTGCCGAAAGGCTTTACAGGGCCAGGTGGAAGAACTGGTTGAAGTCACTCTTTTCATAATCGCCAAACGCGCCGCCCTCAGAGAGGCCATAGCGCCGATAGAGAGTCAGCGCCGCGTCAAAGGCCGGCCCGCTGCCGGTCTCAAGGCTAAGCCGATGATAGCGCCGCGCCCGCGCCTCGGCGATGAGGTGCTCCAGCAGGCGCGCCGCGACGCCCTTGCGCAGGTGAGCCGCATGGGTCCGCATCGACTTGATCTCACCGCTGCGGTCGGCCAGCGCCTTCAGCGCGCCCATGCCGAGCAGCGTCTCGCCCTCCCAGGCTGTATAGAAACTGATCCCCGGCGCCTTCAGGCCCGACAGGTCGAGCGCGAACACGTTGCCCGGCGGCGAATTCGCATGCATCCCATTAAGGTGCACGCGCAACAGATCCAGCACCCTAGCATCCTCGAAATCACCCGGAACAATCCGCATTCGTCCGTCTCAGCTGCCCGCGCGCATTTCGGCTATGAAGGCATCGGCCTCGGCAATCGAGCGCTCCATCTCGGCAATCAGGCCGGCGACATCGGTTTCAAGGTCTGCCGTCTCGGCGCCCAGTGACGCAATCGCGCGGGCGTTGAGATTATGCTTCAGGTACAGGACGCGGTCATGAAACACGGCCAGGACCGGGTCCATCGAGGCGGCCGCCTTGTCCATCTTCGCGACCAGCGTGTCATAGCGCGCCTCGGTCGCTGCCAGTTGCTGGGCCGAAGACCGGCGCAAGCCCGCATCGGAATATTCGGTCAGTTCGACATTCCACTCCCGGAACAGGTCGCGCGCGACGCCTTTCACTTCCTTGATGCGGGCGCGCACCTTGTCCGCCTTGTCCTCTGAACGGTCATAGGTGTCGGACAAGGCGTCATAGGTCGACTCCAGCTCGCCGCCATCGACATTGACCACAGCCCGGAAGGCCTCAAGCGCATTGGCGAACTCGACCTTCGCATTCTCCTGGCTGACGGCGGCATCCGTGACGCGCTGAACCAGCAGGTCGCGTTTCTCGAACCCGATCTGCTCCATCGCGCCGTAATAAGTCGAGGCACAGCCCACCAGTGTCGAGGTCGCCAGGAGCGCGCAGATCAGGCCCGCGCGGAATAATGTCGTCATGATCGACTCCCCTTTGTTCGGTTCCAGTCTTGCCGCGCTCCGTCGACAGGGTCCAGAAATTACCGCGACAGACGACAAGATAGCATCGGACGAATTCTCCGCTGCCGCTCTAAAAAAAAATAGAAATTGAGCCGCCAACCCCAAGGAAATCCTGATGGCACCGCCTGTGGGAAAAATTGCTGATCTGCAGTAACTATTGTGGTTTGCAAGAGGAACGAAAAATCGTGAGATCAGGCCAAGACGGGTTCTTGGTCGGGGGACCATATGCCTCTATCGGAAGTTGATAATGGCGCGACCTGCGAGGGTACGCAACCACGATTTTGAACAGAAGCGCAACGCGCTCGTTGAAGGTTTGTCCCAATTCGCCGTCACGGCGGAACTGCGCCGTACATCGCTGCGCCAGTTCGCGAAAGCAGTCGACGTATCCGAACCGACGCTCCGCCACTATTTCAAGGATCGGCAGGGCGTTGTCGTCGCCATCCTCGAATATATGGGCACATTCGGGCGATCGGTCCGTGGCGACTTCGCGGCACCGTCAGACAGCATCACCAACGCGGTCAAAGACTACTACAAGGTCGCCACGCCAGGCCCGCAGTTCGAGATGTACACGCGCGCGCATGCGGTCGGGCTGATCGCAGGGATCGCCGAAGACACTGCGGGCAAGGCCTACCTCAAATACATGCTGGAGCCAGCCCTCACCGCGAACACCGAAAAATTGACCGCGACACCCGGTTCTCCGAAGTCCGCATTGGAGCTGCCGCGCGGCCGCCTTCGCCATCCTCTCGCCTCTAATCTTCATGGGAATACATCAGACACTGCTGGGCGGTGCCGAGGAAGCGCCGATCGACAGCCAGGCGACCATCGGGCTGCTTCAGACCTGGCTCGGTGAAGCATTCTCTGACTGATTGCGACACTCCGGTATCCGACGATCGCCTGCAAGGCCAGATTGGCGCTGAAATCATTCCGACGAGCTACCGAAAAACGTTGATTTTGGTCCGCCCGCGGCAACAAATCCGTGTGGTGTCGCTGCTGGGAAATTGGCTAACCTGTAGTAAATATTATAGGTTGCCAGATAGAGCAAAAGCCGTATGAGTGAATTGAGAATGGTTCTTGTTGGGGGGACCGTCCATTTCACCCGGGAGTTGACCATGTCGAGACCGGTAGGGGCGCGCAACCACGATTTTGAACAAAAGCGAATGGCGCTGGTCGATGCGCTGACGGATTTTGCACTCACCGCTGACCTGCGCCGACCGTCACTGCGCCAGTTCGCCATCGCGGCCCAAGCGTCCGAGCCGACCCTGCGCCACTATTTCGACGACCGCCAGGGCGTCGTTGCGGCAATCCTCGAGAACATGGGAAACCGCGGCAAATGGATATGGGAACTGGTCGCCCATCCTGCGACCAACCCGACCGAAGCGCTAGAGGAATATTACCGCATTGCGGATGCCGGCATGCAATATGGCCAGTTCACCCGCGCCCACGCCTTCGGCCTGATCGAGGGCATCGCAGACGAAATCGCCGGACGGGCCTACCTGAAATTCTTGCTCGAACCGGGCCTTGAATCGATCATCATCAAGCTGAAAGGCACGCCGGGTGCCCCGCGAACCCGGGACGCGCTACGCGCTGCCGCCTTCGCCGCGATGGCACCGCTCCTGTTCATCTCGATCCACCAGACACTGCTCGGCGGTGCCGAGGAAGCGCCGATCAACACCCAAGCGAAGATCGAACACCTGCAGTCCTGGCTCGGCGGCGCCCTTAGCGCCTGACCGGGTCAGCCCATCGCCGTTTCGACCGCCGCGATTTCATCGTCGGTCGTTGACCATGAACACACGAACCGGTGGCAGCCCCCCGGCCAGGGATAGAACTTCGCCCCTGCTGCCGTCAGACGCTCCGCCAGCCCCTCTGGCAAGCGCACGAACACTTCATTGCCATCGGGCTTGAAGGCAAGGTGCACACCCGGCTGCGCGATCAGAACCGCTGCCAGCCGCGTCGCCTTCGCATTGGCCCGCCCGGCGAGATCCAGCCACAGGCCGCCATCCAGCATCGCTTCGGCCTGCGCCGCCAGAAAGCGCATCTTGGGCGGCATGTGGCCAGAGCGTTTCGCCCGCGCCTGCAATTCCCCCCATTTTTCCCGCGCCTTGCCGAACAGAAGGATAAGCTCGCAGCCCATTGCGCCCGTCTTGGTCAGGCCAAGCGTCAGCACGTCGACCCCGGCTTTCCAGCTCATCTCCGCCGGGCTTGCCCCGGTCTTCACCAGCGCGTTCGCCAGCCGCGCGCCATCCAGATGCACATCAAGCCCGTGCCCATGCGCCAGCGCGGCGAACCGGTGCACCTCGTCCGTACTATAAGCAAGGCCGCATTCAGAGAGGTTGGTCAGAGACAGGACCTGCGCCGGTGTCTCGTGCACGAAGCCTGGCTGGATCGCCGCAAGGGCGTCGCGCAAGGCCGCCTCGTCAATCTTGGCCCCCTTCCCGGGCAGCAGCGACAGCTTGCCGCCGCCCGAGAAGAACTCCGGCGCGCCGCGCTCATCGCGCTGGATATGGGCCTCTTCATGGCAAAGCACGGCGCCCGTCGGCGGGCAGAAGCAGGACAGCGCCAGCGCGTTGGACGCCGTGCCGGAGGCCGTCATCCAGACATCGAAATCACCCGTCTCGAACGCATCTTTCAGCAGCAAGCGCACCCGCGCCGTTACACTGTCTGCACCATAGCTCGGCTCCATGCCGGAATTCACACGGGCAATCGCGGCGAGCACATTCGGATGGGCGGGCGCGGACGTGTCGGATGAGAAATTCATGCTCCACCTTCAGGTTCAGCTTGTGTTTGTCAGGCCATCTCAGACTTGCGTGTCGGGCGTCTGCCACATCAGGTGCTGGCCGCCATCTGCCGCGATCATCTGGCCGGTCACGCTGGACGCGGCGATGAAATAGCGTAGCGCTCGCACGATCTCTTCCGGGCTCGACCCTTCCCCCGTCAGCGTCGCGTGCGTCTCGGCAGCGAACGTCTCTTCGGTCTGGTGAATACTTTTCAGCGTGGGTCCCGGCCCGATGGCATTGACCCGCACATGCGGCGCCAGCGCCTGCGCCAGGGTCTGGGTCGCCTGCCAGAGCGCCGCCTTGGACAATGTATAGGTGAAGAATTCCGGTGTCAGTTTCCAGACGCGCTGGTCGATCAGGTTGACGACGAGGCCCTTTTCGCTGGCACGCAGTCCGTTGGCCATCTGCTGCGCCAAGTGTACCGGCGCACGCAGGTTGGTCTCGAAATGCGTGTCCCAGTCCGCGCGCTTATGGCCAGCGGCGCTGTCATCGGCGAACACGGACGCGGAATTGACCAGCAAGCTGATCGGCTGGCCCAGCGCCTCGCTGGCGCGCGCCACCAGTCCCGCCGTCTCCGTTTCGTTTGAAAGGTCTGCCTGCACCAGCGCCGCCCGGCCACCGCCCGCTTCAATCGCCGCCCTGGTGGCTTCGGCGCCATCTTTCGAGGACCGGTAGTGGACGGTCACGGCCCAGCCGTCCTGCCCCAGCGCTTCGGCCATCGCCTTGCCCAGCCGCACACCCGCGCCTGTGACGAGAGCCGCGCCGGGCGTCATGTGCCTGCCGGCTGGAACAGGCCCAAAATGTTGAACCCGTTGATCAGCCCGTAAACATAGATCGCATAGAGCAACAGGAGCAGTATCCCGACCAGCCGCCCGATCCGGGCCTTGGTCAGGATAAGTGCGGCGACGATCGCCGCAGCCAGGGCCATCGCCCAATGGTCATACTGGCGGAATGTCGGGGCCACGCTGATCGGTCCGAAGAAGGAGATGATCCCGCCCGCACCCAGGATATTGAACACGTTCGAGCCGAGGATATTTCCGATGGCCATATCGCCGCGCCGGCGCAGGGCGGCGGCAACACTCGCGCCGATCTCCGGCATCGACGTGCCGATGGCGAGAAGAGTCAGGCCAATCCATTCCTGCGGCACTTTGTAGAACTCGGCGACGCCCACACCGCCGGCAATGATCAGCTGCGCGCCGAGGATCAGACCGGCAATGCCCAGCGGCACATAGACCAGCGCCCGGCGAACACTGATGCCCGGCGTCTCGTCGAGAGGAACGCCCGGATCAATCCCCAGCGCCACGGCCCGGCGCGCCGCAAGGAATGTGTACCCGCAATACCCAAACAGGATCAGGACGAAGAACAGGCCGATGCCAGCGTGCAGCGGCATGATCGCCGTCAGGCCGATCCACAGCGCCGTTGCGATCAGCATCGCGCCAAGCGCCCGGCCCTGTCCGCTGCCACCGGCCACGAACGGGAAAATCAGCGCCGGAATGCCCAATACAAGACAGACATTGGCAATGTTCGAGCCGACAATATTACCTAGCGCGAGGCCGGCGCGGCCCTCCATCGCGGCGTCCAGCGATACGATCATTTCCGGCGCAGAGGTGCCAAAACCAACAATGAAAATACCGGCAATCAGTGGTGACACACCGAGACGGTGCGCCAGCGCAATCGCTCCGTTGACCAGGAAGTCCCCGGCGAAGGCCATGATAACAAGCCCCCCGACAAGGGCGGCGATCAGCGAAATGTCCGGCATTGCGCCTGTGCGTCCCTAGTCGAGACGCTTGAATTCGATGAGGTTCAGGATGCCGAAGACCAGCACGATCGTGCCGATGGCAATCAGGGAGGGATGGATCATGACACCGTCTCGCTTTTTTCTTTAGGGGCTGTTTCGTTTCCGGCTCCGTCCTTAGCGTGCGTTGTTGCGATTGGCGAGCCTCAATCGACACGTTATCATGCGCCATGGCCAACCTGCGCACCCGTCTTTTCCAGTCCTATGCGCGCCTTCGCCGGCCGATGACGCTGGGCGTGCGCGCGGCCGTTGAAAACGCCGAAGGGCACGTTTGCCTCGTGCGCCACACCTATGTGAAAGGCTGGTACATGCCGGGCGGCGGCATCGAACGCGGCGAACCAGCGATCGAGGCCCTGCGCCGTGAACTGATGGAGGAAGGCGGCATCCGCCTCACCGGCACGCCCCTTCTCATCGGGTTCTATTCAAACCACCACGTTTTCCGAAATGACCACGTCCTGCTCTACCGCATTCCGCACGGCACATGGGACGAGACACGGGCGACATCGATTGGCGAAATCGCTGAAACAGCCTGGGTTGATCCGCTCAGCCCGCCGGACGGTGCGACGCCCGGCACACGCCAGCGCCTGGCCGAACTCTATGGCGATCAGGGCGCCTGCCCCTACTGGGCCGCCCGCACCATATAGACGCCGCCCTGCGCCGAGATCAGCGGCACGCGGGCGGTCGCCTCGAACGTCTCCCAGGCCGGCGCCAGTGATTGCCAGAAGGTGGCCGGCGCCTCGCCTGCATGGCGCTGCAGGTTCTCCTGCGTCATCGGAAACGGGAAGGTGTGCACAGGCACCGCTGCCTGCCCGCCGTCAAAGGCGGCCTGCATCAGGGTCCATATCTCGGCGATTCCGGCATCCGTCATGGCGAAACAACCGACCGAAACGCACGCGCCGTGCACCATCAGGAAGCTGCCGGTATGGCCCAGCGCCCGGTCATGCGCGTTCGGAAAGCCCAGATTGAATGAGAGATGGTAGCGCGACGCCGGGTTCATCGCCGCAGGCGTCACCGTATAGAAACCCTCCGGCGCCTGCCCATCACCTTCGCGGGTCTTGGGTCCGAGTTCGCCGGAAACGCTGCACACCGGCCAGGTGCGGAACGCATGGTACGCGCCGTCAGCCGCCGCCACATAGGCCGTCAGTTCGGCGGGTTGCTTGGTAATGCGCAGATAGACCGGCTGTCCCAGGTCCAGCCCGTCTGCCTGCAGCGCGTCGCGCAATGACGGGGCATTTTGCGCATAGGCGGCGTCGGAACGCGCCGTTCTCGGCAACTCATCCGCCCCGGCAAAGGCGAATAGGGCCGGCAAGCACAGGAAGGCCAGCGCGGCCAGGATGAAGGCGAGAAACTTTATCTCGGAAGGCATACGCTGTTTCATCTGCCTAGGTTTCCGGCCCGAATGAGGCCGATGACAGGCAGAATGCAGACCGTGTTAGGGAATTTCCGCCCCAATCCCGCCTTGGATGTTAACCCGCCATTAAGACCCGCAACCTAACCTAGGGGAACGGTCGGTTACTTCCCCTCCCGGCCATTCGAGTATGATCTCTTTTGAGGCAACCCGGCCCACCCCTTGTCCGGCGCGCCAAGAAAGCAAATTGGACGCCGGTCTTCCTTCCCGTAGGACCGGCGTCTTTTTTATGCGCGAAGATCGTCTCAGGCGCGGGCTGCGCGGATATAGCGCCAGCCTGTCAGCAGCGACAGCGCAGCGGCCATCCACAACATGCCAACCAGCAATAGCGAACCGACGCGGAACACCAGCGGTGTCGTGCCGCCCGCATCCACCGCCAGGTCTGCCGGCGCAAAGGCCAGCGGCAGCATCAGGCCGATGATCGCCGCCATCTCGAAACCGGTTTTCCACTTGGCGAGGTTGGACGGATCGACCACCGCCTTGCCAGCCGGGGTCGTGCGCAGCCAAGTCATGAACACATCACGCCCGATGATCGCAGCAGCCGGGATATAGATCAGCCAGGTCTTCAGCACCATTGCGAGCCCGAGCAGCGCCGTGCCGACCAGCAGCTTGTCGGCAATCGGGTCGAGCCAGACGCCGAACCGGCTTTGCGCGTTCAGGCGCCGCGCAAAATAGCCGTCGAGGAAATCCGTCAGCGCGCCGGACAGAAAGCCCAGCAGGGCGAACTGGAACCAGAGCTGTTGCATGATGCTCTGGCGCAGCACGTCGTCGGCTGGCGTATCCGGCGTGGCGGCGGCCACCGCCTGGCCCGCCAGTTCCGCGTTCCATATTCCCCACAGGACAAGGCCTGCAAACACACAGCGGGCAATCGTCAGCGCATTCGGTATCCATTTGAAATCCATTCCGCCCATGTGCCAGTGCCCGGCCACGGGGGCAATGGGGCATGGCATCGATCGTCCTCAGCCCAGCGTCGAGAACACGAGGTAGAGCCCGGCCGACAGCACACCGGCGGCAGGCACGGTGACCAGCCAGGCCGCGATGATCGTCATGAAATGGTGACGGCGCACGAGGCGGCGATAGCGCGGCTGGTCGTTCGTCGGGGCCTTCTCGCGATCGGGATTGCTCGGGTTGCGGGCAATATAGTCGCGGCGGCGCCGGGAGTTCGCCGTGTACCATTCGCGGAAGAATCCCACGCCGAATACGGCGCCCACGGCGATATGCGTCGAGCTCACCGGCAGGCCGAATGCCGAAGCGACAATAACGGTGATCGCCGCCGACAGGGCGACGCAGAAGGCCCGCATCGGATTCAGCTTGGTGATCTGGTCGCCAACCATGCGGATCAGTTTCGGCCCGAACATGACGAGGCCGAACGAGATGCCGAGGGCACCGATCGCCATCACCCAGAGCGGGATGCCCACCTTGGCCGCCACGGCGCCTGACTGCGCCGTCGTGACAATCGCCGCCAACGGCCCGATCGCATTAGCCACGTCGTTGGCGCCGTGCGCGAAAGATAGCAGTGCCGCCGAGAAGATCAGCGGCAGCTTGAACAATTCCCGCAGCGACTTGTTGCGGTTTTCCATGCCTTGCGACTGGCGCTTGATCAGCGGGCTTGAGATCAGCCAGGTCAGCACCGCCGCCCCGAGCCCGATCATGCCGGCCATCTGCAGGTCGATCTCCATGATATGCTTCAGGCCCTTGGTGGCCAGATAGGTCGAGAAGGCGCCGGCCATGATCGCCACCAGCAGCGGCACCCAGCGGCGCGCTGCCGCGATCTTATCGTCCTGGTAGATGATCGCCGTCTTGATAAAGGCCAGGAACAGGGCCGCGACGATCCCGCCCAGAACAGGCGAGATCACCCAGCTCGCTGCGATCTGTCCCATCATTGGCCAGTTGACGGCCCCGATGCCGGCGGCCGCAATCCCTGCCCCGGCCACGCCGCCGACAATCGAGTGCGTTGTCGACACCGGCGCACCCACAACGGTCGCAAGGTTGATCCAGAGCGCGGCCGAAATCAGCGCCGACATCATCAGCAGGATGAATGTGCGCGAATCCGCCAGGCCGGCCGGATCGATAATCCCCTTCGATACGGTACCGACCACGTCGCCGCCAGCGATCAGCGCGCCCGCGCTTTCGCACACGGCAGCAATCGCCAGCGCGCCCATCATCGACAGCGCCTTCGACCCGACCGCCGGACCGACATTGTTGGCGACATCGTTCGCGCCGATATTCAGCGCCATATAGGCCCCGACGGCTGCGGCTACGACGATAATATAGGATTGGGGCGCGCTTCCGGTTACCGTTGTCGCGAACACGGCGCACACGGCAATGAAAACCAAGGCCAGACCCGGCATCAGCAGCGCCCGGCCGACCGAATGAGACGCCTGTTCGATCTGGCCGACCTTTGAAAGGTCCTTGTCGAGGGTCAGTTTCATTCCGTTGGTCTTGGGCATGTCGCTTGGGTTTCCGTCTTCCTTGGCCGCTTGAAGGTCGCGCGTTAGCATGGCTTTCCGCTGCCTGACAGGATTCGGAGGCAGGTTTTAGGCGGAATTTTCAGGCGAGCGTGCGGTGTTCAGGGTTCGAAACGGGTCAGCAGGGCGCTCAGCTCGGACGATGCCACCTTGGCTGCCGCCTCGGCTGGCGAAAACCAGCCGATCTGGCGCTGGCCGGATTCCGGGAATTCCAGGTCGAGCCCACTGACTTCCAGCGCGTAGACGGTCGCCTCGCACTCCATCATGGTGCCGGGGCCGATCCGCTTCTCGAAATGGAAGCTGCCTACAGGGTCCGGGTTCACGCTGCCGCGCGCACCCGCCTCCTCATAGGCCTCCACCCCTGCCATGTCGGCATCCGGCGTATCCGTCTTTGGCCAGCCCTTGGGCACCATCCACTGGCCTCGCCCCCGCGTCGTGACAAGTAGCACTTCATGGCCCTTGCCCGCCTGCCGCCAGCACAGCGCAGCCACTTGCTGCGCCGTCGGCGGACGCAGCCAGACACCCGACACAAAGTCGGCAATCCCCTGTTTCAGGCTGATGCCAGTATGTTTCATGACGCTATTGTGACAATATTCGTCCGTCGCTGCAATGCCGGGCGTGTGAAAGCCCCCGGCCTATAGATAGGCCGACACTCTCGTTCATTACCGTTAAGAACCCCTGTTCAGCGGGGATTCGATCCTTGATCCGGCAGCGATCACGACATATTGCCGACCGCCATATTCAAAGCTCATCGGCGTTGCCTGGCCACCCGCCGGCAGGCGCCCCTTCCACAACTCACGCCCGGTCAAAACATCGAACGCGCGCACGTAATCATCCATGGTCGCACCGATAAACACGAGTCCGGCCGACGTGATCATCGGGCCGCCAATATTCGGCGTGCCGATCTTCAGCGCCAGGCCGCCCGGTGCCAGGTCCTGTGTCGTGCCGATGGTCTGGCGCCAGACAATCTGGCCCGAGTCCAGGCTGATGCCCGCAATCACGCCCCAGCGCGGCGGCGTGCATGGCAGGCCCAACGGCGACATCAACACGCCCCGGGTCATACCATAGGGCGCGCCCTCCATCGGCGCATATTCAGCGCTGTCGCTCAGCGTCCCGACCGGCCGCTCCTCGCCGGTCTTCTGCGTCAGTCTCACAAAGGCCCCGATCGAACTCATATTCACGACCAGAAGATTGCGCGCCGGATCGTACGCTGTACTTCCCCAATTGGCGCCGCCACCCTGGAACGGATAGGCGAGCGTCCCCTGCTCGGTCGGCGGCGTGAACAGGCCGTCGCCGCGCTAGGCCCTGATCTGTTTCGCGCACGCCATCTTGTCCCACAGCGTGACGCCGAACGCGTCGCCCGGCTTCAGCGTGTTCGGCACGATATTCGGCGTCGCGACGGGGAATGGCCGGGTCGGCGACAGGACCTCGCCCGCTACGGCCCCTTGCGGCACCGCCCGCTCCTCAACCGGCAGGAAGGGCTCGCCCGTGTCCCGGTCGAGCACGAACAGGAGGCCCGTCTTGGTCACCTGCGCCACCACGTCATGAGGCACGCCATCACGCCAGACCTGGTAGAGTCCCGGCTGGGCCGGCAGGTCGAAATCCCAGAGACCGTGGAGCACGGTCTGGAAACTCCACACCACGTCGGCGGTCTCGCCGTTCAGCGCCACGACCGAATTGGCATAGCGATTGTCGCCAACCCTGTTGCCGCCATAATAGTCTGGGCTCGGGCTCGATGTCGGCAGGATGACAAGGCCCTGCGCCTCGTCGACCGAGATTGTCGACCAGACATTCGCGTGCCCCGTTCGCGCTGCCGAGCCGTCAGCCCAGCTTGCCAGCGCCGGATCGTCCGGGTCCTGCGGCACCGGATTGAACCGCCACTTCGCAGCGCCCGTGCGCGCATCGAAGGCATGCACTGTGCCCAGCGGTGCCTCGGTCCGCAAACTGTCGCTGATCGCCGAACCGGTGACCACCGTATCGCCGATGATCGCCGGCGCCGACGTGATCTGGTATTCGCCCGGCCAGCGCAGGTCCATGCTCGGCTTGACGTTGACCGTCCCACCATCGCCAAAGTCCGCACACGGCGTGCCCGTCCGCGCATCGAGCGAAATCAGGCGCGAATCCACCGTCCCGACATACACCCGCGACGCGCACGCCGCATCCGGGTCCGCCAGGCTGTCCTGCCAGTAGGATACGCCCCGGCACGTGTACTGGTTGGCCGGATGCCCGGTTGCTTCCACGCCGGGATTGTAGCGCCATTTCTCCGTACCGGTGCCGGGATCGGCCGCGATCACATCCTGGAATTGCTTACAGAAAACCAGCTATCCTTCCACGCGGAGCGGCGGCGCCTCGAAGGCGGCCCGGGCCTTGGACTCTTCCCGGCCTTTGAACGCGCCGGTCTCCAGTGTCCAGGCGATCTCCAGGTCCGTTAAATTGTCCGGGGTAATCTGGTCGGCTGCCACATACCGCGCGCCCCCCTTGTCACCCCCATAGGACGCCCATGCCTCACCCGCGCCGTCCGGCATCGCTCGCACGATGGCCGCCTCACCCTCAATCGTCAGGTCCGGTGCCAGTCCGAGCACCGACCCACCCAGGAAGCTGACCGCGACAAAGGCGACAATGGCGAGTGAGATCACACGCAGCGGCGTGATTTTCATCTGGAGCCTCCCGGAACCGTTTCCGGGACCATCAACCGGATGGCCTGCAACTGCAACCGGAAGGGCGTCCGGCCCTAGCCGCTATTGAAGTGCCCGTAGATGCGTTCCGCCAGCGCTTCGTTCACCCCCTCGACCGCCATCAAGTCCGCCACTTTCGCCCGCGATACGCCGCGCGCCGAGCCAAAATACTGCAGCAGCGCCTTCTTGCGCGTCGGGCCAATGCCTTCAATCTCGTCCAGCGGCGAACGCACGATATCGGCGGACCGCTTGGCCCGGTGTGCCCCAATCGCCCAGCGGTGCGCCTCGTCGCGCAGGCGCTGCAGGTAATACAGCACCGGTGCCGTTTCCGGCAGCTTGAACGGCGCCCGCCCCGGCCGGAAGAACTGTTCCCGCCCGGCATTGCGGTCAACGCCCTTGGCAATCGATACCAGCGTCACGTCGTCGGGCCCGAGCCCCAGCTCCGCCAATGCTTCCAGCACCGCGTTCAGCTGACCGAGACCGCCATCGATCAGGACAACGTCCGGCCAGTTGCGGTCATTGCCTACCGCCTTTTCCTTCAGGCCGCGCGCAAAGCGCCGCCGCATCACTTCGCGCATCATGCCGTAATCGTCGCCCGGCTCGATCGTCTCATCCTTGATATTGAACTTGCGATAGGCCTGCTTGATGAACCCGTCCGGCCCGGCCACGACCATGCCGCCCACCGCATTCGTGCCCTGGATGTGCGAATTGTCGTAAATCTCGATCCGCTGCGGCACGCTCTCCAGCTCGAACACTTTCTGCACCTCGTCCAGCAGCCGCGCCTGGCTCGCCGTCTCGGCCAGCTTGCGGGTCACCGCCTCTGCTGCATTGCGTTCAGCCTGGGTGACAAGATCCCGCTTGGAGCCGCGCTCGGGCCGGCGAATCTCGATCTTCCGGTCCACTTTCAGTTCCAACGCCTCGCCGATCAGGCGCGCCTGTTCCGGCATCTCGTTGACGAGGATCAGTTTCGGCGGCGGGCGCTTGTCATAGAATTGCACAAGGAACGCCGCGAGCACTTCTTCCATCGTCTGCTCGCTGTCATGGCGCGGATAGTGCGCCGTCGCGCCCCAGTTCTGCCCGGCCCGGATGAAGAAGACCTGCACGCAGGAAATCCCGCCCTCCATGGCAATGGCGAACACGTCCGCCTCTTCCAGCCCGTCCGGGTTCACGTCCTGCGTCGCGCGCACATGCGCCAGCGCCCGTATCCGGTCGCGCAGGCGCGCCGCCGTCTCGAATTCCATCGCCTCGGCGGCGGCGTCCATCTCGGATGCCAGCCGCTTTTGCAGGTCGGCCGCCTTCCCGCGCAGGAAGTCCGCCGCCTCATCGGCCAGCTCGGTATAATCCTCTTTCGAGATCAGCCCCACGCACGGCGCCGAACAGCGCTTGATCTGGTGCAGCATGCAGGGCCGGGTGCGGGCGTTGAACACGCTGTCCTCGCAGGTCCGCAGCAGGAACGCCTTCTGCAGCGTGTCCAGCGTCTGCATCACCGCCCCGGCACTGGCGAACGGGCCGAAATAGTCGCCCTCATTATGCTTGGCGCCGCGATACTTCTTGATTTGCGGCGCCTCATGATTGCGCCGGATCAGGATATAGGGGAACGACTTGTCGTCGCGCAGCAGCACGTTGAAACGCGGCTTCAGGCTCTTGATCAGGCTCGCTTCCAGCAGCAGCGCCTCGGTCTCGCTTTCGGTGACCACGAACTCCATGCGCCGTGTCATCGAGATCATCCGCGCGATCCGCTGCGTATGCCCGCCCAGGCGCGCATAGTTGGACACCCGCGCCTTCAGGTCGCGCGCCTTGCCGACATACAGCACCTCGCCGCCATCGCCGAACATGCGATAGACGCCGGGCCGGCCGGGCAGTCGTTTCAGATTGTCCTTGATGACGTCTACGCCGCGTAGCGTGGGTACGTCATTATCCTGCGATTCCATGATCCTACAGATAGCGCCTGCGCGCCGCCGATGCGAGGCCTAGAACAGCGTCGAAACGAATTCACCCACGCCAGCCTTGTCCTCGAAGAGCCAGCCGGCGCCGAAACTGAAAATCATGACAATCGTCAGGGCAAACACGCACAGGCCCACGACGCGCTCACCATCGCTGAGTCGGGCGGTCCAGATCGCGAAGTCATGCGACGCGCTCTGGACGTGACAGACGACCATGTTCCACAATTCTTCCGAAAAGGCGGAACTTGTTGATGCGGGCATGGCCTCTGAGCAATCCTTCAAAACTTGGGACCGGGCATCAAACCGGGTCCAAGATGTTGTATCTTCGCAGTCATGGTTGAAATTCTCATAAAGATATCCGGTAAAATTTACACAATTGGCAAAATTCGGCAGCAATCGGCGCTCAGGCGGCAAGGCCCTGCGTCCCGCCGCCGCATGGTGCTCGATCGGGGAAAAGCTTGCCCCAATGGCCCGCGCAGACTAAGGCCAAGCCTCCACAACCAGCGCAATCTCCACTTCGGGATACACAGATAATGTCCGCAGATATCCGCCTCAGCGACGCACTCGCGCGCGTCAAGCCGTCCGCCACGATCGCCGTCACGACCAAGTCGGCGGAACTCAAGCGCGCCGGGCATGACGTGATTGGCCTCGGCGCCGGCGAACCGGATTTCGATACGCCGGACAATATCAAAGACGCGGCCATCGAGGCGATCCGGACCGGCAAGACCAAGTACACACCCGCCGACGGCATCCCGGAACTTAAGGAGGCGATATGCGCCAAGTTTGCCCGCGAGAACGGCCTCGCCTACAAGGCCTCTCAGGTCCATGTCGCCCCGGGCGGCAAGCCGGTTATCTATAACGCGCTCGTCGCCACGATGAATCCCGGCGACGAGGTCATCGTGCCCGCGCCCTACTGGGTCTCCTATCCGGAAATGGTTCTGATGGCCGGCGGCGAACCCGTCATCGCGCCCTGCGGACCGAATTCGAACTACAAGCTGACGCCCGAGGCGCTAGAAGCCGTCATCACGCCGCGCACCAAGTGGATCATCCTCAACTCGCCGTCGAACCCGACCGGCGCTGCCTATACCAAGGCCGAGCTGCGCGGCCTCGCCGATGTCCTCCTGCGCCACCCCCATGTCTGGATCCTCACCGACGACATGTACGAACACCTCGTCTATGACGATTTCGAGTATTGGACGATCGCCCAGGTCGAACCCGCCCTCTACGACCGCACACTGACCATGAACGGTGTCTCCAAGGCCTATGCCATGACCGGCTGGCGCATCGGCTATGCCGCCGGCCCCGAGAAGCTGATCAAGGCGATGGGCAAGGTGATCAGCCAGACCACCTCCAATCCCTGCTCGATCAGCCAGTATGCGGCCCTCGAAGCGCTCAACGGCCCGCAGGATTTTATGGCCGAACGCCGCGCCGTCTACCAGCAGCGTCGCGACATGGTTGTCGCAGGGCTCAACAAATGCGCCGGCCTGCACTGCCCGACGCCGGAAGGCGCCTTCTATGTCTACCCGTCCTGCGCCGGCATGATCGGCAAGACGGCGCCATCGGGTAATGTCATCAAGACGGACGAGGATTTCGCCACGGAATTGCTGGAAACAGAAAAGGTCGCCGTCGTGTTCGGCGCGGCGTTCGGCATGTCCCCGGCGTTCCGGATTTCCTATGCCACGTCAACCGAGGCCCTGACCGAAGCACTCATCCGGATCCAGCGCTTCTGCGCCGCTTTGGTATAGATTGTGCCTATAGCCGTATGAATACGTATCGATTGGTATCATAGGGATCGAATACCCACCTGTTGCGTATAGCTTATACACAAACAGGAGAAAAACATGCTAATTGATATCGGCCTCAATGAAAAATCCCGTGAATTGTCCGCCCGGGCGCTGCGCGTCTTGCTTGGCGAAACCTATGCCCTCTACGTCAAGACGCATGGCTACCACTGGAACGTCAGCGGGCCGCGCTTCAACTCTCTGCACAACATGTTCATGACCCAGTATACAGAGCTGTGGACCGCGCTCGACGAGATCGCCGAACGCATCCGCGCCCTCGGCCATTTCGCGCCGGGCTCCTCCTCGGAAATGCTGGAAGAAGCGACCATCAAACCGGACAATGGCGTGCCGGATGCTGACGCGATGATATCCAATCTTGTCAAAGGCCATGAAGCGATCAGCCGGGCGGCCAAGATCGGCCTCAAGATCGCCGAGAAAAACGAGGACATTGTCACCGTCGACCTGATGACGCGCCGCGCCGACGTCGCGGAAAAAACCGCCTGGATGCTGCGCGCCAACCTCTAGCGTCCCGGCCCATTTCATGACAACGCGGAGCGGAGCTGTTGAGGAACCCGCCCCGCGATGCATGAAATCCTGACCCTCGCCCTTGTCTGCTTGGCTTTGTCGATGGATGCTTTCGCCGCCGCCCTCGCGCGCGGTGCCCAGCAACGCACGCACAGCGCGCTTCAGGCAGTGCGCGTGGGCTCGGTCTTCGGGCTGAGTGAAGGGCTGATGTTCCTGCTGGGCTGGTGGCTCGCCCACAGTGTCGCCGCCTATGCTGAGGCCTTCGACCACTGGGTCGCGCTGGTCCTGCTCGCGGCCATCGGCACGCTCATGATCCGCGAAGGACTGCGCGCCGAGCCTGACGAGGTCTCGGGCGACAGCGCCTTGCCCCGCCGAAATACGGCCCTCGGCACCATTATCACTGCCATTGCCACCAGTATCGATGCCGCCGCCGTCGGCGTGGCCATGGCGCTCGCCGGCACCAGCGTCTGGCTCGCCCTCGCCATCGGCCTCACCTCTTTCCTCATCAGTGGACTCGGCTTCTCCATCGGCCCGGCGCTTGGTGTCCGCTTCGGCCAGCGCGCCGAGATCGGCGGCGGACTCGTCCTCATCTCCATCGGCATCTCGATCTTCTATAGCGACATGACCGGGGGCTGACTCCCGAGGACAAGCGTCCGTCTCTCCGCCCCCGCCAAACCTGTGTCATGCTTGGGCCCATGTTCCCGCTCGACCAACAGGATATCGACCACCTCGCGCCCGAAGGCTGGCTGCGCATTGCCAGTCTCGTGGCCATGGCGCGGCGCCTGCTCTACCTGATGGCGCCAGATCTCACCGCATCCCCGGCGAACGCCGGGGCCTCAGGCGCCCTGCACCCATCTCCCGTGTCCCCTGCGAAGGCGGGGGCGGCGACTCCAAGGTTCCGCTTCAGCGAGCCCCTCGGCCCCGGCCCGAAGAATACTGGCCCGCGCATCCGCGCCCTTCAGGCCGTCATCGACCAACCCGAAGCCGACGCCAAACGCTTCGCTCGCTGGATCGCCCGGCGCAAGGCCAGAGGCCATCCGCGCCCGGTCGCGTTCGCCTTCCTGAAAATTCCCGGCATCAACCGCAAGCGCCTCGAACCCATGGTCAAACAGGACCTGCGCTTCTTCAACGACGCCGCGTTCCACAAAGCGACAGCGCCGCCGGGCTAGCGCCACTGCCGGACAAGATGCCACCTCAGGGGCTTATCCTGAGCGAAGTCGAAGGACGGGCCCTGTGCCATGGAACCCCCTGCGCGCGGCCCGTGCCCGTGCCCCAAATCCAAAGCAAAAAAACCCGGCTGCGAATGAACGCGCCGGGTTTGAGTATCGGGCCCCGAAGGGGGGAGGAAACGCCCAACCGGAGGAGATTGGGAAATGCCCGGGGCCCTTGGCATACATGCTAAATAGGGATTGTAGCCTGCGGCGCAACCTGCATGACCGCAGCTCACCCATGCAAATATGCATCTAACAAAACCGTAACATTAGCTTTGGTGCATGGATGGCCGTCGCAACGGCTCCGTCTCGGCTGTCACGAAGTCACGGAACGCCGCCACACGCTTGGATCGGCGCAGGTCGCTCGGATAAACGAAGTAGAGATCGAAGATCGGCCCGACATGGTCCGGCAGAACTTTCACCAGCCGCGGCATCGCGCTCGCCATGTAATCAGGCACATCGGCAATGCCGAGCCCGGCATCCACGGCCCGCAGCATGGCGAAGACATTGTTCAGCTTCAGCGACGCCGGGCGCGGCGGGCTGTCATCGCGGCCCACCCGGCAGGCAAAGCTCATCACGTTGAGCAGCGAGCTTTCGTCGCCATAGGCAATGATGCGGTGATTATCGAGATCCTGCGGCGTGCGCGGCACGCCTTTCTGCTTCAGGTATTCCGGCGAGGCATACAGGCTCGTCGCCACGGTGCCGAGCTTGCGCTGGATCAGGTCGGCCTTGTCCGCCGCCCATAGCCGGATTGCGCATTCGGCTTCCAGCTTCAACAGGTCATATTCCCTGTCTTCCAGACGCAGGTCGAGATGCAGGTCGGGATGCTTGCGCGAAAAGCTGCCGAGCCGCGGCACCAGCCAGGTCGAGCCAAAAGCCACCGGCGCCGACACGATCAGCTCGCCTTGCGGGGTTTCCTGCTGGTCCTTGAGCGCGGTGCCCGCCATCGCGGCGGCCGCCGCCATCTCCATCGTCGACCGGAAAAGCGTATGCCCGCTATCGGTCATCACCAGTCCTCGCGCATGGCGCTGGAACAGGGACACACCCAACTGCTCCTCCAGCGCCGCAATCTGGCGCGACACAGCCGACTGCGATATCCCCAGGCGCTCGCCTGCGGACGTCAGGCTGCCCGCTTCGGCTGCCGCGTGAAAGGATTTCAATTTGCCCCAATCCATGGTGAGCGTTTGTGACGCTTCTTTGACCCAGCGGCAAGGGAAGAATCGACAGAATAGGCCATTTCCGGATTTCCCGATAAGCTTGTAGCTGTCCCATTTTTCAGGGAGATGTGCGATGCCTGATCCGTTCCTGATGAAACCGGTCGGCCACGTCCGCTGCGACCGGTCGGAAGCCATCGATGATGACTGGGATTCCGTCCCCGCCCGCATTGAACTCGATACCGCCCTGTTCGATGCCGAAGCGCTGATGGGGCTGGAAACCTTCTCCCATGCCGAAGTGATTTTCCTGTTCGACCAGGTGCCCGACGCCAAGATCGTCACCGGCGCGCGCTACCCGCGAGGCAACACAGACTGGCCGAAGATCGGCATCTTTGCCCAGCGCGGCAAGAACCGCCCCAACCGTCTCGGCGCCACGATCTGCGAGATCCTCTCCGTCGACGGCACTGTGCTCCATATCAAGGGTCTCGACGCGATCGACGGCACGCCCGTGCTCGACATCAAACCGGTCATGTCGGGCTTCCAGCCGCGTGGGCAAATGCGCGAACCCGGCTGGGCAAAAGAGATCATGCAAACCTACTGGTAGGCCGCAACCGGCAGCTTGTCGGGATTGCGCATGATGTAGAGCCAGGCGATCCGCCCGGACGCATCCGGCGCCAGTGTCAGCACGAAGTCGATCCGGCCGCCGAGCCAGCGCAAAAGCGCCGGCGCGCCATTGACCTCGACCACACCCAGCCGCCAGTCCGTTGCCGCGCCCGACCGGCGCATCACGGATGCAAACACGGTCAGGATGTCCTGCGCGCCAACCAATGGCCGCAGCGCAGCGCTCGCCTTGCGCCCGCCATCGCTCAGCGCCGTAGCGCCGGGCGCCAGCAATTGCCGCGCCGCCTCGAAATCGTCCGCCGCAACCGCCGACAGGAAGCGCGCGATCAGCTCACGCACCTGGCCATCCGGCGCATCAAATCGCGGCCCGCTTTCCTGCAGCCGCCTGTGCGCTCGGCTGACCAGCTGGCGGCACGCCGCTTCGGACTTTCCCAGCGTCGCCACGATCTCGTCATATCCGGCATCGAACGCCTCGCGCAGGATGAAGGCCGCCCGCTCCGCTGCGCTCAGCCGCTCCATCGCCCATAGCAGCACCAGCTCGCACTCCTGTGCAATCTCGAACCGGGCACCGGCTGCCTCCGCCTCTGCGGCAAACAGCGGTTCAGGCAACCACGGCCCCGGATAGGCGTCCCGCTTCACCCGCGCTGCGCGTAGCGCATCGATCGCGATATGGGTCGCCGTCCGCCTCAGCCACGCGGCCGGATTGTCAATCGCCCCCGGATCAATCCGCGACCAGCGCAGCCATGTATCCTGCACGGCGTCTTCGGCCCCGGCCCGCTCGCCGAGCATCCGGTAGCACAGCGCCGTCAGCTTGGGCCGCTCCGCTTCGAAGATCGCCGTGGCCGGATTCATGACGCCTTTCTCACCTCCACTGGCACGTCGCCAAATTGCAGCCGCGTACAGGCCATGCCATGGCCGAGGCCGCGTTTGAACACAGGATACCACCGACCCGTCGCCGCCGCGAATGACGCCGCCACGACCGCCTCTTTCCCGAACCGGGCCTCGATCTCCGCGCGCAGGTCATCCGCTATCGGATCACCTGAAATCGCCGCCTTCGCAAACCGGAATCCCATGCCGACATCGCCGGCCTCGGCGTCCCGGCCTTCGGCGCAGAGCTGCAGCTTTGCCGGGTTGCCGCCGGCCTGAATCACCATGTTGACGACGAGCTGCGCCCACGGCCCGCAATCGCCGTCCAGCGTCGAGGCCAGCATCGCGCCTGCCATGACTTCACCTGCCGCCGGTGGTCCGCGAAAGCCGGTCGCGTAGGGGAACGCCGCCATGCGCATCCCGGCCTTGGACGACGTGTTGATCACGTCATACATATAGGCCGTGTCATAGTCATAGCGCTTGCCGAAGGCGCGCGCCTGCCTGTTCAGGAACCATCCGATCATCGCACCGCCCTCGCCGACTGGAACTGCAAGGCCGCTATCAATGCCAGCCAGGCCGGCAACTGGATGCCGACAAGGTTGACCAGCGCGATCTCATCGAACGGCACACCGCGGCCAAACCAGATCCAGATGTGGAACAGTGCATGGAAACAGGGCCAGGCCGCGCCGAACACGGCCGCCGTGACATCGCGCTTCCAGGCGCCCCAGCCGAGCGCCGCCGCGCTGGCCAGGTAGGCCAGTGCCACATCCCGGATGAAATGCAGGTTGAACGGCCCCACCATCGCCACGCCGGGCGTGCGCTCATACCAGGCATGCGGGGCAAACCCTATATAGCCGGCCAGCCCCAAATTCAGTATCGCCACCCCAATCAATATTCCGCGCCACATCGGCCATCTCCTTCTCGCTGCTCCCATGACGAAACAGCCTCCGGTTTTGTGACACAGGTTCGCGCGTGCGGCGTCCGTCAGGCCTTCAGCGCCGCCTCCCGCACCGCCGCTACTTCCGGCGACGCCGCGATCCGCACGATCTCGGCCAGCAATATATCGAGGTCCTTGCGCGCCGTGCGGTGATTGGTGATGTTCACCCTTATCGCCGTCCGGCCATGAAGCTGCGTCGTCGACGGGGCCGCGATCCCCTGCTCCTGCAACTGGATCACGATCTCATCGTTCATCGCGTCGAGCACAGGGCCCGGCAGGCCATCGACCACATGCCGGAAGCAGCAGATGTTCAGCGCCACCGGCGCCAGCAATTCCAGTCCCGGCGTCCTGGCCACCTGCTCGCCCAGATAGGATGCCTGATAGCAGTTGCGGGTAATCATCTGCCCGAGCCGCTCGGTGCCGAACTCGGCCAGCTGCGCCCACACTTTCAGCGCCCGGAATCCGCGCGAGAGTTCCGGCCCGTATTCCACCGGCCACGGGTTTCCGCCTGCCAGCCCGCGTTCCTTGGCCTTCAAATAATCCGGCCGGTCGGTGAAGGCGGCGCGGTGCAGCGTCTCGTCCCGGATCAGGGCAAAGCCGGCATCATAATTGACGTGCATCCATTTGTGGAAATCGAAGGCCAGCGAATCTGCCCGCTTGATCCCGGTCAGCCGGCCCCGCGCCCGCTCCGACAGCACACCCAGCGCGCCGAACGCGCCATCGATATGGAACCAGAGGTTTTCCGCTTTCGCGAGGTCGGCGAGGTCTTCGAGCGGATCGATCGCGCCGACATTCACGGTTCCCGCCGTGCCGATCACGACGAATGGCGTCAGCCCGTCTGCGCGGTCCTTCGCAATCGCCACCTTCAGCGCGTCCATGTCGATCTCGAACCGGTCATTCGCCGGGATTCGCCGCAGGGCATCCGTGCCGAGGCCGACAAGGTCGAAGGCCCGCGCGACACAGGAATGCGTCTCGGTCGACGTATAGCCGACCAGGCCATGCCCGCAGACGCCCTCCTTGCGGCTGGCAAAATCGAGGCGCGCATCCCGCGCCACCTTGATCGCAATAATCGTCGCCATTGACGTGCCGGACACGACAATGCCGCTGGCGGTGTCCGGAAACTCAAACAGCTCGCGGCACCAGCGGATCACCTGCTTCTCGACATAGATCGCGCCATGGTCGCGCCCGCCGACATTGGCATTCATCGACGACGCCGCCATTTCCGCCAGGATGTTCGACGGCGTGCCGGAACCGTGCACCCAGCCGAAGAAGCGCGGATTGGTATTGCCGGCGCCATAGGGCAACAGGGTCTCCATACGGCTGATCACGTCCTCCGTGCCCCAGCCCTCGCGGGGCAGCGGTGCCTTCAGCGTGTCCTTGATCGCGTCCGGCAGTTCGGTCCACACGCGGCCCTGCCGGCTCGCCTGCATTCGGTCGATGGCAGCGTCCAGCATGCGCTGCGCCTGCGCGCGGAATGCGTCCCAGTCATCGGGGTCCAGCGAGACTTGCGGTGTGGGTTCGTCATAGGGGGTATCGGTCATGTCGGCCTATTCACCTGCTTTCGCGGAACATGCAAAGCACTTCCCGAGCGTCATGTGCAAAATGCATCCCTTCTCCCTTGGGAATGCGGCTGCCAGAGCCTGAGCCCGAATCGCGGGCCAATCCACGTCATCAGCAGGTAGAGCGCAATTGTCAGAAGGCATCCCGCCACCAGTGACGGCCAGAATCCCCATCCCTGCCGCAACAGGGCCGGGATCAGCAGGAACATTGGCAGCGACGGCAACACGTACCAGAACGTGGCGCTGGCATGATCGGCCAGATTGGCCACGTCGGGCTTGTCGCGCCACAGCCAGATCATGCCCAGCACGGACACAAGCGGCAGCGAGGCGACCAGCGCCCCGAACCCGGGATTGCGCTTGGCAATCTCGGACACCGCCGCGATCAGGATGCCGGACACAAGCGCCTTGAGAATGAGATATGTCATGCGCTACTGGCTCGCCCAGAGGATACGCCCGATCCAGGCGATCTCGTTCGACTTGAAACTGCGCATCGGATAATCCGGGTTCAGCGACGCCAGCTCCACCGTCCGCGTATTGCGCCGCGCCAGCACCTTGGCCATCACTTCGCCGCCTGTCGTCTTCGCCACGACCCGGTCGCCCGGTTTCACCTCGGCGCCCGGCGCAACAATGATCCGGTCGCCCGCGCGATAGGCCAACTCCATGGAATCCCCGCTGATCTGCAACGCGTAGACCGGCTCGTCGCCGAGGCCCGGAAACCGCACCTCTTCCCAGCTGCCGCCGACCGGGAAGCCCGCATCGTCAAAGAAGCCGTCCTGCCCGGCCTGTGCAAAGCCGATCAGCGGTGCCAGCCCGCCCCGGCGTCCCTCCACCATAGCGGCAAAATCATCGAACCCGCTGCCGACTGCGGCCAGCACGCGTGCAAGGCTCTCCGTCGAGGGCCAGCGCAGTCGCCCGTCGGCGCCTTCACGTTTCGAGGGGTTGAACGCCGTCGGGTCCAGTCCCGCGCGTTTCGCAAGGCCGGAAGCCGACAGGCCATGATGCGCTGCCAGCTGGTCTATTCCCCGCCAGATATCCCGGTGCTGCATGGGAAACGGCCCTGTTCTGTCCACCAACCCCATTGGTAATAGGTATATAATCCTATTGTCAAGCCACCTGAACGGGGCCCGCCTGCAAGGTGGACGCGCAAGGATATATGCGTGCCGTCCCGCGTAGGCGTCTTGCAGCCGCCCGGTCTCATCTGGGTAGACATCCATCTTTAAAGCACATCCGCGACAAAAGGAATCGTGAGGGATTCCCTTTTGCTTCGAACTCTGATTCTCCTGTTCGGCAGGAGGATTTGTCGATGGCAGTTTCGTATTCGCTTGATTTTCGCCGGGCTG